>Ga0209100_1002823_pt1 | contig 10366 bp, 9 predicted proteins | sample lystaG_FD_185480 | JGI IMG/M metagenome (GOLD analysis project Ga0209100, IMG submission 185480) | Glacier valley bacterial and archeal communities from Borup Fiord, Nunavut, Canada, to study Microbial Dark Matter (Phase II) -... | ecosystem: Environmental > Aquatic > Freshwater > Ice > Glacier ...
CCTTTGTTGAAGATCATATGAGAACCCTTTTGCATCAAGCCATGATGCAAGCATTATTGTTCCCGGAACATGCAAATCCAGAAGATTCTTTAATTTTATTTCATTATTCGTACTCACAGTACAAATAACGTAATATTTTTAAAGAAAAAAACGATATTCAGATTATTTTAACCTATTACATTGTTGACTTGCTCTACAATCCAAATAATCTGCTTTTTGAGAATTCCGGCATCACCGGAATATCCACGAGTCTAAAACCGTTTAGCATTTTTAATAAAATCTTCAAATGTTTGTGTTAATAACTGAGGCAGCAAGGTAATGCATTATGACAAGAATAATTAGCTAAGCATAATTAATGAGGATGTTGTAGCCATGCTTTATTTTCCCCAAAAAGGCATTATTATTTTTCTTTGTTTAGTAATTAATACCATAAATATAATTGATACAATTAACCAAAATAGTATTGCTTGTATCGTTCCTTCTGGTCCAAAAGCTCCTCCGGTTATTAATTCAGCTCCTGAAATTTTGGTATTAAACAGGCTGCTCGTCTGCTCATTACCCGATGTAATTGCCCCAAAAATGCCTGATTGCACAAAGTTCCAGGAAAAATGGATTGCTATGGGCAGCCATAAGCTTCTGCTGTAGATATATGACGCACCAAACATAAAGCCCACAATACCTATGCATATAGAAGAAATTACTGAGCTATCCGAATTTGTTAAATGTACTGCTCCAAAAATTATTGCAGAAATTAATAATGAGATATAACTGCCAAATTTTACTTCAACTATTCGAAAAATAATACCCCTAAGTAACGTTTCTTCAAAAATAGCCACCGAAAATGCAACTGCAAATGGTGTGATTATGAAAGAAAATGGATTGACAGAAATTATATGGAAATCGCCCCAAAAATAAATCACCAGTATAGTTAAGCCTTGTAAGGTGGTGCCAATTAATACGCCTAAAAGGATGTTTTTTAATAATCCCTTGCTTGAAAACTCACCAATCTCTCTTCTCTCATATTTTTCGTAAAAAAATATATAGGTAAATATTACAAATGATGAAGCAATAATACCCTTAATCAGATTTCGGTAATTCTTATCAAGTGAAGTTAGATCTAATATTTTCCCGACTAACTGCTGCGCTATTATAAATGCCGCAAAACAGAGTAATAGCCCAAGTATTATTTTTGTTAAAGGAAAATTTAAAATTTTTTGTTTCGTCGCGGTTTTCATAATTGAAATATTTATGAATTAATTATTAAAATTTTTTTGGCTTTGTGCTCATGCAAATTTTGGAACTCAAAACTGACTGCCAGTATGAATTTCCAATGCAGCCATTGTTACTCCTTCTAATCTCAATACATTTTTCATTTTTCTAAGATTTTGAATACTGTTCCTTATGCGACCCTATTTCTTTTCCTTTAATAATGTGTCGAGCTTTTCTTTTGTTTGAGGAATAGCTTTAAGAGACAAGGTTTTTTTGAAACTGGCTATAGCGTTTATTTTATCCCCTTTTGCCAGGTACAAATCCCCCAATCCATCATAGCAATTGGCAGTTTCGGGATAGTTCGCAATATTTAATTTGAATAGTGCTTCTGCTTTATCAAAATGTTTTTGCTTCAACATCTGGTAGGCAAGATTATTGACCTGGTTTTCATCCGGTTTAACGAGATAGCAAATTTGTTCGGAAACATTATTATAATGCGTTACCAATAAAGAATCCAACTTAAAATTGGTGTCTTCAAGTTCACTGTTGTAAATATTAAGTTTGTAATAATCAAAAATAAACCGGAGTGCATCATACTCTCCAATCAACCGAACAGAACTGTGGCTGTCGTCCCCGTAATATTTATGTTTGAAACGCAATTGATTAGTTTTGTTATTGGAAACATATCTAATGAATTCCAGGTTACTACTAATAAGTTCAGTACCCTCAGTTGTATCTTTTTGAACTTCCAGCGTATCCATTCCTCTTTCCATTCGGTTTGCCAATGCCATAAATAAGGTTTTCCCTTTATAACCCTTATTTGGTAAAATCATCTTTGCTTCTGTTACAATTTGCTGATTGTTCCACCACAAAGCAGCATCAAGAGAAACATAGGCATTGAATAAATTTGGATGATGGATTAAAGCATTCACAACAGTTAGTCCGCCAACTGAGTGACCAATGAAGATCTTATAGGGAGCTGTTGGGTAATTTGATTCGATGTATGGCATCAATTCCTTTTCCACATAGAGTATGAACTTTTCGCCGTTGCCAATTATACCAGGAGTTTCCTTATCTGTACCAAAGGTCAGATCCGTCATTCTGTCAGGATGTAAAACCCCGACTACGATCATTGGCGGACAAAGACCCGCGTTACTCATGAATTCGGTTATACTAACGACAGTATTAAAATTCGCATCTCCGTCCAATAAATAAATTACCGGATAACGTCCTTTACCTGTAGTTTCATTTCCTCCATTGCTGTTTGGAATATGAATCCAAACTTTACGCTGTTCACCTAATATTTTTGATGGTGAGCTTTTTTCAAATCCTATGGTAAAAGGGTTGCTTTCCTGTGCTTTGGCACAAAAGGAAAAAAGGATCAGAGCGAAAGAATAAAAAAATATTTTCATGTTGTATTTGTTATTAGTGCTTTATTAGTTATTCTTTTTTCTTAAAATATTCCAAATTAATATTGCTAATACAAGAGTCAAAACAGAAAACAATTTTTCAAAGGTTGTATTGGCTAAAATATTTCCAATTGTATTAAGGCTGAAAACGAAGAAAAACACCCATAATACTATATTTACTGCATTTTTATTGACTTGAATTTTCAGGTAGCTTCCTTTTATTAATAAAACTGAAATTAAAAACAGATTAACGAAAACTGAAATTATCTCAAACGCATACATTTCACTGTCAGTTTTAAGACGTCCTCCCCAAGCTACATCGTATGGTATGAGTTTCGCAATTATACCTAAATGAAAAGCAGTTACTATCAAGATTAATAAAAGCAGTAATTTTATATAAATATTTGTTTTCATTTGATTACTTTTTTAAATTGTTTAATGTTTTCGGCCAACGTCACTATTATTGTACGTGTGGTTGGCCTTTTTTCACCGACCAAAGATAATACGCATAGTTTTTGGTCGGTGAAAAAACAATAGAAACCATATTCATTATGAAGGATGTCCTGCAGTTGAAGTTAAAAATACAAGCGGTACATCAGGTTTGGAAAAAGTGCAAACTGCGTAACGTAACCGATTTTGCCGGGAATTTTCTCATCGTAATACTCTGATAATTTACCCTTGTTGTTGGTAATGTTATCCAAAGTAATAAAAAGTTCGTGCGTGACTTTTGGTTTGTTCCACTTATAGCTTGCAGATAAATTTACCTGGTAAATATCTTCAAACTTTTTTTCATATGCTTTTTTATAATCCCAGAATTTGTTGTTTGCAGGATCAACAGCCAAATTTCCCTGTGCATCCGTTAATAAAGGAATGTACCTTTGTCCTCCTCCGAAAAACACTTTTGCATTTAAATTGAATGTTCGGTTTTTCTTTTTTCCAAGATTGGCGAATTCTTTACCAAATAAAATATTTGCCAGGTAGTTGCCATTGTATTTGGTATTTCGCTCAATTCCTTCCAGTGTTTTGTATGTTGAATTATACAGTGACGCATTCATTAAATAGTAATATCCTTTGCTGAAAAAACGTTCTAAGGTAATTTCCATACCATAGTTTTTCCCGGTTCCTTTATTGACTAATCCAACATATCTGAAATCAGTTCCTTCATTAATAGTTGCATAATTGCTTGTTTCATTGTTTTCTGCCGGTAAATTGTACAGTTTTTGGTAATAGGCTTCCAACTTTACTCTTATATTCTCTCCGAAATGTTTTTCATACCCCACTACGTAATGATCTGCTTTTAGTAAATCCAGGTTTTTATTAGGTTCTATCACACTTCCATCCGGTTGTTTCACCCTTGCGAAATAATTGTGAACACTTTCCATGGTGCTGTGTTTGCCATAACCTGCACTAAACGAACTTGTAGGGTTAATCTGCCAGTTAAAGGCAAATCTTGGTTCAATCGTACTCTTATGATTGTATAATACATTCATGTTATGAATTCCTGCAACGATCGTAATATTTTCATTAAAACGGTGCTTCCAGCTTATGAAATTATTCAGGGTACTTAGATTTTCATTGAAGTCGGCCATTGTAAACATAGATCCGGAACCATTCTGTGCACTACTTAGCTTATAATCAAAACCAAAGAGCGCATATTTTGTACCTATTTGAATTGTGTTTTTTGCATCCAGTTTGTTGTTATAGGTTATAGCTCCCCTGTAAACCGAATTTTTCATCTTGCTTTGATAATTTAAATCTCTGTTGCCTACTGAATCACTCAAAAATTCACCCTGGCTATTATAGGTTTTTGTCGTTTTTATCTTAAAAACATCTTCTTTAATACCACTGTTCGAATAGGAAAGGGTCGTTTTAATAAAGCTCCTGTCATTCAGACTGATTGTATGGTTCATACCATAATTTGAGAGATAATTATCTTTGTCGTAATCTTCAGAAATATTAGCTGTTATAGTTTCGTTGCCTGGAATTGCAATCTTGTCGGCTTTTACATCTTTTAGCGAACCATCACTTTTTCCTGACAATCCAAATAGTGAAAACGTACCTATTCTTTTTGTCGGCAGCACAATTTTAAACGCTCCATCCTGGTAATTAAGAACGCCATCAAGTTTAATTACCCCAAGATTGTTTAGCAGGGAAATTGTAGAATACCTGTAATTTACCAGGAATGAACCACCATATCCTTTTTTAAACGGTCCTTCCACTGTTAAGTCTGTTCCCTGAACGCCAACCCCTAATGAGGTCTCGAACTTTTGGTTATTTCCTGTTCTGAGTTTTACATCATATACTCCTGATAATACATCGCCATACTCCGGCGAAAACGCGCCGGATGAGAAGTCGGATGCAGTTAATAAACTATTGTTTAAAGCACTGACGCCACCGCTTACCGAGTTTTGATCGGCAAAATGTGTCGGATTGGTAATTTCCACACCGTCCAGACGCCATTGAATGTATTTTGGTGAATTACCTCTTACAATGATATCATTTCCTCCGTTTTGTGAAGCTGTTACTCCGGCAAAATTTGATAATATCTTAGATGGATCATCCAGGCCACCGGCATATCGTTTTGTTTCTGCCGCTGATATTGAACGCGTGCTTATAATAGACATCTGATTTGTTGCCTCACCTTTGTTTTTAGTAGCTTTAATCACAACCTCATTCAGCTTTTGAACAGATTCCTGCATGGTAAGATTTAATACTTTCTCTTTACCAGTATTGACTTCAATATCGGGAATCGTTTTTGTTTCATACCCCATGTATGATAGTTGAAGTGTAATTCTGCCTGCCACTATTTTTTCCAACTTAAACGCTCCATTTGCATCGGATGCCGTTCCGTTAAATTTATCATCACCAACTATTCTGACTGATACCCCGATTAATGGCAATTGACTGTCCATGTCAATGATGGTACCTCTCAATGTTTGTGTTAACTGTTGACTAAAAGCCACAGTAGTGAACATGTTAATTATCAATATTATATAAATTATTTTTTTCATTACTTTATTTTTTTGAGAATTATTATTTTATACTTAAGGAAGAATAAACCAAAGAAGAATTAAATCCCTTTACGATAAGCCACACTGCCAAAGACATTTCATAAGCGAATACCGGAATTGCAAGAATCGCCCCCCAGGCAGAAACCTGAAGAAATGCACCGAAGATTACCAGTAAGGCGCAAGAAAAGATGAGTGATCCTCCAATTAGGCCTAAGACAGCTATAATGCGTGGAACGAGTTTGGATACATACAAAAAATAGCTCATCATCAGCGTACTAGGCCCCAAAGCCAGGTTCGGACCCAGCAGAAATGTCCAATTATGTATTGCCACTAATAATTTACCGGCGGTAATATAAGAAGATGCATTTGGAACGACCTCTTTTCCAAACTCATGACTTAAAGTTACGATCGATAACAAGCTGATTATTCCGATAATGATGATCGTGGCTTCAAGAAGCCTGAAACAAACATACCCAATCGCAATACTTTCATTTTCCTTATTTACGACTGGAAACATCATAACGGAGATGCCAATAACTGAAAATGCAAGAATCAGCTCATTAACTGCTCCCCAAACTACTTGCGTTTCATTTGCAGAACCTTTAATGATGTAATCAGGATCATTTAAGATCGGTTGATACAGCGCTAAACCTATAATTGCGGTAACGGCTGCAAGTATAAATAATACACCTACAATGATTGCAATATCTCTGTTAGCATTCATTTTTATATTTTTTAGAATTTTTAAATTTATTCGTGTGAAATCCAGATAAATAGACTGACTATGAAGTAAATGTCTATATAGTTCTATTTTTGGCGAGTGGGTTAGTCTTCCATCGTTTAGAGAAATGGACGGTAATAATGAGTCCCCGGTTATGCATTTCTTTGTCGTAAGAGATATTGCTTAATCCATAACAATATCTAATGTCTATTGCAAGCCTTTTTTGTTTAATCGGAAACATAAAACCGCCACCAATTTGGATACCAGCATCCAGTCGATTAAAAGCACCGATAGAATTTTTAAATGAGATAGCTGTAGAAACATCGTCAATTTTTCGGGTTCCACTAAAATTATAGGCGATTGATGGCCCTGCATTCATATAAAATTTACCAAAATGGAAACGGGCCAGTACAGGTAATTCAAAAGCATTTAACCGAAGAATTGTTTTTTGGGTGGTTAATGGATTATTTGCGGTTAATTCACCACCCTTTCGGATATAATACAATTCCGATACCAATGAAAATCTCGAGGTAATTCCCGCCTGAAATGACACCCCGGCATTTAGCCCTTTAACCGATTCCTTGTAATCCGACAATGCACTATTTGAACTTCCATAATTGAGGTTTGTACTCACCACATTAATCATAAGGTCAAAATAGGTTTCTGCTGATTTTTCAGCAACCCCGATTTTTTCTGATCCTGATTCTTTTGTTTGTCCAAATGAATTTGCGTACAGGAGAATCATAGCTGCTATGAGTCCTAATTGGTTCTTTATATTCATATCTTTTTGTTTTAAGTAATTAACTGAAACAAAAGTATATGAAGGAGTATGGTTTTAAAATTCTGATATGCAAAGCAGGCTAAGATGTCTGCATCCTGGCGGTTTTAGTCTGCAAAATGGATGAATGGTTATGGTCTGCCTTGAATGATTTGATAGAAAACCTCTTTGTATGTTTCTGAAACAGGGATTAACTGATCCGCAATTTTTATTCTATTCCGTTCAATCGATACAATTTTATTGATTGCAACCATGTACGATTTATGGACTCTGCACACGATGCTTGGTGGGATTAACTTTTCAAACTCACTGAAATTCTGCAAAGTCATTACCCTTTTATTCACTGTATGAATTCTTCGGTAATCTCTCATCCCTTCAATATACACAATTTCATTAAGCATTATTTTTTCCAGGCGGTATTCAGTCTTTACGAAAATGAAGTCCGGTTGGGAATCCGAATTACGATGGGATATATTCTCCTGTGCTTTATTTACCGCTTGTAAAAAACGATTAAATGTAAATGGTTTTAAAAGATAATCTGTAATCTTTAGTTCGTAGCCCTTTAAAGCATATTCCTGGTAGGCAGTTGTAATAATAACCTGGCTACTTATTTTTGAACTTTCAAGCAATTCTATACCAGATAATTCATCCATATTAATATCCAGAAAAAGTAAATCTACTTTGTTGTTATTTAGATAATTAAGTCCCGTAAGCGCATTATCGAAAGTTGCACTTAAATGCAAAAAAGGAATCTTGTTTACAAAGTCTCTCGTTTTCTCAAGAGCCAGGGGCTCATCTTCAATAATTATACAGGTATATTTATCCATTGCGAATTGTTAAGTTGATGCTGTACAAATCATTTGTTTTATGCACTTCTAAGGTGTGATTTCCTGCATAAATTAGGTTGAGCCTTTTCTGAATGAGTTCATTGCCTAAACCGCTAAACGTTTTCTGGACGGTCGCCTTTGAATCAAATTTATTTTCACAAAGCAGTTGCAGGGATTTGTCTTTTATAATGATATTGACCGAGATAGCATTTTCGAGTTTCTTATTATTAGCATGCTTGAAGGCATTTTCAATAAAAGGAATAAAAACCATTGGGGCAATTTGCTGATTGCCAATAATACCTGTGACCGAAAAGTGGACATAGTTTTCGTTCGCTGTTCTTATTTTTTGTAATTCAATGTATTTTTCTATATATTCAATCTCTTTGGAAAGTGAAATTTTATCAGCCTTTGTTTCATAAAGCATAAAGCGCATAATATCTGACAATTTATTCAAATAGTTTGATGCTTCTACCGGATCTTTTATAATTAATGTATCTATATTGTTGATGGTGTTAAATAAAAGATGCGGGTCAAGTTTCGATTTTATGAGCGCAAGTTCCATCTCATGGTTTTTTTCTTTTAAAAGCTCCTTCAATTTAATTTCATTAAACCAGGTAATAAAACCTTTAATAACCAATGCAATTATACCAGATATTGTAGCAATAAAGCTCATAGCACCAATAACGATAAATGCTGTTGATCTGCCGTTTTTGCCACCTTTATCCATATCAGTAATACGACCTGTTTCTATAAAATACCGAATAAGGATATAGCCTACAATTGCTACTCCTGTGGAAATAAGTATCCCATAAATTATTGAAAGAAAAAGCTTTTTTTGTTGAAGGTATTTGGGAAACAATAGAAAATAATACATGTAAAATGTGATGAACGATGGAAAAGTTGCAAATAGTAAAAGGCTTTTTAAAGCATTCTCTATTCGTGCTGTCTGATCCACAACATGACTACTGCTCCGATAAAAAACCGCTAATATGATGATTATTAGTAAAAAGTAACATACCCAAAAACCAATATGGATTAAAATAACGATTGACTTTTTCATTATGGAGTTTTAAATTTCTATCCTAATCCGGGGATGCGTTTTTTGTATTGACAATACATATACATTTTAATCAAGTTAAAGTTCATTCATTGTTATTACGAATACTGGTAATGGTCTATGGATGTTGGCACCTCACAGGAATAATTTTTCGATTGATGGTCGCCCCCTCAATATTTAGACGATCGTTTTTTGCAAGCGAAAAGTCATCATTGATGCTTTTATTAAATTTTGATTTTAATTGCTGTTTTGCTCCGCTGAATGGAAGCAAATAAAATTGATTTGTTTACGTGGAGCTTAACCTTTGGTATCAGACCTCGCCTTACCATTGGTACTACCGTAGGTCACTTTTATTGGAAATATTGACCTACGGATGCTATCACTTTTCGAATATAAATTATTACGGTTTTATTACTTGACCTGTGTTTGCTCCGAATACGCTTTTGCGAAATCCGTATTCAAGTTGCTTCATGGTTGTTGGAATTTCTCCGGGGAAATAAGGAAAATATTGCGGAGAATCTTCAATAACAGTTGGACTTACCGCATTAATGCGAATACCATTTCCCAGTTCAATTGCAGCTGCGCGCACAAATCCCTCTACTGCTCCGTTGGCTGCCGATGCATTGGCAAAGTTCAATTGTGGTTCGTGTGTCAAAGAGCCGGTGATTAAGGTAAATGAACCTTTAGGATTGATATAGTGTTGACCAATAAGAACCAAATTAATTTGTCCCATCATTTTTCCTTCAACACCCTTTCTAAATTCCTTGTCGGTCATTTTCTTCCATGGCCCTACAAAAGTTGGCCCTGCTGTTGATATAAGTGCGTCAAACGGACCTACCTGTTTGAAGAAATTTTCTATTTCTTCCGGTGAAGTAATATCAACCTGAACATCGCCGCTTTTTGAACCAACTCTTACAATTTCGTGTTCTTTTTCAAATGCACTTGTTAAGTACTTTCCCATGGTGCCTGATGCACCTACAATAATAATTTTCATTTTTGTCTTTATTTTGTTGAATATTAATTTATTCAACAAATGTACTTCCAGATGCACTCAGCATAATAGGACAAAAATGAAGTTGAATAGGACTTATTTGAAATAGTGACTGAACACCTCTGGTGAGTTTCCAACATGCGATTAAACGAATCTGATAAAGTAGGAACCATCATTGTAACCAAGGTAATATGCAATTTGGTTTATATGATTAGATGTTGCAAGATGGAATCTGTTTGACCCCAAAATGATATATTCACTAATAATCAAAGAGTACGTTTTAGCGAGAGCAGTATTCGTGATTGCATTAAGCTGATAAGAAGAAAGATTCAGAAAGTCTGCATATTGAGAAACTTGTTTTGG
>Ga0209100_1002825_pt1 | contig 10364 bp, 9 predicted proteins | sample lystaG_FD_185480 | JGI IMG/M metagenome (GOLD analysis project Ga0209100, IMG submission 185480) | Glacier valley bacterial and archeal communities from Borup Fiord, Nunavut, Canada, to study Microbial Dark Matter (Phase II) -... | ecosystem: Environmental > Aquatic > Freshwater > Ice > Glacier ...
CGCCGTTACCGCTCACGCGCTTCCCAGTATTCAGGTCTGCGTGCGGACGACCAATAAGACTGGCGTCAACCTTATCTCCCTTGAGGCTCAGGACGTCCTGAATGAGCGCTTCGTTGCCAATCGGCATGCCAGTAAAGGCGCGAGCCCATTCGACGGTGTCACCCTTCACCCCGAAGACGGTAACGAAGGTGTTCTTGGACGCGGTGTCCTTTCCCAGCAGTTTTGTGGAAGACCAGTAAGCCGCAAGCGAGTTCTTATACTCGTCAGCGTTGACGTTACTCGGCACGAAGATCACGTGAAGGTCTCCGTAGAGTTGGTCACCGAAGAGTCCGTTGATGCTCGTCACATCGATGACGTAATCAGAGAAGGTTGAGGGGTCGACAGCCCCGCCCATGTTGTACGCCTTGACGACGCCATATGGTCCGTCCGCCTTCGCGGGTGCCGGTAGAAGTCCTTGCTCGATATACGAGTCGATGGAGCCCTCATATTTCTTGAAAACCGTGACGTCCGAAGCCTGAATGTAGTTCTTGTAGTCGTGGCGCTTCGTCACCGCGCCGGGAAGGTTTGCGTCAACGCGCGCCTTGGCGTCAAGCCACAGTTGCGGTGCCGTCTGCTTGCCACCGGGGATCGCCATACCAGCGCGCCACTCGTCGCCCGTCATGAGGCTTCCGGCAACAGTGAAGTTGTCCAGAGTGGTCTTCACCACGTAGGTAGTCTCCTCCGTGGAGATGGGGCATTCGTGCCAGTGGGTCTTCGTCACGGTGCGCGTCTGAGTATTTCCATCGCTATCCGTGTAGTACTCGGTTTCAACGGTGATATACGGGTCGCACGCGTAGGTGTGGCGGCAACTGCCATCACGGGTGCATTCGACGGCGCTGTAGACCGCTGCGGTCTCGTAACCGTTCCAGTACTCCTTGAACGTGAGCGCAGAGTCCTGCCCGATCTTCGTGCCAACGGTGATCGTCGCAAGAGACAAGAGAATCAACACGACGGGAACCGCCATGAAGAAGGTGACGAAGATGCCGCGCTTGAGCGATGGCTTCCCGATGCCGAACCAGAGGGCGAGAGTAATGAGGATTGCGGCGATGAAAGCGATGGTCATATACATGAGGGAATCGTAACACGTTAATGTGATCTCGTCAACATTTGGCACCTCAAAATACACAACTATGTCCCTCAGCGCGCTGAGAGGAACGGAACTCATGACCGCTGGTTCGGTGCGCTACAGATCGAACTGCGCGTTGACATCCTCTACGCTTGCGAGCAACTCCGCGTTCGACAGTGTCTCTTTACGGATGTGTCGCCATGCAGACTCCTGCACGACCCACTGACCTGCGCTGTTGAGAACTGGCTTCACCATGCGCATCCACTCCACACGGCTAGACTGCTCGCCGTTGGCGGGATTGATGCGCGTGTAGTGGATAGCCGTGCAGTTGACGATCTTCTCGTCAGGGTCCTCGTCGTAGGCGAGGAAGTCCTCGTCCTTCCAATATTCGAGCACCATGCGGAAAGCCCACATCGCTTCGCCGTGAGTTGTCACGATGACATTCTCGCCGTCACACTCGCGGTGCATCGTGGAGAGGAAGTTTCGGCAGCGATTCTCGGCGACGTGCGCAATCGACTCGCCACCGGTAGGAACCCAGTACAGCGGGTCGATCTCGTGCATGTGAAAGTTGTCCGGGTGGCGCTCCTTGAACTCCTTCCATGTGATCGAGCCGATGTCTCCCCAGTCGCGTTCGCGAAGGAAGCGGTTGATGGTCCACTTGGCGCCAGGAATGTCCATCATGGCTGCCGTCTCGCGCGTGCGGACATACGGGGAGGCGTAGAAGCGGTCAAACCTTCCGAAGACGCTCCGCTCCGCGTCATTTCGCGCCTGTGAGCGCCCGAGAGGGGTGTGTGTAGCCAACCACGACTGAATCGCGTTATGGGGCGTCCTACGGGGCGCCTGCGCGCTGTCCGAAGGGAAGTGGGTGTTCACCCACTCGCCGATGACTGAAGCCTGGTGCCGTCCGAGCGAAGTGAGTACCCACTGGTGTCCAGGGATAGTCATGAATCGACCATCGTCGCGCTCGTAGTAGGTCATGTCGCCAGCCTTCGCGGCTTCGACAGCGACGTTGCCTTCGGATTGTCCGTGTCGCACAAGGACTAGGTTGTTGGGCATCATAATGCGTCCATCATACATCACTCTCCAGCAGAAAGCAAAGCACGCCGTCACCCTGGCAAGAAATATGCCAACAGTGACGGCGTGCTTTGGGTCGTTAGAGAGCCTGATTCGCTGCGTTCCTTACGCTTGAATCTGGGTCATTCTTAAGCGCTTCGCGATAGTGCGCTGGCGTGTTGGGGTTTCGAGCCACCGCGACCCGCACCTCTGGATGTGTGCTTCTATAGAGACTCTCAAGGGTTGGCGCTCCAGCATTAGGGTGAGAAGCAACGCTGTAGAGAGTATTGCGCTCGTCCATTGTAATGTTCGAGTCATCGGGATTGTTCACTCCCAGCCTACCCGCGCGGCGCGCAATCGTGTCCAAAGCCATCCAACCAGAGTTAGGGTTGTAGGAGACATACGGATCAACCTGTGGACAGTTGGATGCCATTTTATCGAGAGTGCCTTCAGAGAGGTTCGTCCTCTTGGCGAGATCGTAATCAACGCGTTCCGGAGATTTGTCTACGATCTGCGAGATTTGTGCATCAGATAGCGTCATTCCAGCGAACGGAGATGTCCTCGACGGTTCCAGTGGAGTTTCCTCCATATCGTGATCGCCTGAATCCGTATCGCGCTGATCCCTTACGCTAGCAGGAAGTGAGTTGATGAGCGCCCTCCTCTCTGCGGTATAGAAATCGGCGAGGTCGTTGTCGCCATTGTCTCGAAGACTCTGAATCCCTTCTGGAGTGCGAATCCAAACGGCGTGAGCCCCGTCAACCTTGTCGCGAGCGGCTTCATACTCGTCGGGAGAGTCCCCCGGTGAAGCCTTTGCGGCGATCTTGGCTAGGGCACCCTGTGCCCTTTGTAGTGTTGCCCTAGCGTGACTAGAACATCTCGGACCTGGAGCCTTGTAACACATAAGGGAGAATCCTCTCAAAAGGGCGCTTCCAGTACATCGCGCCACGTATATGTCTCTATCGAGCAATCTGCTCGTTGGGAATATCTAGTGCCTAACGAGGGGAATCTGGTCAATGCGCTTATGTCATGTGCAGCGTCTCCTCTCAGAAGCCATCGAGCGTACATCTTCTGCTCTCCTCTTCCGTCAGAAAACGCTAAACCGCCATTCGCAATACTGAACGAATGGCGGTTTAGATGGCTAGTGCTTAGAGAAAATGAGAGGAAGCCGTAATAGCGTCGGCGCGAACGTGCTCGTCTGGATCGCTAAGGAGTAGTCGCCTACGGTTGCGTGGCGTACGGGGGTGGCGCGCAACTGCCGCACGGATGTCACTGTGATTGCTGTTGCCAAGATAGAACAAAGTCGACTCGTCCGCATTCGGGTGACCCGCTACGCTCCGAAGCGTCGCGTGTTCTTCGTCTGAGATGCCCGCGTCGTCAGGTTCGTATACTGATGACGGCTGCCCATAGGCGGGAGCGGTCTCCGGCTCTAGATGTCGACTCGACTGGTAGTGAGAAGCGCGAGCCGCAATAACCTTGAGTGCTTCCCCACTAGCGTTGGGATTAGCGGCAACCTCTCTCTGCACTTGCGGACATTCCTTAGCCATGTGCCATAGAGTCTGAGTGCTCAGGTTGTACTGCCTCGCCATCTCGCTCGTCACCTTGTCTGGAGAAGACACAGCCAACTCGGCGATTTCGCTATCTGCGCGCTCTTGATCGGCACATTCACCGCTCTGATTTTCGGAGTCTTTGAGTAGGGCAATCTTCTCTCGACGCTCAACCGCATATTCGTCGGCGAGTTCCGGGTGCCCCTCTTTCCTGAGCATTTTGATGCCATCTGGCGTACGGAGCCACGCGTTGTTCGCATCTTCGTACCGCTTCCGAGCCCTTCCATACGCGTCGTGGTTGTCGGGAGACTCGGAGAGGGTCTTCTCAAGATGCTTAATGGCAGATACGAGGTCTGTGCGTGCGTGGGATGAGCAACGTGGACCTGGATATGGATAACACATGGAGTAATCCTCTCAAAAGGGCGCCTCTCTTCCAGTGCGCCACGTACATGTCTCTATCGAGTAATCTGCTCTTTGGGGATATCTAGTGACGAGCGGCGACAATCTGATCGGAGAACCATGCGACATAGTGCCGTCCAATATGTACGCCAGTCTCGTCATCTCCAAAGTCAATAACCACTCCGTCGTGACCAGTTTCCGCGCGCACCGCCTTAAGGAATAGGGCGCCGTGTTTCCTGCCGAAAGCCCTCCACATCTCGAACCATCCAGCGCCGGATGGGAAGCGCTCGTCAACCATGCAAGCAATCATGTCTTCGATCTCGATACGAGAGAAAGAGGAACCGGCGCGAAACATCTGGTTGTAGTCGCTCAACGGATTCTCCGCGCGGTCTCCATCTCGTTGACCTGGCTGTAAGAAGGCACGCGGGTGGTGAGCGAGGATTCGGGATGCGGTGTCTTTTCCGAACCGATACTCTCCGACCCCATTGAGGTCGCCGCCCATGCCGGTACATACGGCGCCGTCCATGTAGATGGGGTTCTCTAGGTTGAGGTGGAACTGCTTAACGTTGGATTCCGGCGTCTCCGGTTCGAACGCATACACGCGAGCGATCTCTTCACGATCAGTGAAGTAGAAGCCGACTCCCCACATGTCGTTGCCGTATCCGATGAACGAGTGATCGAACTTCGCAAACTCTCTTCGCGACCCGTGGAACACGGTGAGGAGGTCTCCATCGGCGTTGACTATTTGAGATTTGCCAAACGAGCCGGAACCTGAAGTCGCCGCGCCGGACAAATCTATGTCCCTGGGTGCTTCGGCGAGCACGCGCGCTTCATCAACGCGAGTGTCGAGTGCGGTAGCCACGGTGACGCTTAGGTGGGGTCAGCGTTTGAAGTCATCTTCATTTGATCGGCAAACCAGGCGATGTAGTGCTTTCCGCGCGGCTTTCCATCCTCATCCTTACCGAAATCAACGATAACTCCGTCGTGACCAGTTTCTGCGCGCACCGCTTCGAGGAATGCTGCGCCATTTTCCCGACCGAAGGTGGTTTCCATCTCCGTCCATCCCGCGTCAGAGAAGTAGTCCTTGCCCATCTTGCGGACCATCGTCTCCATCTCCGCGCGTGTGTGCGACTCCTTATCCCAGAACTCGGGTGCGTAGTCGCTGAGAGGGTTAGTGTTGCCTTCGGCGTCCTCTTCTCCTGGCTGCATGAATATGAGCGGGTGACGCATGAGAATCTTCGTAGCGGTTTCTCGGTTGAAGCGCTGGTTGTCCATGCCGGACTCTTCCATGCCGTCAATACGAATCGGGTTCTTCATGTTGAGGTAGAACTCTTTCACGTTGGCGTCTGCGCTGCCTGATTCGTTCGCGTAACCATGCGCGACGTCTTCTTGATCTGTGAAGTAGAAGCCGTTGCCCCATGAATCGTTACCACGCCCAAGAGTGGAGGGGTCAAACGCTGCGAACTCGCGTGCGGAACCGTGGAAGACGTGGGCTAGATTCCCGTCGTCGCCAAGAGCCTGCGACCCTTCGAAGAACTTGCGCTGCGCTGGAGACAGTCCGTCATCATTTGCCTGCTCGGCGCCGGGCGCCACACTCTGCTGCGCCTTCATTGCGGCGATAGAAGCGGCTCGTTCCTTCGCGTATATGTCAGCGAGGTCACCCATACCATTTGCGCGTAAATGCTTTATACCCTCCGGTGTCTTTAGCCAAGCCTCTTTGGCTGCGCTGGCTGCGCTATGCGCCGTCTCCAACTCGTCACCGCTGCCATTCTCAAAAGCCTCACGGAAAGCCTTGTTCGCCGCGACGTATTCAGCCCTGGCGTGAGCCGAACAACGCGGACCTGGACTCGGGTAACACATGAGGGACTCCCTTATGAAAGCGATTGACTCGATACTTCGTCTCTATCGAGCGGAGTCAGCCGGGAGCGCTTAAGATTGCGGGAGGTGGAAAGAGTCTCCACCATCAAGAATCGCTTGGTTCCTTCTGCGAGCACCCTCACCGTCAAGAGACGTATTGATTGTTAAGCCTGGGCGATCAGCAAGAGCCTCAGAGCGCTCGAATAGGTTTGCCTTAGCCGCATTGCGGACATTCTCATCCATCAAGTTTCGCGCCAGGTCTCTAAGAGTAGCGTCGCTCGTATTGGCGTGCTGGCTCACTGCTACTCGCACTGGCTGATGTGAATCCTTAGAGAGCACGGCGAGCGTAGACTCACTCAACGTGGGTTGGTTTTCAACAAGCGCCTGTCGAACATACGCGCTTGAATCGCGAGAAAGGGCATCTTGAAGATTAGCCCCAAGGTTTGGGTTCTGTGCGACCTCTTCGCGGATTGAAGCGTCCTCATCTGCTGCGCCCCTGGCGAGCATCTCTTGAGTCACCTCACTCCTTCGTATGACAATCCTGCGAGCGTCCAAGTTCCCCGTCCTCTGCACGAGGTCGAGCGTCTCCACTGCGGCGTTTGCGTGAATAGCCACAGCCGTATGCGCTTGAGGACAGCGCTCAGCAATCTTCCTCATCGTCTCTTCGCTCAAAGACGTCTTCAATGCGAGATTTCTCGTCACTATCTGCGGCGCTTCGTCAATCAGGAGATTGATGTGCTCTTCGGAGAAGTTGGGGTTTGCATACAGTTGATTCCGCATGTCAACATCGTCATGCTCAATCATCGACCTAGTGGCACGAGTGATGTACTCGGGGTCGTCCGATGAGCGGAGTTTGTTGCGGTCGAACAGTTCGTATGACGGATTCTCTCCAGCCGCCGTGCGCGCTTCGTTCTGCGCCTTCATCGCGGCGAGCGCATCGTCACGCTCCAACTTGTAATAGTCAGCGAGCGCGACGTCTCCATGATCACGTAGATAGCGCATTCCCTCGGGAGTGCGAAGCCATGCCTCACGTGCGCTCTCGCTCGCTCGCCTAGCGGTCTCGTATTGATGGAAACTCCCGCTGTCGATGGCTTCCTTGAGCCTCTCATTCGCGGCGCGGAAATCCCTCTTGGCGTGAGCCGAACAACGCGGACCTGGACTCGGGTAACACATGAGGAACTCCTTCGAGTGGTGGCTTTCAAGTGTGCCACATTGGGTCTCTATCGGGTATAGTGTAGGCACATGCAAAATCGCGGACGCTCGAACGGTGATGAATCGTTACGAGCGTCCGCGACAAAGAGCGGAACTAGTCCTCTCGGTTCTTGTCTAAGAGGATGATTGAACCGTTGGTGTCAACCATACGACGCGGGATCATCGTCACCGTGACCATCTTGCCGCTAAGCGCGGCTAGGTTCTCGTTCTCGGGTGGCGTGAAGTTGGCGAAAGGGTGGGCGTGACCACGGCGGCAATACTCGCCTCCATCGCACATGTCGATGTCTGCGTTGACGACTGGGGTATCGCGAGGGTAATAGAGAACTTTCCCAAGGGTGCCAAGGATGGTGACTTGCCCTATGTCAGAGACGCCGCTCAAAGCAGGGTTCACAATCTCAAGATCGGCGACGTAGGACGAGTCGTGCTCTTCGTCCGTAGCGTGAGCGTGTCGCACAGAAATGCGCGTCACGGGTAGAGCGAAGTTACCGTGGTCGCCGATATTGTTGCGGGTTTTCGCGCCGAACATAGTCAGAAGAAGAATCGCCGAACTATGAGCACTGCCTTCGACCGTCACCTCAGCATACATGCCATCGTCGCGAGAGTCGCCGCCATCGGTGATGTGGGCGTACTCCTTGTGAATGAGCGTCACCCACAGGTATAGGTGGTCCTCGCTGTTGAAATGGCTTGTTTGGGTCGTAGCGATACCAGCCTTAACCAGTTCTGGAATGAACTTTGGATCAGCCTTGACCCTCTTGCCGTTAACGGTGTGCTCGCGCTTCCAATCATCATCTAACTGGATTGTTCCGCCCTTCAGCACCGCGATGGAATACAGCAGTTTGGCGCCCTCGGAAAGTTCGCTGGGCATCGTCTTGACAATCATGACGGTTGATCTCCTTGATCGAATGATCCTAGTTACCGTCTACGGTATCACTTAGCGGTCGAACAGTCAAGAGGAGAGTGAGTCAGTGTCTATTCCCCGCGACCCATGAGGTTAAGTAGAGCCTGCGCACGCGTAGGTCCATCCTCATCATCTTCCGCCATCTTTCGAAGAACGTTCGAAGGAGCGTTGTTGTTCGAAGCCACCGCAAAACGAACTAGGTGATTACTGTCCTGCGCCATCGACTTCATGGTCTCTGGAGACGTGTTGACATTTCCAGCCACAGTTACACGAACGCTCGCATCTGGATCATTCGATAGGTAGGAGAGCACTTGATTGGTCCGGGCGTTTGGGTTAGACGCTGCTGCCGCACGAACGCTCGCGCTAGGGTCTACTGCCGACCTCACAATAGTGTCCTCGCTCGCGTTCCTGTGTGCCGCTACTGCGCGGCGCGCTTCCGAGTCATCAGAGGTCCGCTGAATAGTGTCAAGCGCCGTTGCTCCGGCACTTGGGTTCCCGGCGATTGCCCACCCAACCTGAGGGCATTCCTGAGCCATGCGGTTCAAGGTCTTTTCGCTCAAGTCGCTGCGGACAGCAAGAGCGCTCGTGACCGACTTCGGCGCGTTCTTGACGATTTGGTCTACATGAGCGCTCGTCAGGCTATCGTTCACATACAGGGCGTTCTTCATGCCAGCATCGTCCGTCGCGATCACGCGGTCAACGGCACGCTGAATGTACGCTGGGTCGCTGGAGTATTCCAGTTCCTCGTTATCGAACTCTTCAGTGCTCACTGCTTCGTCCTTCGCGCTGCGTGCTGCCTTCATGGCTGCAATGGAAGCGTCACGTTCGATATTGTACTGATCTGCCAGTTCTGTGTCCCCGTTCTTGCGGAGCCAGCGCATTCCTTCGGGTGTTCGCATCCATGCTTCACGCGCGGCATCGCTCGCCTTGCGTGCCGTCTCATATCGACCGTAGTCGCCGCTCTCAATGGCTTCCCTGAGGGATTCGCGCGCGGCGATAAACTCCGCCTTCGTGTGACCTGCGCAGCGCGGACCTGGACTTGGGTAGCACATGACGAACTCCTTCGGTGGAAGACATCGGTTCTCTCCACAATACCTCTCTATCGAACTATCCGCCTTCAGAGACAGTGAGGAGCCCCTCCATCGACTATAGAAGGGGCTCCTCGCTGGGGTTAAATCCGTTCTATGCGACGTTCTCCCCGCGCTCTCCGCGCTCCATGAGGTTCAACTTTGCCTGCGCGGGAACATAGAGGTTTCCCTCACTGGCGTTGTTCGCCATTTCGTGAAGGACTGGGATGGGTGTGTTCTGGTTAGATGCCACCGTGTAGCGCACCTGCTCGTCGGGGTCCTTCGCCAACGCAGTAAGGATTGAGCCATCGGTGCGGCTTGACTGAGCAAGAGCGTTGCGCACTCCTGCGTCCCTATCGTTCATAAGTCGCGCGCGGAGATCGAAGCCTGCGGTCGGGTTACGAGCAACCTGGGCGCGAACGGTCGGGTCTTCATCGGCGATACTCCTGGAGAGAATCTCGTGACTCGCATTCTCGTGAATCGCAACGTAAGCGCGAGCCTCAGCGTCATCGCTCGTACGCTGAACGATGTCGAGCGCCTCTTCGTTCGCGCGTGGATTACATGCCACTGCCCATCCAAGGTTGGGGCACGACTCTGCGATCTGGGTGATTGTGCCTTCACTGAGAGTGGGGCGCATGGCAAGCGTGCTACTAATCGACCCTGGAGCCTTCGTGACAATGTCAGCCACATGACTATCAGCGAGATTCGGATTGGCGTAGAGCGCCATCTTCAGCCCCGGTTGGTCGGTCGCAATGACTTGCCTCACCGCGCTCGCAATCATCGCCGGGTCAGTAGTGCTGCGAAGCACGTTGGGGTCTAATGTCGCCGACTTCGCGACCTGTTCGCTATACGCCTCGCGATCTTTGAGGGCGGCGATAGAAGCGTCACGCTCGGCACGGTAAACGTCGGCGAGGTCGTCCCGCCCATTCTCGCGTAGGTGTTTCATGCCCTCCGGTGTCTTCATCCAAGCCTCTTTGGCTGCTTCCGTGGCGATGCGTGCCTTCTCGTAACCGTCGTAGTCTCCATCGTCCGACGCCTTCTGTAGGTCTGCATAGGCAGAGAGGTATTCCGCTTTCGTGTGAGATGCACAGCGCGGACCTGGACTTGGGTAGCACATGGGTGAATCCTTTCGGAAGGAATAGTGTGATTTCCTGCTCTGTTGCTGTATATCTCTATCGGGCTTAAGCGCATGCGTGTTCATTGTCCCTCCTTACAAAAACTTGGACCGT
>Ga0209100_1002826_pt1 | contig 10359 bp, 7 predicted proteins | sample lystaG_FD_185480 | JGI IMG/M metagenome (GOLD analysis project Ga0209100, IMG submission 185480) | Glacier valley bacterial and archeal communities from Borup Fiord, Nunavut, Canada, to study Microbial Dark Matter (Phase II) -... | ecosystem: Environmental > Aquatic > Freshwater > Ice > Glacier ...
AACGACTTGGCAGCCGTGTATCTTTTCCAAACAGCCGTAGTGTTTTTGCCAATAGGCGTAACCTTAAAATTAAAATCAGGTGTTTTTAAGGAATTCAAGAAAGCTCTGATATCTACGCTCGGAGATTTTCAGCTGCGTTTTTTCTCCGTCGGTAAAATGATTCAATACGCAAATCCTTTTTTGGTATTTGATATGGTCGATAAAGTTACAGTTTACGATATGCGCATCATGGATTCTGTAAAATATATTCTTGGGAAGTGCATCCTCTATTTTCTTTAAATGCGTAGTAACTAACTTATAATCCAATTCGTTATCTTCAAGATAAACTTTTGTATAAGCACCGTCGGCCTCGCAATAAATAATTTTTACCGGTGAAAGGAAGTGGATTTCATCATTGCTTTTAATTAATATTTTACCGCTTTTCTGGGCCGTAAAAGCTTCATTTAACGGATTCGATTGATCTTTACTTTCAATACGTTCGATCGCACGGTTTACTGAACGAATCAAATCGTCGGGAAGTATCGGTTTTAAAAGATAATCGATGGCGTCTAATTTAAAGGCATTTAACGCAAATTCGTCATGTGCTGTAATGAAAATAATATGCTGATCAATATTTTCGAGTCGTTCAAAAAGGGAAAATGCATCCATATCCCCAAGTTGAATATCAGAAAAAATCAGATCATACTGAATAACCGGCAAAATATCCAGCGCCATTTTTCCTGAATCAAGAAGAGCAACAACCTTGACATCAGGACAATATTCCCGAAGCATCATGGCCAGGTTTTTCCCCAGTAAAGGTTCATCTTCTATGATTACAGCATTAATCATTTTCAGTCTTTTTTAATTTTTAAAGGGATTTCAATTGTAATAGTTGTTCCATGATGATCTTTATCAATGTAAGATTCAATATGAACATGCGCTTTGTTTTCAAGTAAAGCAATTCGTTCTTTGGTAATTTTTATTCCCATTCCGGTTTCAGACTGATTATCAGTGGTTATTCCAAGTCCATTGTCTTCAATTACGATCTTTAATCGGTCTCCGGATATTACTGCTAAGATATTAATTCTTTTGTCATAATTAGGAGATCTGTTAAAACCATATAAAACCGAGTTTTCAACGAACGGCTGAATGATCAGCGGCGGAACCATAACTTCTGAAATACTGAATCCATCGGGACGTTCAATCTTATAATTAAATGGATTACTGTATCTTGCCTGCTCAAGTTGCATATAGTTTTCAGTAATTGAAAGCTCTTCCTCCAGCGAAATTTCGCTTAATCTGACACTTTTAAGGACACTTCGAAGCAATGAAGCAAAACGGCCAAGATATATAGAGGCTTGCTGCTTATCACCGATATTAATCAATGCATTGATTGAGCTAATGCAATTAAAGACAAAATGAGGATTCATCTGGGCCGCCAATGAATCGGCTTTTAATTTTAATATATGTTGTTGAATTTCTGCTCTTTTGCGTTCTTTCTTTTTCATCCACTGAAACAATCCGATTAAAACGACCAGGATAATTACAATTGCAATAATTATGAACCACCACTTTTGCCGGAATGGAGCTAAAATCTCGTGTTGATCGCGGTATTGCTGCGCTTTTAGAGATATTGCATACAAAAGACATATGATGAGTAAAATCCGACGAATCACTAATTTCATCAGTAGATTATTTCAATTTCTCTTTAAGATTTGCATAACCAGCTTTACTAACCTTCAATTTTGCACCTTGCTTGGTCAGAACAATCCACGACTCCTTTTCGTATTGCTGAATCTCAGAAATATGTGTTAGATTCAGCAAGTAAGAACGATGAATCCTTACAAATTGCTTCTCGTCGAGGTGTTGCTCGAAAAATTTCATCGTTTTTTGTTTCATAAAATGACCTTCGACACAATAAATCATTACAAAATCATCCTGCGATTCAATGTAATAGATCGATTCTACCGGAATTACCTGAATTTTCCGACCAGATTTAACAACAACGCGGTTGAGCAAGCCAGAATCCTCATCATGAGTTTCGATCAGCTTTTCAATTTCCGGAGAAGTCGTTTTAATTTTCAGTTTTTCAACTGCTTTGTTCAAGGCAGCAACCACTCTTTCAAAAGGATATGGCTTTAGAAGGTAGTCGATCGCATTTGCTTCGAAAGCACGGATTGCATATTGATCATATGCAGTAGAAAATATAATGACCGGAGGATTGGGAACCAATTCAAGCATTTCAAAGCCAGTGATTTTTGGCATCTGAATATCAAGAAAAACAAGGTCCGGATTCTGTTCCTGAATGGCAAGAACTCCTTCAAATCCATTCGAGCACTCACCAATAAGTTCAACCCGCTCGTCTTTTGAGAGATAATGACGAAGTAAGTCTCTCGCAAGCGATTCATCATCAATAATTAATGTTCTTATTTTATTCATTTTGTCGTAATTATATCTATTTTCCTAATGAATATTTTCTGCGATATCCGGAATAATCATCGTTACTAAAAATCGGGTTTCCCCGCTCTCAATCGTGAGAAGCCTGGAGCTTCCGTATAACAGCCGAAGCCGGTCCTTAATATTGGCCAGTCCGACGCCTTCTCCTTTTAATGGAACAGATTCAGGATCAAAATCATTGATTACCTTTATTTCCATTGCTTCGGGGAATTTTCTGGCCTCAAGAATAACTTCAACAGGTTTCGAAGTTTCATAAACTCCGTATTTTATCGCATTTTCGAACAATGGCTGAAGAATCAAATTAGGAATCAAATGATGATTACATGCTTCTTCTACATCGAACCGGTATAACAGGTTATTCCCAAACCTGATTTTTTCAATTTGCAGATATAACCCGATATTTCGTAATTCAACTTCAAGTGTCACCATATCATCTTGTTGTTTACGAAGCGAATAGCGCATGAAATCGGATAAGGCAATCACCATTCCGTGTGCCTTTTCAGGATTGGTTAATGTGAGTGATGCAATGGAGTTAAGGGTATTAAAAAGGAAATGCGGATTAATCTGCGATTTCAAAGCACTAAGTTGTGTTTTTCGAATCTGATTTTGCCATTCCGACTCCCTTAATTGTTTTTCGCGGTTATGCTGACTATATACGTATGTGTAATAAATGCTTACAATCAATGCGTAAAATACAATCCCTCCAATAATCCGTTCAGTAATGAGATCATATAAATATTGATCATACAACGGATTGTTGATCAATATCTTTACAATGATTCCGGAGGATACGATCCACAAGGACGTAAAAACAACCGCAGCAGCAATATGACTCACAAGAATTTGCATAACTGCGCTTTTTTCGGGGTCGTTGTATCTTACAACGTACCAGACAGCGATTCCTAAAAGTCCAAGCACCAAATAAAAAGTCAAACCATCGATAAAGGCAATAGTAACAGGCAGTATTTGATAATAACTATTAAATACTGCCTGTATAACTCCTGCCGCCACCGGAAAAAACCAGTAAATCAGACCTGAAATTTTATTTGCTGTTACAGGATGCTCCATGTCTATGGCATCGAATTAACCTCACCTCCACCAAAGATGCAGGTTCCTTTAATTACTACAATTTTTCCTGAACCTGTTCTCGAAATAACCGAGGGACCGCGTTTATCTTCGAACCCGCCAAAAATCGATACGACTTCAACTTTTACATTCCAATCCTCGGGGACAATGATTTTGGTTCCGCCAAAAATATTTGCTACATCTATCGTACATCCGGGTACTGGTTTAGCATAGCGCAAATTGATATTCGATCCGCCAAATATTGCAGTGACTTTTCCTCCCTGAAAGTTTTCGCTCACCACCGATACGGTTCTACCACCAAAAATTGCGGTTTCATCAATATAATCGATTGAACTACTGAAGTCGCCTCCAAAAGTACCACGATGTTTTTGATGAGGAGTGCCCCTCCACTGAAGAATAAATGATACGCCAACCAGTATAATTAGGATGGGCCAGAAATTTTCCCTGAAGTTATCGGGAAAATCAATTAAAAAGAAAAGGCCAATGCCAATCAGAACAATTGCCGGAGTATAAGCTCTTCGTGCCAACTGGAAAAGTCCGATAACGATCAGCAACATCTGCCAGCTAATTAAATTCCTTGCAAAATCATAATCAAGCCACCCAAAATTACGGGCAATCAGTACTGCACCTATAAATACAAATATAATTCCCACAAACGTTCTGGAATCGTAATTCTTGCTTTTTTGCCGGACAGAAGATGAATCATTCGGTTCCGGAGATTCGTCGTACTTAATCATTGTGTTTTTTTTAAATTGTTGACTAGAAACCATTTTTAAACTCACACAAATCTAATCCGGCAAGTGGCTGATATAAATCAAGAATCGGCAAGTGTCGGTAAAATGTCGGCGAACAGCTGAAATCAGCTTTCAGAACATCTCCCTGATGCGCTGATCATTGAACGCAACTCGACATTCAACTTCTTTTCATTGATTAATTCTTCCAGCTTAAGGTGCATCCGATAGCGCCAATAGTGTTGCGCTATCGCAGGAACGTTGATCCTTTCGCCATCGGTATTATCCCATCGAAGTCTTCCATCCATTGCCAAAAGGTCCTGTATCGGGAATATGGCCCACATTGCCGGTGAATAGAAGTGCATATTCAAAATATCCCGTGCGATCCAGGGTTCCATGTAAAAAGGACATTCTCCTTTTTGCCCCATTACCTGGTGGAAAAATCTTTCGCTGTGCAATCGATCCTCTTCCCACCAACCTCGAAGTGTAGACATATCGTGCGTTGAAGTGGAACAAACCGACAAATAGGGAGCATCACCCGGATGTGCAAACTCAACCCTCGGATCTTTGGGCATTCGTTGTATTTCGAGACTTAAAATACCCAAATCGCGCATTACACCTGGCACACAATCGGGCACCATTCCAAGATCTTCACCGCATATAAGCATATCCGTAGCATTCATGATTGCCGGCAACAGTTTTAATGCATGATTTTTCCAAAATTCGTCATGCCGGTGATAGAAAAATTCGATATAGAGATCATCGAGTGCGTATCGTGCATCCGCTTTCAGATTCAGGTACGAATTGGTATCGTGTAATGCTACCCGTGGATGGAATAAAGTGGGATGATAAGGATCACGAATAAAAAGTACCTCGGCAATTAACGAACAAAGGCCATCGCGGATACGTGTCTCTTTACCCGTCAATTCATTTCCCTTCTTGGCAGATTCGAAATAATCCCACACTTTACGCTGTGTTGTAAAAGGAGGTTTTAAATCGTATTTACCTGGTTCATATTCTGTCAGATAATATACTTTAACCTCCTCTGTTTCCTTCCCAAACAACTCAGGAAGAAAATATTCGCGGATATAGGGCTTCGTAAAACGCTCTTCATTGAAAATAATTCCGCAATCGATAATTTCATCGCGACTAAAAGGTAAGGCAGGCCGAAAATGGCCCATTATTCCCTGAACCTGATTCACCGGAATTTCCCATATCCGGAAAAAACCGAGAATATGATCGATGCGTGTTGCATCAAAGTAAAGCGACATTTGCTTCAGTCGTTTATTCCACCACGAGAAACTATCTGTTGCCATTTTCTCCCAATTGTAAGTTGGAAATCCCCAGTTCTGACCCAGATCAGCAAATTCATCAGGTGGTGCTCCTGCCTGTTGATCGAGATTAAATAATTCAGGATGTGTCCAGGCTTCAACACTATCGGGACTAATCCCAATTGGAATATCACCTTTCAGTACCACACCATTCATCCTTGCATATTCAGTTGCATCAAGCAATTGTTTATGCGCGTGATATTGAATAAAATAATGAACAGCAATATCGGGATAGATCGCTTTATTATCAGCACATAACTGGTTAATCTCTTCTGCATTGTAAACCTGAAATTCAGACCATTTTCTGAAATTGGCCGTTTTGTTTTTGTCGCGCAGGTAGCAAAATGCAGCATAAGGGACAAGCCATTCCTTGTTTTCCTTGAAAAATTTCAAAAAAGTTGGATCAATCAGAAACAGTTCTTGCTGCTGATCGAAAATCAATTTGAAAAATTTCGACTTAATTCTATGAACATCTTCGTAATGAACCGTTTCAAGGGCATTAAAACCTGAAAGTGCCTGTGCAAATCCGTTCATCAGTTTTTCATCTTCAAGCACACCAATTTTATTTATATTCAAATAAGCCGGGTGAAGCGCCATTGTTGAAATCGATTTATAAGGATAAGTATCAATCCAGGTATGCGTGGAGACTGTTTCATTCAAAGGAAGTAACTGAACCAACTTTAAACCTGTCAGTTTGGCCCAATCAACCAATTTTTTAATATCCGGAAATTCGCCAATTCCGCCGCTTTTATCGGTCCGCAACGAAAATACAGGAACGGCAACGCCGGCACCTTTCCATTGTTTAACCGGAAACCGGAAACTCTCATCGGTATGAATTTTTAAACTTTTGGAATCTTTGCAAACAAAATCTCTTATTAAACGATTACTTCCCTGTTCCCAAAGTGTGACTTTTTTTGTAACCGTATTGTAAACGATGTATTTGAACTGAAGAGGAAACTTGAGTTTATCGGCATCAATATCGATACTCCACAGCGGAAACTGCGCATCGTCCATCAGAAGCGTATATTGATCCATCCAATTCCCAAGCGCAGGTTGGTCTCCAAGAATTCCAATCTTGCAATTCGGATTTACCTTGGGAACATGTATCTGAATTCTCAGCGTTTTCTTGAAATGAAGATTATCCTTGACCTCGCCTGTGTTTACTCGGCCAAACAGCACTTTGGTGAATGCCGAAGAGAATAAGGGGATATCCGATTCGCGCCGGACTCTCCAGAAATCGCGGCATCGTATCTCTTCAAAATCCATTTCCCTGGTCTCGAGTACACGATTTTTGCCACCTTCCCAAATAAAATTTCCATCTTGATTTTTTATCAGGTACTTGTATTCGAGCATTTTAGCTGAAGGAAAGTTGATTTCAGTTTCCCATTCGCCGGGAACAAAGTTCTTCATTGGCAATGCTTTGGAAGGATCCCATTTGCCAAACTCATCGGCAGATCCTGATACAAAAAGGACCTGACCCCAAATTGTCTGATAATCGATTTTAAATGATATTTTCATTTTTCTCCTTTCTGAAGTCGTTAGTGACTTCATTATGTATTTGGGTAAAAACAGCGGCTTTTGATCACTTAAACGGATATTCTTCTCAAAAGTTCTTTCCCGAACTGTAAACCTTCATGAAGGATTACACGTTGTAATATTATCGAATTTATTCTTTATTTAAAAATGCTTAAATCACTTGATTTTACCTCATCTCATATTCCAACACTCATTAGCAAATTAGCAGTGCCTGCAAGCGTCGGATTCATATTTAATACCTTATTTAATGTTGTAGATACATACTGGGGCGGCAAAATATCAACAGCTGCTCTTGCGGCGATGGGGATGACATTCCCGGTGTTTTTCATTATTTTGTCGATGGGTATAGGTATGGGAACCGGAACAACGGCACTCATTTCGCAGTCGTTAGGAGCCGGACTCAATGATGAAGCAGAAAAATATGGTTTTCAGGCGATCTCTTTTTCAGTCATCAATTCGGTATTTCTTACAATGATTGGTTTGGCCATGGCCCCTTCTCTCTTCCTGATTTTAGGTGCTACAAACGAATACCTTGATATTGCGGTTCAATACATGAATATTATCCTTTATGGCACCGTCTTCTTCCTGATCAACAGTATCCTTAACTCATTGCTTACCTCTCGCGGTGACACAAAGACGTATCGTAATTACCTGATTATCGGATTTTTTCTGAATGTCGTGCTGGATCCCTGGTTTATGTATGGCGGGATCGGATTCCCGGCATTAGGTATCCGCGGAATTGCATTATCAACGATTTTGATCCAGATTGTCGGAACTATTTATATGATTTTCATTCTCCGAAAACGCAAAATATTTCAAAATGCGCGATTTGCTGAATTTATTCCTAACAGGAAAAACTTTGCGGCTTTATTCGCCCAGGGATTTCCGGCAAGTCTGAATATGCTTACCGTTGCAATCGGAATTTTTGTGATTACTTACTTTGCCAGTCAGTTTGGAAAAGAAGCAGTTGCAGCTTATGGAATTGCAACCCGGATCGAACAAATTGCACTTTTGCCAACCATCGGACTCAACATTGCAGCGCTCACCCTTGCTGGTCAAAACATGGGTGCAGGGCTTCCCGAAAGGATATTCGAGTCGTGGAAACTGAACATCAGGTATGGTTTAATGATTATTTCGATTGGCATTGTCGGAGTAGCGGTGTTTGCGCGTCAGCTTATTCAGGCATTTACTGCGGATACGAGGGTGATTGAAATTGGTGCGGAATATTTACATATTGCGGTGCTCTTCTTCTTTGCGTATGTTTTCCTCAATATTTCTGTATCTACTTTGCAAGGGATGAAAAAACCGTTGTACGCGATCTTCGTGGGTGCTTACCGACAATTTCTGGTTCCACTTCCGTTGTTTTTATTGCTTGCTATCTACCTTCAATGGGGAACAAAAGGAATCTGGTGGGGCATCTTTATCGCCAACTGGAGTGCCGCCATCTTCACATTTTTCTATACGAGGCGACAAATCATGAAGCTTTTGCATCCGTCGTCCGAACCTATAAAGTGATGGTTTTTGATAAAAGAAGTGGCCGGGTGAATATTCCTGTTCTGAATACTCACCCAGCCATCAAATTATTCCATTATTTTTTACAGCTGTCTTTCAGAGAAACAGTCCTGTTAAAGACCATCTGATCAGGAGTAGAATCGGGATCGATATTGAAATAGCCCAAACGTTCGAACTGAAAATTGGTCAATGGTGCTGCATTTTTAACAAATGGCTCGACATAACACTCGGTCAATACCTTCAATGAATCGGGATTTAAAAATTCGAGTAAATCTTTGTCTTTATGTCCGGCCGGATCGGGATCGGTAAACAGACGGTCGTACAAACGAACTTCGGCTTTAACCGCCTGCGCTACAGCCACCCAATGAAGTGTTGCTTTAACTTTTCTTCCGTCGGGAGAATTGCCACCTTTTGTTTCAGGATCGTAAGTGCAATGAAGCTCAACAATTTCACCTTGTTCATTTTTAACAAAATCGGTACATTTGATGAAATACGAATAGCGTAACCGTACTTCTCGACCTGGTGACAACCGGTAAAATTTATTGGTCGGAGTCTCCATAAAATCCTCCCCTTCAATATATAATTCGCGCGAAAACGGTACTTTTCGTTTCCCCATGCTTTCGTCTTCGGGATTATTGACGGCGTCGATCTCCTCTACCTCTCCTTCGGGATAATTGGTGATTACAACTTTGAGAGGATCGAGCACACCCATTACACGTTGTGCTCTCTTATTCAGATCCTCACGTATACAGTATTCAAGCACTGCGACGTCGGTAACACCATCGACTTTTGTAATCCCCACCATATCCGAAAACGATCGCATCGATTCAGGTGTATATCCACGGCGGCGTAACCCACAGATCGTCGGCATACGGGGATCATCCCAACCTTTGACATAGTTCTCCTTCACCAGTTGTAAAAGCCGACGCTTGGACATGACTGTATAACTGATATTCAACCTTGAGAATTCAATTTGCCTTGGCCGGTAATCGCTATCTTTCAATTCTTCGACGAACCAATCGTACAATGGACGGTGGACTTCGAATTCAAGCGTACAGATTGAATGGGTGATTCCTTCCCAATAATCACACTGTCCATGGGCATAATCATACATTGGATAGATGCACCACTTATCGCCTGTGCGATGATGAGGCTGTTTTAATATGCGGTACATCAACGGATCACGCATGTGCATATTTGGTGACGACATATCAATCTTTGCACGTAATACACAATCACCTTCATTGAAGAATCCCGATTTCATTTTTGCAAAAAGCTCCAGGTTTTCTTCGGGGGAAGTATTGCGGTAAGGACTATCGGTTCCTGGCCGTGTTGGAACCCCTTTTTGCTCGCTGATGGTCTCCTGTGGCTGAAAATCAACGTAAGCTTTCCCTTCCTGAATTAACTTCACTGCAAAATCGTAAAGCTTATCGAAATAATCGGAAGCATAAAAAAGGCGGTCATCCCAGTCAAACCCAAGCCAGCGAACGTCCTCCATGATGGAATCAACATATTCGGTATCCTCTTTTGTCGGATTGGTATCATCAAAGCGAAGATTGGTTAATCCACCAAATTTTTTGGCAGTACCAAAATTCAGGCATATCGACTTTGCATGGCCAATGTGCAAATAACCATTAGGTTCAGGAGGGAAACGCGTATGAACCCTTCCTCCGTTTTTTCCTTCGGCGAGGTCGTCTACAATTTGTTGCTGAATAAAATTCTTTGGA
>Ga0209100_1002828_pt1 | contig 10357 bp, 9 predicted proteins | sample lystaG_FD_185480 | JGI IMG/M metagenome (GOLD analysis project Ga0209100, IMG submission 185480) | Glacier valley bacterial and archeal communities from Borup Fiord, Nunavut, Canada, to study Microbial Dark Matter (Phase II) -... | ecosystem: Environmental > Aquatic > Freshwater > Ice > Glacier ...
GCGTGCAGTCTTATCAGCACTTGGTAAAGCGTCTCGGTTGCGACCCGGATTCGGTCGGTGACGTCGGTGAGTTTCAGTTGAGCAAGAAGGTCGAGCAGGGCAGACTGGTCCATGGCCATCGTGTGTTTGTGTCTTTTCTGTGAGGAACTTTGAACGGTTCTCACTCACCATCACACGGTGGCTCTTCACGTTGCCGAAGCAACGCTCAAGAACCCGAAACCACACCACTCACGGGGACGTCACCCAGCCGATCGAGAGCGAGACCGTGCGCTGGGCAGTGCAGCTGGCACGACCGGAAGCCTCTGCATTCGGGCCTTTGAGGAATTCCGCCAACGAAATATGACAATAATCTCCACTCAATTTGATCTGTGCCATGGCAGAATACGAAAACCGGTTTTCTTCGAAACTCAGCGTGGTCGAAACGAGTCGTTTTTCAGATGCACGAAAACCACTGCTGATCCGGGGCTCGGTACAGCAATCATTGATCGGCTGCTGGTCAAAAGTGCAACTTGTCGATCAATGCACGGACGGGGTCTCAAATATTCCTTCCTTTTTGGCGGTTCCGCCGCTACATGGCACCACGCGCCTGGGCTCTGGCAGGTGGGGCGATCCTGGTGATCGTTTCGGCCGCGATGCAGGTGGCCCTGCCCTGGCCGTTGAAGATCATTGTCGATGACGTTCTAAAAGTCCCGGATAAGTCTGGGCAAAACGGACTTCTGCAGGCGTTCGGAATCGCCAGGCTGGACCGGTGGCAGCTGCTTCTTGTGGCCATTGGTGGCCTGCTTTTCATCACGTTGTGCAACGCGGCGGCCGGCTATCTTGGGTCTCGGATTTTGAACGGGGCCGGAGAGCGGGTCATGGCCAGTATCCGGGGTGAGGTATTCGCCCATCTTCAACGGCTATCCCTGTCCTTCCACGATAAGCAGCAGCTCGGTGACCTGGTGACGCGCGCCACCACCGACATCGACTACGTGCGGGCCATGATCATCTCGATACTCTCGGTTCTGGTACCCAACATTTTCATTCTGGGTTTCATCGCGACAATCTGCTTTGTGGCAGACCCCGTCTTCGCGCTGATTGCGTTGGCCGTATCGCCGCTCCTGTTCGCCACCGTTCTGTTCTACCGGCCCCACATCAAGGCGGCCTCCCGCACCGCCCGCAGCAAGGACAGCGACATTGCCTCCACGATGACGGAGACGTTCTCTTCGGTGCGGGTAATGCAGGCCTACACCAGCGAAGAACGCCATGAAGCCCACTTCCGGGACAGGAATACCGCGCGGATGAACGCAGGATTGCGATTGGTGAAGCTCCAGTCGGCTCTTCCCCCACTGGTGGACGTCATCGTTGCTCTGGGGACGGTGCTCGTTCTATGGGCCGGAGTGCAGCGGGTTTTGGACCGCACGATGACGCTCGGTTTGCTGCTGGTGTTTCTGGCCTACCTCAAGGCTCTTTATGATCCGATGAAGGAGCTGGCCAAGCTCACCACGGTGATCAGCCGCGGCCAGGTGAGCGCCGAGCGTCTCCAGGAGATTCTTGACACCGCGCCGGCGATCGCTGACCGGCGGAGGGCTCGGCCGGCACCCCGGCTGACGGGTGAGGTCGAGCTGAGGTGGGTGAGTTTCGGCTACACCGGATTTGATGTGCTGCACGGGATCAATCTGCGCGTGGAGGCGGGCCAGATGGTCGCGCTGACCGGGCCCACCGGGGCAGGAAAGTCCTCGGTGGTCAGCCTGATCCCGCGTCTCTATGACGTGACGCGAGGCTCCGTGCTGCTTGACGGTATCGACATCCGCGACCTACAACTGGCGACGGTGCGGAAGCAGATCTCGATGGTCCTGCAGGACTCCATCCTGTTTCGCGGCACCATTTACGACAACATCGCCTACGGTTCGGGTCACGTCACCCCGGAACAAGTTTTTGCTGCCGCAGAAGCGGCCCACGTGGACGAATTCGTCGACAAACTCCCGCTGGGCTACGACACGCCGGTCGCTGAGCGGGGGGTCTCCCTCTCCGGTGGCCAACGCCAGCGCATTGCCATCGCCCGCGCGCTGGTGCGTGATTCACCGATTGTCATCCTTGACGAACCGACCTCGGGCCTGGACGCGATCTCCGAACAGTATGTGATGCAGGGACTGGACCGGCTGATGACGGGCCGGACCGTCATCGTCATCGCGCACCGGCTTTCCACGCTCCGGCGTGCAGACGCCATTTATGTCTTCGACCACGGCCAAATTGTGGAAACCGGCAATCATGACGGACTGATCGCCTCCGGAGGGCTCTACAGCCGGCTCGACGAACTCCAGCACGCCCCCGGCGTCCAGCCGGAGCCCTCGCTGTCGAAAAACCAGATGAGGACAGAGAACTGATCGAGCCTCGGCCCAAGACCTCTGGTGCCCTCCCGTGGCGAATCGGCCCCGACGACTCCCTGGAGGTGCTGCTCGTGCACCGGCGAAACCACGACGACTGGTCCATTCCCAAGGGCAAAGCCGAAGCCGGCGAAACCGACCAGGAGTGCGCCCTGCGGGAAGTCCGTGAAGAAACCGGCTTCGACTGCCGCCCCGGGGTCGAATTGCCCCCTGTTGTCTTCCTGGACCGCAAACGACGTCTTAAGACAATCCGCTATTGGGCTGTCGCAGCGGAGGCCGGTTTCTTCGCCGCGAACCGCGAAGTGGATGATGCCCGCTGGTTTGCGCTGCCGCCGGCTCTTCGCATGCTGACCGAGCCACGCGAGAGGTCCGTCGTGTTTGCGCTGGGTTCGGTGCTTGATCGGCAACTGGGTATTCGCCCGGTCCGGGTCAAAGAGAGGATGCTGCTGCTGGTCCGGGGGGCTGCGGCCACGCCACGCGAGCAGTGGATGCAGTCCGAGATGACGCGGCCGCTGGCCCTGGACGGGAAAACCACCGCCAGCACCCTGGGGAATCTGGGTTCTTTTTTTGAAATCGACCGAATTATCTCGGCGCCGTCCGCACGGTGCCTGGAAACAGTCGCTCCGCTGGCGTGCCGCGAATCATTGACCGTGGAGGTCTCCCACGGTCTTACCGACGGCCGCACCACTGAGCCTATTGGGCTGGTCGAGGGCGCCCGCGGCACCGGCACCGTGCTGTGCACGCACGAAGACGTCGTGGCCGGGATCCTGAGCTGGCTGGCCGGCTGCGATCGGACCACCATGGAGTCCCGCTTGCGTCAGCGGCGTGGCTCGGTGTGGGCCCTCACGGGCGACGCATCACGTTACACCGCCGCGTACTACCTCCCGATGCCGGAGACGGGCCTCCAGTAGCTGCCCGGTGAGGCCGGCGTGTAGTGGTTGCAGCTGGCGTTCACGAGGTCACCTCGCGCCGGGGTGCATAAATTTCTACCTCTCGATAAAAACGGCCCATTTGAGTAAAAATAGTGACTCAGAACCGTCATATTATTGCTGGTTCGATCCCGGTATCGCTCACACCGCCAGGGCCCCAAATCTTGATTCGAGACCCCAGTAATCTGCGCGCCAGAGGTGTCCGACTGATCGTTCTGTCCCGCCTAGTGGGGAATATCTTTCGGGTACACGGTGGCGCAGAATGGGGTACGTGAACCCGGAAAGCGACGACACTTCTGCCGAGTGCGCGGCTTTCGCCGATCTGCTTATCGAATCGGGCCTCGTGTCGAGCGAGCAATTGGCTCGTGCTTCGGTCGAGCGGGCGCTGTCGGGAGGGGCGATAGACGCCGTGCTCGTATCCCAGGGCGTTGTCGAACCGGTGACCCTGAGGTCGGTACTCGCCCATGCGTGGAATCTTCCGGCTCTCAACCTCGCTCGAACGCACGTGGATCATGAACTCGTGGATCAGTGGCCCGACGAGGTCTATCTCTCAGAGAACTGGTTTCCGGTGCGTGACCAGGCCAACGGAACGGTGCTGGTCGCTACCTCCCGCATTCCGGATGCCTCGAGGGCTGAGCGCATCGCGGCGGTGATCGAGTCTCCTGTCGAGTTCGCCGTCGTCGCATCGGTCGACATCGCGGCCGCGGTCGCTCGCGCCGTCAAGCGCCGCGCCCGGGGGCGACGCCTCTTTCTCGGCTGACCCGTCGCGAGAGCGCGATGGGCGACGCCGGAGGGTCCTCTTCGCGGCGCTAAAGTTGGGATACCGCCTGTTCAGCCCCAAGCAACAGGTCTGTCGCAATCGAAGGAGCACATTCGCCGTGTCAGATTCGCCCGCCGGCACCGAGCCCATTCTCGAGTCGATCACGACGGCGGCGGCGGCCACCGGGTTCGAACTCTTCACCGACCGCCGAGTCGTCGCCATGCGAGTCGGGGGAGAACTCCGGGATCTCGCGGCATCCGTCGCGGGCGGCGAGACCGCAGAACCGGTTCTGATCTCCTCGCCTGATGGGCTCAGCATCCTGCGCCATTCTGCCGCCCATGTCGCAGCCCAGGCACTGCAGTCCATAAACCCGCAAGCCAGGCTCGGAATCGGTCCGCCGATCACCGACGGTTTCTACTATGACTTCGACGTCGAGACCCCGCTGACTCCCGAGGATCTCAAAGCGATCGACAAGGCCATGGAACGCATCATCAAGGCGGGCCAGCGCTTCGTCCGCCGGGTCGTGACGGAGAGTGAAGCGCGCGCTGAGCTTGCGGACGAGCCGTACAAGCTCGAACTCATCGGTCTCAAGGGGCATCCGACCGAGGGTGCCGGCAGCACCGACGACAATGAATCGGTTGAGGTCGGCGGCGCCGAGCTCACCATTTATGACAACGTGGATCCACGCACCGGCGACACGGTCTGGAAAGACCTGTGTCGCGGACCGCACCTGCCGAGCACCCGGATGATCGGCAACGGCTATGCGCTCACTCGAAGCGCAGCGGCGTACTGGCGAGGCTCGGAGAAGAACAAGCAGCTCCAGCGCGTCTACGGCACGGCCTGGGCCACCAAGGACGACCTCCGCGAGCACATTACGCGGCAGGAGGAGGCGGCCAAGCGCGACCATCGCAAGCTCGGCGCCGAACTCGACCTGTTCTCGTTCCCCGACGAGATTGGATCCGGCCTCGCCGTGTTCCATCCGAAGGGTGGAATCATCCGCGCCGAGATCGAGAACTACATGCGCGAGCGCCTCGTCGCCAACGGCTATGAGCAGGTCTATTCACCGCACATCACCAAGGGCTCGCTGTTCGAGACCAGCGGGCACCTGCAGTGGTACAGGGACGGCATGTTCCCGGCGATGCATCTCGACGAGGAAGTCGATGACGAGGGTCACGTCACCCGCCAGGGCCAGGACTATTACCTCAAGCCCATGAACTGCCCGTTCCACAACCTGATCTTCCGGGCCCGCGGACGGAGCTATCGCGAGCTTCCGCTTCGGTTGGCCGAGTTCGGCACGGTGTACCGCTACGAGAAGAGCGGCACCCTGTCGGGGCTCACCCGCGTGCGCGGACTCACCCAGGACGACGCCCACATCTACGTAACTCCCGAGCAGGTGAAGACGGAGATCTCGAGCCAACTCGACTTCGTCTTTGAGACATTGCGCGGCTATGGTCTCGATGACTTCTACCTCGAGCTCTCCACGCGCGACCCTGAGAAGTCTGTCGGTACCGATGAGGCGTGGGACGATGCGACGGAGACGCTCCGCCAGGTGGCCACCGAATCGGGACTCGAGTTCGTGATCGACACGGGTGGCGCGGCCTTCTATGGTCCGAAGATCTCTGTGCAGGCGCGCGACGCGATCGGCCGCACCTGGCAGCTCTCGACCGTGCAACTCGACTTCAACCAGCCCGAGCGATTCGGCCTGGAGTACACCGCCGCAGACGGTACCCGTCAGCAGCCGGTGATGATCCATCGGGCGCTTCTCGGGTCGATCGAACGGTTCTTCGCCATCCTGCTGGAACACTATGCTGGCGCCTTCCCGGTCTGGCTGTCGCCGGTCCAGGTGGTCGGCATCCCAGTGGCGGAGCAGTACGAGGAGTACCTCGGCGACGTGATCCGGCAGTTGCGAGAGGTCGGAGTGCGAGCCGAGCTGGACGACTCGAATGACCGTATGCCGAAGAAGATCCGAAATCACACGAAGCTGAAGGTGCCGTTCCAACTCATCGCCGGCGAGGAAGACCGTGCCGCCGGCGCCGTCAGCTTCCGCCACCGTGACGGCAGCCAGGACAACAGGGTGCCGATCGCCGAAGCTATCGAGCGGATCACCATGGCGATCGCGACGCGAGCGCAGGTCTGAGCGTGCCCGACACCTACGGCTCCGAAGAATTCGATGGTGTCGAGATCGAATCCTCCGGGGATTTCGCCGCGGTGCCCGACGCGTTCCAGCGACTCTGGACCCCGCATCGGCTCGTCTATATCAAGGCCGGTCCGCAGCCCCACATGGACGAATGCCCGTTCTGTGTCGCACCGTCGATGAGCGACGAGAAGGCGCTCATCGTGGCACGCGGAAAGACCTGCTACGTGCTGCTCAACCTTTTTCCCTACAACGCTGGTCACCTGCTGGTGTGCCCCTATCGACACGTCGCGAGCTACGACGACGCGACAGTCGAAGAGGTCTATGAGATCTCGGCCCTCACCCAGGCTGCGATGCGCGTGTTGCGTGCCACCTCGAACTGCGACGGCTTCAACATCGGAATGAACCAGGGTGGCATCGCCGGCGCGGGGATCGCCGAGCACCTCCATCAGCACATCGTTCCGCGCTGGGCGCAGGATTCAAACTTTTTTCCGATCATCGCGGGCACCAAGGCGATGCCTCGCCTCCTCGGTGCCGTGCGCGCCGAGGTCGCGGCGGCCTGGCCACACCCCTGATCCACGGTAATTCCCAGCCTCACCAGCTTAGAATGAGGGTGCTCCGCGGCACCTGTGGAGCATCAGAGAGGCGAGAAGTGACCGACATCACCACCAGAAGCAGCAGCACCGAAAACCTTGGCTCGAGCCGCGTGAAGCGTGGATTCGCCCAGATGCTCAAGGGAGGCGTCATCATGGATGTCGTCACCGCTCACCAAGCGAGGATCGCCGAGGACGCCGGAGCAGTTGCGGTCATGGCGCTAGAGCGCGTTCCCGCGGATATCCGCGCCCAAGGGGGAGTCGCCCGCATGAGCGACCTCGACCTGATCGATTCCATCATCGCCGAGGTCTCGATCCCCGTGATGGCAAAGACTCGCATCGGCCATTTTGTCGAGGCGCAGATCTTACAGACCCTCAAGGTGGATTACATCGACGAGTCCGAGGTGCTGTCGCCGGCGGATTACGTCAATCACATCGACAAGTGGCCCTTCACCGTTCCCTTCGTCTGCGGGGCGACGAACCTGGGTGAGGCACTCCGTCGCATCAATGAAGGTGCGGCCATGATCCGTTCCAAGGGTGAGGCGGGTACCGGTGACGTCTCCGAGGCGACCAAGCACATCCGTACCATCACCGCGGAAATCCGCGCCCTGTCGGCCAAGACTCATGACGAGTTGTACGTCGCAGCCAAGGAGCTACAGGCACCCTACGAACTCGTGCTGGAGATCGCGCGCACCGGCAAGCTCCCTGTCGTGCTGTTCACGGCCGGTGGCGTCGCCACTCCAGCGGACGCCGCGATGATGATGCAGCTCGGCGCCGACGGAGTCTTCGTGGGATCGGGAGTCTTCAAGTCGGGTAATCCTGAGGCCCGTGCCGCGGCGATCGTGAAGGCGACCACCTTCTTCGATGACCCCTCGGTGGTCGCATCCGCGTCCCGCGGTCTCGGAGAAGCGATGGTCGGAATCAACGTCTCCGACCTGCCCGCGCCGCACCGCCTCGCCGAACGTGGCTGGTAGTTCGGTCCCGATAATCGGTGTCCTCGCGCTCCAGGGCGATTTTCGCGAACATATCGCGGTTCTCCAATCGCTCGGAGCGGATGCACGCGCCGTGCGCCGTCCGGAGGAGCTCGCCCAGGTGGCCGGCCTCGTCATCCCGGGCGGCGAGTCGAGCGTCATGGATAAGCTGTCCCGCATGTTCGGGCTCGCGGAGCCACTGAAGGGGGCCATCCGCGCAGGCCTTCCCGTCTATGGCACCTGTGCGGGCCTGATTATGCTTGCCGACCGGGTGCTCGATGCCATTGCCGGTCAGGAGAGTCTCGGCGGTTTCGACATCTCCGTAAGACGAAATGCGTTCGGGTCGCAGTTGGACTCCTTTGAGACCGATCTCGACATTCCGGCTCTCGGCGAGCCACCGATGCATGCGGTCTTCATCCGTGCCCCGGTGGTCGAGCAGGTAGGAAAGGGCGTCGTCGCGCTCGCATCGCTTGTCGACGGGCGCGTGGTGGCCGTCGAGCAGGGCAACCTGCTCGGAACGTCGTTCCATCCCGAGATGACGGGTGACACCCGGTTTCACGAGTACTTCCTCGAACGGGTTCGCTCGGCAGACTAATCACACGGGCTCGTGCCCCGAGGCTACAACTCCCGGCACGAGACGAGACCTCCCGCCACGAGATGGGATCTTCCGCCCCGGGCTGACGAGCGTTGCTCCCGTGCTGGTTAGAATATTGAGCATGTCAGGCCACTCCAAATGGGCAACCACCAAGCACCAGAAGGCGATTAAAGACTCTCGCCGTGCCAAGTCGTTCGCCAAACTCATCAAGAACATCGAAGTCGCTGCCAAGCTCGGGGGTGCAGACCTCGCCGGCAACCCCACTCTCGTCGACGCCATCCAGAAGGCGAAGAAGACCTCGGTGCCCAACTCGAACATCGACTCGGCGGTCAAGCGCGGATCCGGCCAGCTCGGCGAAGCGGTCGACTACCAGACCATCATTTACGAGGGCTACGCAGCGGGCGGTGTTGCTCTGCTGATCGAGTGCCTCACCGACAACAAGAACCGCGCCGCGGCGGATGTGCGCACCGTGATGACCCGCAACGGCGGAACTATGGGAGATCCGGGCAGTGTCGCCTACAACTTCAGCCGAAAGGGCGTGGTGTCGGTGACGAAGACCGTTGGGGTGTCAGAAGACGACATCCTCGCCGCCGTGCTGGATGCCGGTGCCGAAGAGGTCAACGATCGCGGCGTCGGCTTCGAGATCATCACGGAACCGCACGACATGGTCTCGGCACGTACCGCGCTGCAGGAGGCTGGCATCGAATACGACTCGGCGGATGTCGAGTTCGTGCCCGGTCTCACGATCGAGGTAGACGCGGAAACCGCCCGCAAGATTTACCGCCTCATCGACGCGCTGGACGACAACGACGATGTGCAGGCCGTCTACGGCAACTTCGAGGTGCCGTCCGACGTGCAGGCGGAGCTCGACGACGAGGAGTAACACCCCGGTGGTCGCAGCGCAGTGGAGCACCATCCGGGTGCTCGGCATCGATCCGGGCCTCACCCGGTGCGGTGTGGGAATTGTGGATGTCACCACCACGCGCCGGGCAACCCTCGTGGACGTCGTGGTGATCAGGAGCGGCGCGGAGCTTCCGCTCGAACAGCGCCTTCTGCTCGTCGGTGACGAGATCGAGCGCCTTCTCGACCTCCACAAGCCCCATGCCGTCGCGATCGAACGGGTCTTCGCCCAGCAGAACCTCAGCACGGTAATGGGCGTCGCCCAGATCAGTGGAGTGGCCCTCCACCTCGCCGCCAAGCGCGGACTTGTCGTCGGATTGCACACGCCGTCCGAGGTAAAGTCCGCGATCACCGGATACGGGTCCGCGGACAAGAAGCAGGTCGCCACCATGGTGGCGAAAGTGCTCGGCCTGGCCGAGTTGCCCAAACCGGCGGATGCCTCGGACGCGCTTGCCATCGCGATCTGCCACGCCTGGAAAGGCGGTGCGACCGTCGTCAGCCCCGCAGGATCCCTCACGAAGGCGCAGGAGACATGGCTCGCCGCGGAACGGTCCGCGTCGAAGTCGTCCCCCAAACGTAGGCTGGGTCCATGATCTCCTCCGTGCGCGGAACCGTGCTCGGCCTCACCGGCACCAGCGCGGTCATCGAGGTCGGGGGCGTGGGCCTTCTGGTCACCGTGACCCCCCAACACGCGTTGGCGCTGCGCGTCGGCGCGGAGGCGACAGTGCGTACCGTCCTCATCGTGCGCGAGGACGACCTCGCCCTGTTCGGCTTCGTCGACTCCGATGAGCTCGTGGTCTTCGACCTCCTTCGCGGGGTCACCGGCGTCGGACCGAAGTCCGCGATGGGAGTGCTCGCGGCACTCACCCCCGGCCAGGTGGCATCCGCCGTCGCGACCGAGGACGACTCCGTATTTCGCAAGGTCTCGGGCATCGGCCCGAAGACGGCGAAGCTCATCGTCGTGTCGTTGGCCGGCAAGATGCCGGTAGTGCCGACGTCGGCAACCAGGGTTTCGGTGGCGACAGTCTCGGTGGGTGACAACGTGCTGGTTGCTCTGGTGGGACTCGGCTGGTCCGAGCGGGTGGCAGCGCAAGCAGTCGATGAAGCCC
>Ga0209100_1002830_pt1 | contig 10353 bp, 8 predicted proteins | sample lystaG_FD_185480 | JGI IMG/M metagenome (GOLD analysis project Ga0209100, IMG submission 185480) | Glacier valley bacterial and archeal communities from Borup Fiord, Nunavut, Canada, to study Microbial Dark Matter (Phase II) -... | ecosystem: Environmental > Aquatic > Freshwater > Ice > Glacier ...
CGGATGATAATCAGTGCCATAGGCATATTTGGAAAGTATGGGCGCTTCAGGATCAGCCTGTTTATCAGCCGGAAAGTAATTCAGCAATACAGAAATAACAGATCGTGCATTTTCAACCAATAGCCTCGGATCAAGACGTTTGTCGAAATGATTGGCCATATATGCCATTTCACCCTGCATCTCATTTTCTAACCAGCTCACGAGCCGCTCCTTTTCATCGGCCAGAAATTCAGCTTTGGAAATACCGCAATCCATCAACCCAAGCTCACGGGCCTTTATTTTAATTAGTAATGATATATTATCAATTGCGCTTTCCATTTATTCAGAATTAAGTAACTCACCTTACGCATGAACAAGTTAAACACAAATTTAACACAAAGGCACAAAGACACAAAGATATGGCATTCAATTATTTTTTTCTTCGTGTCTTTGTGTCTTCATGTTTAACTTATTTATTAAGACACCCTTCGAGTTCCTTTTTTTAGTATTATTGCGTAAAGTGAGTCAATAAAAAGAAAACCTTCAGAGGATTTGTATCATTCATCTGAATTACATTCGCGATAGCTTTCCAACGTATTTATTATCAATAATCTAACTCCATGAACTATTGATATTTATGGAATCAGGAATAATTTTGCCCACTGTAAAAATATTTCCTCCCCCTGACCTCACGCGGCTGAGCTGACGTTCATAAATGAGGTAAGTTACCAGCATCTAAGGTGTTATCTACCTGTACCTTTTTCTTTTGAATTCTATAAAAATCTTTTCTGCTGTTCATCCGGATAGCCTGGGTTATAATTCTGGTTATACCTCTATTTTATCTCTGTCTTATCTCTATTTTATTTCTATTTTATTATATACATATCAAATTCATATCAATTACATTACAAATACGTATATAATTTGTATTTATGCGTATTTGTAATGTATTTTAAATGTAATTGATTTGAATTTGATAAAACAGAAATAAAACAGATATAAAATAGAGATAAGACAGAAACAAGGTAGGATCAATTTGATACATTGAATGCAGGATTGCCTGCCAGTCCAATTGTTTTATAGATGATCAACAGGAAGAATATTTTTTTAGCCCAACAAGTAAAACCTTCAGTGGCCTGATGATATCTAAGGGTAAGATATTTTAGAAATATTTACATAAAAACCTACTATTGTGAATAATTATCATTAAATTTATTGAACACTTCCGAAGTACTTCTTCAGGAGCAAGATAAATCATTCCTACAGATGAAAGAAGATTTTTTGCAATTTATCTGGAAACAGGGGCTGTACCTGAAAGACAAGCTGGAAACAACTATTGGAGAACCTGTTGAGATCATTTCTTCAGGGCAGTTAAACTATGACTCAGGGCCCGACTTCTTCAATGCCCGCATCAGGATTGGACAAACCGACTGGGCCGGCAACATTGAAATTCATCAAAAATCATCCAACTGGTACCAGCACAGGCACGATTTGGATGCCGCTTATGACAATGTAATCCTGCATGTGGTGGAGGTACACGACCGGGCAGTTCAGGTAAAAAGTCATCAACTACCCACTTTGATTTTAGGCTATCGAACTGAAATACTGAACAATTATGAAAACTTACTGAAGTCCAATCAATGGATTGCCTGTCAGGATAAGATTTCAGAAGTTGATCCTTTTATCCTTCGCTTCTGGTTTAGCTCACTGATGATTGAACGCCTGGAATCGAAAACCGGAGAGATACTTCGCCTGTTAGAACAAAATAAAAACAATTGGAACGAAACTTTCTATCAGCTTCTGGCACGTAACTTTGGAATGAAAATCAATGCGCTTCCTTTTGAGTTGTTGGCCAAATCGCTACCACTGAATCTGTTGTCGAAGCACAAGAATGATCTATTTCAAACTGAAGCCTTGCTGTTTGGCCAATCGGGAATGCTCAACGAGACCTTGCTGGGCGATGATTATTTCCTGTCACTGCGGAAAGAATATTCGTTTCTGTACAAAAAATACAACCTGTCAGGTATGGAATCCCACCTGTGGAAATTTATGCGCATGAGGCCTATCAACTTTCCCACGGTACGTATTGCTCAAATGGCAATGCTCATTCATCATTCATCAGCTTTGTTTTCGCATATTCTGGAAATCGAAAACCCTGACGAATTACGTAAATTATTCAAGGTAAACGCTTCAGGCTATTGGGATACGCATTACCGTTTTAACAAGCCATCCGAAGAGAACCGTCCAAAGGCATTGGGGGAAACAGCATTCAACAATTTGGTAATCAATACCATCGTACCGATGCTGTTTGTATATGGTGACCAGCACAACGACCAGCCTATGAAAGACCGGGCCTTGCTCCTACTCGAAAAACTGGAGGCCGAAGAGAACCAAATTATTGAAAAATGGAACCAATTGGGCATCGAAAGCCATTCTGCATTTGAAACGCAGGCTTTGCTTCAATTAAAAAATAACTACTGCGAACATAAAAAATGTTTAAATTGCCAATTGGGGGCGAAAATCATTATTTCTACTACTCATCCCTTATCAGAAACAGGTATTCAATAGTACAGATCCTATAATGGCTACAAAAGTGATAATTATTATTTAAACTGCATGGACTACCTATTTTATTGATAATTTATAGACCTAAATGAAATTTATATACCAATGTGTGAATATTAACTTAAATATATGTATATTAGACCCCTCTTAATATAGTAACCCAGACTAACATTGGAACTTAGAACCTTTTAACTATGAAATTAAATACGGAGGGTTTCTCAAATAAAAATGTAATTATATCAGGCGGGCTGGGATTTATAGGTTCCAATTTAGCCATTAAACTGGTTGGATGTGGGGCCATTGTGACCATTATAGATAGCCTGATACCTGAATATGGGGGCAATTTATGGAATATTGAACCTGTAAAGGACATGGTCAAAATCAATATTTCGGATGTCCGTGATGAGCATTCCATCCAGCATCTAATCCAGGGACAGGATTATTTTTTCAACCTGGCAGGGCAGACCAGTCACCTGGATTCAATGCACAATCCTTTTACAGATCTGGAAATCAATTCAAAAGCCCAACTTTCGATCCTTGAAGCCTGCAAGAAATACAACCCAGGGATCCGGATTATTTTTGCCAGTACCCGTCAGCTTTACGGGAAGCCACAATACCTGCCGGTGGATGAAAAACATCCCTTATTTCCGGTCGATGTAAATGGCATCAATAAACTTTCAGGCGAATGGTATCATATTGTTTATAACAATGTATACGATATCAAGACTTCCATATTGAGGTTGACCAACACCTACGGGCCACGCATGAGAATCAAAGATGCACGGCAAACGTTTTTAGGTATATGGATCCAAAAACTGATTGAAAACCAACCCATCACCATTTATGGAGATGGCAGTCAGATAAGGGATTATAATTATATTGACGATGTGGTAGATGCATTTTTAACCGTGGCGGCCTCTGATCAATGGAATGGTTCAATTTTCAATCTTGGCAATGATCAGCCGATCTCATTGCTCACCACTGCCGAATTGATGATTGAAGAAAATCATGGGGGAAATTACATTTTTAAATCGTTCCCTACTGACTTGAAAAAGATTGATATTGGTGATTTCTATAGCGATTTCAGCAAAATAAAGAACCTGCTGGGCTGGAGCCCTAAAGTTAAAATCCGAGATGGAATGAAAGAAACACTTGACTATTTCAGAAATAATTATGAGCATTACGTTTAGGATATTTATGAAAAACAAAAGATGATTCTATTTAATGATTTTAGTCTGGAACCTCCTATTTTAAAACAGGAAGTACATCTTGCCATTCAAAAAGTACTGGACAGCGGATGGTTTATATTGGGAAAAGAACTGGAAGCTTTTGAATCTGGGTTCGCCAATTATATAGGCACCCGGTATTGCATTGGCGTGGCATCGGGAACGGAAGCTATCGCGCTTGCTTTAATGGCATATAACATAGGTGATGGCGATGAGGTAATCACAACCAATATGACGGCTTTCCCAACCATTACGGGCATCCTGCAATCGGGCGCCCAACCGGTTGTTGTTGACATCTTTAATGGTAGCGGACTGATTGATTTTAGTAAAATTAAGGCCAAAATTACCCCAAAGACAAAAGCGATCGTACCGGTACATTTATATGGACAAAGCTGTCAGCTTGATGAAATAAAAAATATTGCCAGGAGCAATAATCTATTGGTGATTGAAGACTGCGCACAATCGACCGGGGCCACTTTTCAAGACCATAAATGTGGCTCGATTGGAGACTGTGGCGCTTTTTCATTTTACCCTACAAAAAACCTGGGAGCTTATGGTGATGGCGGGGCTATTACTACTTCTGATGAAGGAGTATATACGACATTATTAGCGCTGCGAAACTATGGGCAAACCAAAAGATACCACCATGATTCCAAAGGTATCAATAGCCGCCTGGACGAAATACAGGCTGCAATATTAAATGTTAAATTGAAATATCTGGATCAGGGGAACCAGGAACGACATGAGATTGCATCGTACTATCGAAAACATTTACAGACAGTTATATGTTTGACTAAAGAGAATTATGGAACCCATGCGAATCATTTGTTCGTGGTAAAATCACCCCATCGCGACCAATTAACTGAATATTTACAATCGAAAGGGATACAGACCCTAATTCATTACCCCATTCCGGTCAACAGGCAAAAGGCTTTCCTCTGGCAAAAAGATGATCAGATGGAACACTCTAATATGTTTGCAGACAGCATTTTAAGCTTGCCAATTTATCCTGGTTTATCAAAACAATACATTGATCAAATAATACAGACCGTTAATGACTTTAAACTCTGATCCTCCGAAAACGAGCATCATCATTCCCGTATACAATGGGGCACTATCCATTGGAAGGTTGGTAGATGAGCTGATAGCTCAATTGTCGACTGTATTTTATATTGAAATTGTTCTGATAAACGACTGTTCTCCTGATAATTCAGAGGAAATATGCATTGGTATAACCAAAAAGCACCCAGATTTTGTTTCCTTTTATAGCCTGGCTATGAATGTGGGCGAACACAATGCAGTAATGGCTGGTTTAAACAATGCCACAGGCGATTACGCCATTATCATAGATGATGATTTTCAGAACCCGGTCAGCGAGGTGAAAAAAGTGATCAGCTATATGTCCAGCCATGATTATGATGTTGTGTACACCTGGTACAAGGTAAAAAAGCATTCCTTTTTCAGGAACCTGGGAAGCCTGTTTAATGATAAAATAGCCAATCTGATGCTTAAAAAGCCCAAGAATCTGTACCTCTCGAGCTTTAAAATCATCAACAGGTTCCTGATCGATGAAGTGATCAAATACAACCTGCCCTACCCCTATATTGATGGACTTATCTTACGGACCACAAGTAATATCGGGAAAGTAGAAGTCAGCCATAACATTCGTGAAAGCGGCAAATCCAATTATACCTTGCGAAAGCTGATCTCGCTGTGGATGAACATGTTTACCAATTTCTCGATATTGCCATTACGCATATCCATTTTTATGGGATTCATCTTTTCTATTATTGGCTTTCTGATTGGCATTTACGCGGTCATGGAAAAAATACAAAATCCCCATATACCTTTAGGATATACCTTTCTGGTAGTTATAATCTCTATTTATGCGGGTGTTCAGCTGATTGCAATAGGCATGGTAGGTGAATACCTGGGGCGTATATTTATGTCGAACAATAAAAAGCCCCAATATTCGATCAGGAAATCATTCAATGAAAGGACTACCGATGGACAAAAGTGAGTACCTCAGGATGTATCATCTTGAGTCTAACTTCTGGTGGTACAGGGTGTTGCATGAGTTGGTGGATTTTACAATTCAAACTTATAAACCTTCAGGAGAGATCAGCATCCTTGATGCAGGTTGCGGCACAGGCCGGATGATGGAAATTTGTCAGAAATACGGGACCATAACCGGTATTGATTATTCGGAGGATGCTGTTTACTATGCAAAAAAAAGAGGACTGAACAACATTGTAATAGGTGATTTAAATAATTATAATTTTGAAAACAACTCCTATGAAGCGGTGATATGCCTGGATGTATTGTACCATTCGGCCATTCAGAATGACCGGACAGTGGTTGAAAAGTTCTATTCTGCTTTAAAGGATGATGGCCTTTTGATTATCAATCTGCCTGCTTTTGAATACCTGAAAAGGTCACACGACATTGTTGTCCATACAAAAAAGAGGTATAGAAAAAAAGCTTTTGAGAAGGAGTTAAAAGAAATTGGGTTTACTATTCTTAGATCGGGTTACCGGATGCCCCACCTCTATCTTATAATTTTGATATCCAAGCTATTCAGTAAAAAAAGCAAGGCAAATGAATCAACATCTGATTTAAAAGCACTTCCAGAATGGTTAAACACCTTGTTGCTTAATTTTGGAAGATTGGAGAACTGGTGTTTTGAACATGGATTTAGCCTGCCGGTAGGAAGTTCTTTATTTATTGTTGCAAAAAAAGTGTAATTGTCAATAATGAAGGGGTGGTTCCATGCCACTTTTGAATACTCCAACTTCAATTCCGACAATCCGACAATCCGACAGTTAAGTATTTTAGTTTTCAAAGTTTCAGATTGCTATTTAGACCCAATCTCTTATGAAAGATTAACTCCTTTTAGATTTTATAGAGAGCTCTGCCACATTCATATTAAGTGTAAATATTCTTGTACCCAGACCATTTAACCCTTGACAATCAATTCATACAGGCAATTGATTCAATGTTTTAATACTACCAAAGATCCAATGATAAACATGAAATTAAACTGTGAGTCCACTTCTAAAAATCTATTTTGCCTTATGATTATACAGATGCCTTGGAGACTCAAAAAAATACACAATAGAGTGTCAAAATTTTCTGCTTACTTAGTATCTTTTTGACTTTGTGCCTGATAGCCTTTTGGAGTGGGCTCAACTGTATTTTTAAAAGATATGCAACTGTCGGATTGTCGGATTGTCGGAAGTGCTGGTTTTGCTTGTGCATAAAATCCTTTTCATAAATGTACTTGATTAATTTAGGCTTAAATAGAACTCAGATTAACAGACTAAAATAAAACAGAATATTTTATACTTGTGCATTCACCTTTATTGCTTACATTTAGAATTTCATAATGATGAAATCCACTGATCTGTTGGCTTAAGTTGAATTTCCAACTTATTAATATGTTTTTTAGTTACAACTAACTATATATAAGCGTTATGTGAGAACTGTTTTTCAAATAAAAATTATCATCATTATTTCCGTATTCCTGTTTGGGCTGATCATCTTTAAAGGTCTTCAAAACAAAACTGTTTTCAAATATACGTTGGGAGTAATTACATTTACCAACGAGCACGTAGGGCCTGCAAATTCTTTTATTCAAGATGTTGACATTGTCAAGACAGAAAAACCGTATACGACTTTTGATGAGGCCAATTTTATACGTTGGGATGTAGGATTTTATAATTATATGAAGGACAACGGCTATGGGAAAGATGATACCTGGCCGGGAATCGGGACCTACGCATTTTCTCCATTATTTCCATTTATCTGGAAACTTTCTCATTTGCCTGCCAAATATATCGGCATTCTAAATTATCTGATGTTTGCATTTTCAATCTTAATACTTTCATCTCTATTTCTTTCTACAAAAGATTTCAACAATGCAGAGAGATTATGTCTTTTTGCTTTGGCTTTAACATTACCCTCCGTGTTTTCATTTTATATACCTTATTGTGAATCAACGTTTATTTTTACCATGAGCATTGCCCTATGGGGATTATTTAAAGAGAAATTCTGGTTGTTTTTTATTGGTTTAATAGCTTTTACATTGAGCCGCCCCTCATTTTTAATTGTAGGTCTCGCTTTTATTTGCACAGATATTTATTTTCTGATCCTGCATAAAAATTATAAACTGTTCATAAGAGAATTGGGGTTAAAACTTCTACCCATCTTCATAGGTATGCTGATTACCTTTTTCCTGCAATACCTTCATAGCGGAAGTTTCTTTAAAATGTTCGAGGTACATAGCCTATTTTGGGATCATAATATTCAGATCCCTAAAACCATCACCGACTGGTCTCTTGAAGGCTATGGCATGAGTATTTTTTCAATTGTTTGCATTGTCTTTCCTGTAAGCCTACTACTATTTAACCATTTTTTGAAACATAGAACCAATAAGATGTATCCCTCAGTTAGCCTGTTCTCTACTCATCACAGAAGACAGTATTTGTTCACCTTTTCAATGATCTACTTTGTTGGCAATTTCTTATTCGTATTTCTTACCCAGGGAGGTAACCTAAATGGCCTGCACCGTTATATCCTGGTATCGCCCTTCTTTTATATTTTCCTGTTCATGATGGCCTCAAAAATAAGAATTATTGATTTAAAAATTCAATTATATATTCTGATCCCCATGGTTATTATCGGTTTCCTGGCACTGATCCATGGCCCCTATCAACATGGCATTTCATTTTTAGACATGGGCTATTTTTTCCTGGTACTCTCCATGGCGTATTTTATTTTCTTTAACTGGATGAACATGCGTCTTAAAATTCGATTGCTGGCAGTGCTGATTTTCTTAAATACTGTTTGGCTGACTTATTTATTTAATAACTTTTTAAACAATTCATTTATAATTGCATAGCTTTACACATCAAAGTCATGAAACCCATTTTGTTAATTACTTGCATCTTTTTTTTAATCAGCTTAAGTTCTATAGGACAGCAAAAAAGTGAAACAAACTTAACCCTTGGGATAAATAAAACTTCCTCACCCGATCAGGATGATAGGTGGGATGAACTCTCGCCCACATACCTGTTGATAGGTGGAACAAAAAGCTGGTTCAACAATGACCATCGGTTTTCGTTGCGAAAGGAAGCAGGTCTTAACTTACAATACGCACATATTGACTTAAGCAACGGGGGGATGGCAGCTGGCAACCATTACACCGGCAATATTATCAGCCTTTTTGCCAATATTTGCTTACAGGCTCGTTTGCGGATCACCAAAACTCTGGCTTTTGGTCTTGGCCCTGAGGCGGAAATTCTTCTTATCGGCCTTAACAATCTGAATAATTCGTATTATACTATGTTCACCAACCCGTATTCAGAGGGAGATATAAGCCATGGTGGCCTGAACCGTGATTATTTCAACAAGCCCTCATACGGAATTAAGCTTAGCCTTTACGAATCGAAGGTAGATGCGAGAACCAGCATAGCGCTCAATTTCAGCTATTTATGGACTCAAAACGAATCATCTGATTTCTATGCCTCCAATTATACCCGGATCACCTTTGTCATTGGATTTAAGAAAAAGAAAGATGTGCTACCCCTTGATCCATCAAATTGAAGGGTTAAAAATAAACACCTGACAACTTGAATTTCAGATATATTTGATTATTTTTGCGCAGCTTTATAAATAATTTTAAGCCGTTGTTATTGATAGCGATGCTGCGGCTTAGACATTGTATAACCAAAAAATAGACATTAAAATGTACTTATCATCAGAAAAGAAAGTTGAATTCTTCGAGAAATACGGAGAATCAGCCACAAACACAGGATCATCAGAAGCACAGGTTGCCTTGTTCTCATTCCGTATCAGCCACCTGACAGATCACCTGAAACTCAACAAAAAAGATTTCAGCACTCAACGGGCACTGATTACCCTGGTAGGTAAACGCAGAAGCCTGCTCGATTATTTGAAGAAAAAGAATATCGAACGTTACCGCGCAATTATCAAAGACCTCAATTTACGTCGATAATTTATACAGAAAAGGTTTCGATTTATCGGGACCTTTTCTTATTTTTATACCCGCTTTAAAATCTGATGGTACCATTTTTTAAATGCGGAACAGTTCAGTTAAACTATTTTTTATACTGAATAAAATGCCTCACCACGCCAATTGTAGAGTACCCTGTATAAAATATTTATTCAAAAAATTATGAATCAAGCAATTATTAAAACAATTGACCTTGGGGATGGACGTACCATTACCATTGAAACCGGCCGGCTGGCCAAGCAAGCCGATGGTGCGGTGGTTGTTAAAATGGGTGGTACAATGCTTCTTGCAACCGTTGTATCAGCTATTGAGGCCAAAGAGGATGTGGATTTTATGCCCCTGCAGGTTGATTACCGTGAAAAGTTTGCTGCAGCCGGACGCTTTCCAGGAGGTTTCCTCAAACGCGAATCTCGCCCTTCAGATGATGAAGTGCTGATCTCTCGTTTGGTCGACCGTGCTCTACGCCCCTTGTTCCCCGCTGATTTCCATGCAGAAACAGCCCTGATGATCTCCCTGATTTCTAACGATCCGGATGTGATGGCCGATTCA
>Ga0209100_1002834_pt1 | contig 10345 bp, 12 predicted proteins | sample lystaG_FD_185480 | JGI IMG/M metagenome (GOLD analysis project Ga0209100, IMG submission 185480) | Glacier valley bacterial and archeal communities from Borup Fiord, Nunavut, Canada, to study Microbial Dark Matter (Phase II) -... | ecosystem: Environmental > Aquatic > Freshwater > Ice > Glacier ...
GTCGGTTAAATCACTGGTATATTGTTTATGCTCACCCATAGTTCATCTCATGCCAAACCTATTCCCTGATATCACTTCACTACTGAACAGGTACTAAGTTTGTAATAGTTGTTTACAAACACTCTCTAAGTTTCCTGACACATTGAAACCGTAATTCTCTGCATGGATGCGCCCGCTAGTCTTGTTCCGCTTTAGGCTTATCGGGGTCTGGTAGCTGTAGAGACCTGCAATACTAATCCCTCAAACCTGCAATCAGGATATTTTCAAACCAGGATTAACTGCAACTATAATTGTGCTTCAGCTAGAATTAATTGCAACTGAACCAGGATTATTTACAACCAACCTGCAATCATCGTTTTGAGCCAGGATTATTTGCAACTAACTCTACAGAGTCCATCGGTAGGTAAATTATCTGATCCAAGCCGTATTGCCTGAAAACCATGAACTGCTTTCCAGATTTTTCCGATCACGGTTATGAAGCGGTCCAAGAACTAGGCTATAACGGCTGGGGTGGTCGTATAACCTACTTAGCAACGAACACGAAAACTGGACAACTCACTGTTATTAAGCAGTTTCAGTTCGCTCGCTCCAACGCAAACTGGTTCGCCTTCGAAGCTTACGAGCACGAAATTCAAGTCTTGAAAGGACTGAATCATCCGAGGATTCCCCGGTACATTGAGTCGTTTGAAACCCTGGATGGCTTTTGTATGGTTCAGGAGTACAAGCACGCCCAGTCCTTAGCTGTTGCTCGCAGCTTCAGCCCTGATGAGGTCAAGCAGATTGCAGTTTCCATTTTAGAAATCCTGGTATATTTGCAACATCGAGTTCCGTCCGTAATCCATCGCGACATTAAGCCAGAGAATATCCTGGTCGAAGAGGACGGAGATGATGTGAGTGCCCCTACTGTCTATCTAGTGGATTTTGGATTTGCTCGCATTGGTAGTGGGGAAATTGCCCTTAGCAGTGTGGCGATGGGCACTTCTGGCTTCATGCCACCAGAGCAACTGCTGAACCTACAGCTAACTGAAGCATCGGATTTATATGGAGTCGGTGCCACTCTAATTTGCTTGCTAACGGGTATCAAGTCAGCCAAGATCGGGCGATTGATTGATAGCAGCTACCGCATTAACTTCAGACATCAGTCGCTTAAGCTGAGCCTACGCTTTATTGAGTGGCTGGAGAAGATGGTCAACCCTAATCTCAATGAGCGGTATCCTGATGCTGAAGCGGCTCTAGAAGCGCTAAAACCCCTGTATGTTATCCGCATACCAGAAGTTAAATTCAGTCAACCTAAACTAGTATTGACGGCTACAGGATTGGGTGAAAAACTAACTGGAACCGTCACTGTAGCCAATCCAATCCCAGAAACACTTCTACAGGGGCGCTGGGAGGTTGCACCCCATCCGAAAGATCCACCTCATAGTCCTGATTTTCACGTCTGGATTTCAGTCAAGCCAGGTCAATTCTCCAGTAATCAGATTGAGTGCAAGTTTATAATCGATACCAGCAAGCTAACGGCTGACCAGACGTATGAACGTCAAATCTTATTGCATACAAACTCATCTCCAGAGACTCACCGCTTAACCCTCCAGGTTCAGACGGCTCCAGTTCCAACTGTGGCTCAGCCTATGCCCTATCGTTTCCTAACTGGGGTGTTGATGGTTGCTTGTCTGGTCTCTGGTAGTTCCCTGGCTTTGACGATGGCTTGGCCCCCACTTCTTCAGGGGATTGTAATTGCAGAGGGTTTCGGAGTTGGATTTATACCTTTGGCTTTTAGTGCAATTTTTATCCCTAGACCTAAAGGAGTTTCAAGAGACGAGACTGAGGTTGGAACTTTACTTGGAGCTGTACTTGGAGCTACATTGCTCGGAGTCTGGCTGATAGCTGGTATCAGCCTTAAGGTTGGAGTCGCTGGAGTTTTAGTTGGAGTTTTGATCATGACTTTAGCTGGAGCTTTAATAGGAAGTACTTTCGGTTTCATAGCTGGAGCTGGAGTTGGGTTCGTGGCTAAGAACTTGGTGCAAAAAGGATTCACCACACGCTTCTCGCGTAGAATTTCTCTCCTGGCGATAGCATCAGGGTTGAGTCTGGGAATCGACTTAGCACTGGGATTTTCCAATCCCTTTGTTATGTCCGCATTAGCTGGAACTAGTGTGCCACTAACCGCAATGCTGCTTTATCCAGCCCTGCATCGACGGAGAGCGATCGCCCAATATCGCCAGTCTGAGCAACGTCTGATTCAGCCCTAGGGCGTGGCACCAATTAAATCTGAAACGGAAGAATAGCAAGGATTTCAGACACCTCCTCCTTAAAGAGGGGCATGGCACCGTTCCTGGCGATTAAGTATCACGTTGGCTAGAACCATTACTAGGAAACAATTCCAGTAATCAATTTGCTACTAAAATAACCTGAGTTCGGGGTTTCAAATATCTCGCTTAGGCTCGTCTCTCTGCCCGTTCGGCAGAAGTTCAACGAAGAATCAATGGTTTCAGGACGAAATGAGCACTAAGATTACGCATGTAGCACGTCAAGTTTGAACATAATACTACAGTTGTAGATGTTGAATTCAGGCCTGTATTTCATCTAGAATCAGGGCAAAACCAGCGTTTTAGGGGAGGACTCATGACTCTCGCCCTTTCCCAAATTACCCTTCGTGAAGCGGAGGTCGAAGCCAATCTGAAGCAGCTTGAGACTTGGACCAGAGACTTCGACACCCTGATGGGTCGGCTCGCCCCACGCTTCAAACGCGCAGAGCTTCGAGAGCGGGTGAACGAGTATGTGCAAGGATTGCTCAGTTCAGCCGAGCGGAAGAATAGCTGGCAGATCGCAGAACAACTGGGTAAGTCCACGCCCTGGGGTATGAGGAGCAACGGAACAGAAACTCCCGTTAAGGCTGAAATGCTTTAATGGCAGCCATTTCAAAAAGCACTTCTCAGTCTCAGTAAGACGTATCAATTAGTCTCTAGTCTGATTGGTACAGAAATTTTGAACGACATATCAGGGGTTTCAGGCTCCTAATTCTCAGCAGGTTCAACTGGTACACTCCTTAACGGGAGTTTCTGTTCGCCTACTACTCAAACCCCCTTTTGAGCAAAACCCGCAACCAGTTGATAGCTGTCGCCCTTGATACTCCCCATGCCTAAAGGCGAGGGGATTCTTGAAGAGTCCACAAGCGAACCTTCAAAGGCGTTAACAAAGCGCCCCTACTGACTCCCTCAAGGCATAGCCCTAAAGTTGTCGCTACTTTTCGCAAGATGTTTGCCGCACCGTTGCAATCAGCATTGATGTACTGATTGTTTTGAGTGCGGTACAAGCCACGTTTAACTCGTCTGCCTGACTCCTTCCACCCTTCGGGTTTCTCACCGATTTTAGGCAGGAAATCATCATCCACAAACGAAGCCTTAGACGTATAGCTTTCTTCCGTCTCAACGAATCGAATCCCGTGCTGTTCGCACAGTTGCGAGACTCTCTCTTTGAGTCTGCCCGTGGGAATCTGGACAAACTTCTGATTGGTTTTAGCACCCATATTGGCACCGTCTTTCTGCCCTCGATTCCAGCCAAACACGACGGTGCCGATTCTGTTCTCAAGACAATGATTGATCACCTTTCTAGCCGCTTTATTGACCGCATCCCTAACCTGACGATTGCGTTTCTCAGTGATGGCAGCTAATCGCTTAGACCAAAAACCTTGAGGCTGATTCTCTTTGAGGGTGGCAACTTGCTTGTTATAAAACTGATTCAGACTCTTAAGATGCAAGCCATCCACCATGAACGAAGTGCCTACATTTGAGATACAGGTTAGCCAGTTATTCAAGCCGTGATCAATGCCCAGCGCACGAACCGGATTAACATCCGCTTGAACCGTTTCTGTTTTGTAGACTAGCTCTAAATAAAAGCACCCATTTCTAGGGAGAATTCGATACTCTCGAATCGCTTTGAAGTCGAGGTTTGACGGCATGGGCAAATAGAACGCATCCAACCCAAACCAAGCCTTAACCTTGCTGCCAAGCGGGAACCTTAGACCCTCAGCTTTAAGCTTTACTGCCTGTGATGGGAACGTGATCAGAGCCAGTCCACCTTGACGATATCCCGGCAATCGAGGGCGTTGCGTGACCGTGCCATTTTGAGCCGCTTTTAGCAGTCCCTTGTAGGACTTAAACGACTCTGCAACTGCGGTTAAGCATTGCTGGGCAGCCTGTGAATGCAGGGCTTGAAAGTGGGGATTCTTGCCCATCTCACGGTGCAAATCAAACTTGCCGACAATCTTGCCCGTCTTGAACCAGATTTGCCGGGAATAGTACGTTCCGCAATTGGAAAGTTTTGCAGACTCGCTACACACAAACTCAAGAATTGCCTTGAGTTCTCTATCTGGACTGATTAGGATTTGCTGACATCCGAACATTCGTTTTACCTCCTTATGTTAGTATACAGCAAGTATCTATCTAATTCCAGAGAGATGAGAAAAGATTTCAAGACAAACTCTAATATTGTTTACTGCTGCAAGTTTCACGTTATTTTCTGCCCTAAGTATCGTCGCAATGTTCTGATTAATGGAGTTGACGAAAGATTCAAGCAAATCGTTGCAGACCTAGAGAAAGAATTAAAGTTTGATGTTGAGGAACTTGAGGTGATGCCTGATCACGTTCATCTATTGATTGACTGTGATCCTCAGTTCGGTATCCATCGCATCGTCAAAGCAATCAAAGGGCGTTCTAGTTTCTTACTCAGAAAAGAATTCCCTTGGCTAAAGTCCAGAATCCCTACACTGTGGACTAATTCATACTTCGTTGCGACGGTTGGAGGGGCACCCTTAGAAGTGATTAAGCAGTACATCGCTGATCAGAAAGTTAAATAGACTCTGTGGCGTGACCGCCACGCGGGAACCCCTTTTACATCCCCATGCTTAAAAGACAGGGGCTTTAAGGGTTCCCCAGCCCTCCATTCCGGTAATGAAAATAGACTTGGAATCAAACGATCTCGGTCTATACCCTGCCATCGTGAGTATCCACAATACAAACAATCGAACGACCGCCATAGCGATCACGATTTCTGCAAATTCAACAACCAGTGAATTCATAAGTTCCTCCTTGCACTTCCATCTTCCCAAAACGATGCGCTTGTTTTTGATTTAGCTCAACGATTCCATCACGGCTCGTCCCAACATCTCGGCTGTGCAGGGGGTCACTGCATTGCCTGCCTGCTTGAACTGCTCTCCTTGGTTGCCAAGGATAACGTACTTAGTGGGGAAGCCCATCAGGAGTTTTGCCTCCCTCGCATTAAGCATCCGATAGCCGCACTCCTGCACCAACATTGACCAGTCAGGCTCAATCAAACAGTGACCTTGTACGGTGCGGATTGTGGGAGAGGGGCTGTCCACTGACGACTCGCCTCCGTTGCCGTAATAACTGCTGATAAACGGCTTTGGGGGATCTACTAGTCCGAGTTGATTGCTAGTTGCGACTGTGGGACTGGGTTCGTCGATCGACCGTACTGCATCTCTTCCACCGTGATAGACCCCTAGAAAAGGCGGCGGCTGGATGATTGAGAGATTCCTTCCTGTGGTCACCGTGGGAGTGGGTTCATCTATTCCGGTTGCGACATTGTGACTCCGGGCAGTGTCGATAAAGGCTGGCGGTTTCACTAACCACTGCTGATTCCTGGCTGTCCATGTCAAGGTTGGTTCGTCGACAGAGGTTGGCATATTGTCAGTGCGACCAGGGGAGATAAACGGTTGGATGCTGTTTTGACCTCGATGATCGAACCTATTAAATGAGCGCTTCAATCCCCGCTCAACTCTTCGTAAAGTGGCTTGAACGAGGGGTTTTTTGCCATTCTTTTCCCGATCCTTGATCTTAATTAGCGGCAGTGACCAATCTATTGACCCTCTCGCAGCCTTCTGATAGGGCACAACTTCAGTCGCACATCGGGGGCAAACATAGAAATACTGGTTGCGTCGCCTGCCGTACTTCCCACTTCGCTTCAACGGATTCTTCCAGACTTGAATGCAACTGACTTCCCCATGCTCAAGGCATCTACCAGGAGGGCAAAAGTCCAGGTTAGGTCTGCGGTTCCCTTTCTTGTGAAACACGATGTAAATACGATCGCGCGACTGAGGCGCCGGATTAGGATAGGCAAACATGGAGTTAAAGAACACGATCTGATGCTCATATCCCAGCCTGTGCATGGCTAACAGCCAGACCTCGTATAGCTCCCAATCCAGGAACTCCAAGACATTTTCGACAAGCACCGCCTGATAGCGGTGGAATTCAGTAAATTTAACGACATCCCAAGCGCCCATCCGACTTCGCTCATCCTCCGGTTTGAGTAGTTTTTTAGGCTCCCACAGATGCAGTTGGTTCTGCCCTTTGCGCTTGCGTCCCCCTGCTGGGGAATGAACTCTGCACTCGATCGAGAACCACCCGATTGTTGTGGTGGGGAAGTTATTGGGATGCTCGATATGCAAATCGACGCAGCTATGGTTAATCTCTGGGTGATTGGTGCTGTGCGTGGCGATCGCTCTATCCCAGTGATTGGCAGCATGAGTGACTCGAATCCCGGCTGCTTTCAAACCAGTGGTCGAACCGCCTGCCCCGCAGTAAAGGTCTGTTGCTGTGATATCTGAACTCATGACTTTTCTGATAGTTTACTCAACTGTCCCTTACACTTTCGTTTCGATAATCTGCCATCGTTCGACGGTGACTGAGATGCTCCCTCACCAAATGAAGCATTATGGCGTGGGGATTCCCGCCGAGCCAGCTAGATGCCAATTTACAGCCGCTTCCAGTCCTTTAACATAGCCGGTGAACGCCTTCTGTCCATAAAAATAGTCGGTTGCTGAGTCCAGATAAGCGCTCTCCCAGCCCTCCCAGCTTTGCGAAATTCGATAGTCTCCCTGCCGAAGAGACACCCCCTTCTCTCTCGTTGAGTAATCTAGGAAGCCGTATAGCGCTAAAGATGCTTTGAGCTTGTCCCAGTCGATCGGTTCCATTGGATCGTTCTTTAAGCAATTCTCTATGCCGAATGGGTCGCACTTGAGCGGTGGAACTGGAGGTGCGATCCCTGACCAGTCCCAAAGCGGCACCTCTTTTTGATAATCAACCTGCTGCTTCTGTCGCCACTCCCAAAATGTGGCGCTATGCGTCCCTGCTGGAACTAGACTAAAGGCTGTCACCGGGAATGTCATGTGTCCACAGCCTTCTAAAGCTTCGCCCCAGTATGGCACTCGACTGCCGCCCCACAGTACTAAAGTCTGGAGTGTTACATCATCTTGGAGTGCTACATCTTTAACAATTCCAACATCACCAGGATTTATCTCGACTTCCTGATGCCTCTTTTTTAGGGAAAAGGGTCTTCCAACCAACCGGATACCGTCCCCAACTTTCAATAGTTCCACTATCTTTCTCCATTTAAAACTTACCAACATCGGTCAAACTTCTTTGCCTGCTTTAATCAACAACTGCACTTCGTTCCACTTGGCGATCGCACTGATTCGGTCTCCCAAATTGCCTGATGGCGAAACTAGTGCACATTCGCAATAAACGGAGAACTGAGTGGTTGCTTCAGATGTTCCATTCGCTGAACTCTCAGCAACATCTTCGGTGGTGGGTACATACTCGCAAAGGACACAGGGGTGCAGATTACTCATCATTAATTGCAAATGCCGATATTTGCAGTACCAACATTTGCAAATCTTTAGTCGTGAATGCGCCCCAATCCGTCTTAAGGATTGTTCCTATAAGCTGCGACCGCAATTCAGTATCAGTGTATAACCGACGCTCCTTGTCAGTGGGAACGAAAACCTCATAAGGAGTAACTCTTTTAGTCGCTACCTGTAGGGTTTCTAACGAAATTCTGACATCTTTCAGAGGCAGAAAGTTTACGTATAGAGATTTCTGAGTGACCTTCTCAACGATCGTAGGATGCCATTGAGAAGGTTTGCTTCGGTGCATCGGTAAACGGACAAATAACTCATCCCCAACTTTGACTTTCATTTGGTATGTCTCCTTACCGGAACGAGCGTAAAACCCCGAAGTTCTTCAACAGATCCAACGAAAGCCCGATTGTGCTCAAAACAGGGCATTTCCTCTCACATACTCTAGCGCGTCATCTAGAGCTTCCTGATAGGTGACTTCGCGATCTTCTGATGAACTCTGCTCGTAGTCCCTAATCACCTTGTGGTACTCAGAAACCTTTGCCAGACTGTCAATCTTGGCACAAGTGAAGTATCTGTCCAACTCATCGATATTCGCTTCAGTTAGGTCACTGTCAAGCTGCTCCCGACCCCGCTCATCGTCTGGAGTCACTTCTGGCAACAGATAATAGTTAGTCTCTGGTGAGCAGAGGTATGTTACCTCACGCGAATCGTAAAGGTACACACCATAAATTTTGCCGCCGCATCGATAGACCAATGCTCTTCCTGACTCAGTTTCCAAGTATCCCTTGGTTTCGTCAAGCTTAATAGCACAGAAACAGGGCTGAAACTCTCTATCTTTAATCAACTTTTCTTCGCTCATTGGCTTTCTCTGCTTAGGATGTATAGCTCTAATGTCTTAACTATTGCTCAATGCCGCTGCGCCATCAATTGCTTTTCGGGCTGCTGTTCCCGTCAACACGGAATTTTTGAAGCTTTCTTGGGATCTAATTAGCTTTTTCTTTTTGGGTATGACATAACGATAATCCTTATAGTCGGTTGTCTCAATCCAGTATTTTGTCCTCTGATGTTCCATAATTGGACTTTTCCATGCCGCCTTTGTCTTGGGTATTTCTAGAGGCTTCCCCGCTGCACCGTAGTCTGTTAAGGAAGCTACTGGCGTATAGGTCTTGGGCGTTGCTGCTGGCTTCTGTGTATAAGCTTCACGCCTGACCTCTTCTAGTTCACGGGGGTCTATGTGGCTAATCTCGACCTTCGACTCAAAAGCTGTGCAGACAGGCGCATTGTTATTGTATCTCCACTCCTGCTGCTGTTCGCCTGCCAGTGATCCACTGAGAATAGGACAATATATCTGGCGATCTGGGTCATCTTTAGCGCACTTTCTGCACCAGTGCCCCATAAATATCTCGCCTTCTGTGCCATTGGACGGTTGATAAAGCTGGTCTTCTATCTCAAGCCCCGCATAAATAGGAGATGCCCGCTCTGCTACGATCTCTGGAACGGGTATTGGTTCATCGGCGGTTGATTCACTGCCATCTTCAGGTGAGTTGTTCGATTCGACTTCTTCACTTGCAGCAACCTGCGGAAACATTTTGCCAAAGTCGTGCCAGAGGTTTCTGTAAAACCCAATTATTTCTGCATTCGCTTCGTCGAATGAAAGCACTTTTCTCTTCAGCTTTTTCCCTAATCTGGCTGATTCTTTAATGCACTCCAGTCGTCGTTCGACTTTCCCACCCCACTGACCTCGCATTGCGGGAACAACGGCTTTGTTGATTGCTATTAACGCCTCCAGTATCTCGATCATCCGGTTGTAGCTCTTCGTCTTGAGCAGTTTGAACAACACGGTCTGTATCTCTTCGGTGAAGAAGCCTTCGTATATATCGGTATCGGTCAAGATTGACTTCACCTGATTGGCTATAGCTGGATTGCCGCGGCTTCGATTATTCATTGGTTTTTAAAGAATTAACTTCACTTTTAAAGCGCTAATTTCACTTTTTATCTCAAACTCATCAGAGCCTTAACCCTTTCCTATCAACTACTTTAGGGTTTCTCGATTCTTCGTCTCTTTAAAGTGAATGGCTTCACTTTTCTGTTGAGGCTGCAAGAAAGGATTGAATAGGCAGAGGTAAGTTTGCCTAATTCGTAATCTGTTTTGCCCAAATCCATCCTGTGCGGTTATCTACTCGCACCTTCATCCACTCTCCTCTTCTCTCTAGAACTTTTACCTGTGACCCATTCACGATTGGCTTACCAACTGCAGAACTATTTCCATTAGGCTCAGACCGCAGACTGACGGTGCCCCTACTGGGATCTCGACTCTCAACTGCGATTTCATCAGGAGTGTCTACCCGTGCTGGTTGAGTCATTCCTTGTACCTCCCGAATCGCAGTTCGCATTGAGGGACTAGCAATGCGATAGCCGCTCAGGTCTGTAAGCACTTCTAGAGGCGCACACCTTCCTGTGACATACCGATTAAAGATGTCCCAGTTATCCTGAAGCAGCTTTCCCTCCTTTGCCGATCGCTCCATCTCTTGGGCAAAGTTCTTCAAGCACGTCACCTGAGTCACATTGGCAATCACACGCGCCTGCGTGCCGTCGAGGTGCCAGCTTCCCCGGCTGCTGATTCATCCCATGAGGCAACAGCATTATCAGCATTGCTGACATCTCCCTTCTTATCCCGTGCCTGGTTCGGGG
>Ga0209100_1002835_pt1 | contig 10341 bp, 7 predicted proteins | sample lystaG_FD_185480 | JGI IMG/M metagenome (GOLD analysis project Ga0209100, IMG submission 185480) | Glacier valley bacterial and archeal communities from Borup Fiord, Nunavut, Canada, to study Microbial Dark Matter (Phase II) -... | ecosystem: Environmental > Aquatic > Freshwater > Ice > Glacier ...
TTATCACTTCTCATCCTGCAAATTCTTACCGTCTTGAAGGTGATAAAACAGTTGATAAACTTGTAATTGTTGATGCTGCTGCTTTCTGGAGTCTTTCTAAGGTTCTCGTTATCTCAGCTAAGTAATTTCAAATTAAAATATTGCATAAAGAAAGCCGGCCTTATAGCCGGTTTTTTTTTATGCAATAACATTTTCAAACTATGCCGACTTTTCACCCTGACGAGATTGAAAGTTATGGCTTTGTGACGGATCGTGTTGGTAAAATTTGCCTACAGCTTTCAAATGATTGACTTAATGAGCAACTAGCTTTTGGCAACAGGCATGATAGTGCTAAATATTAGAACCTAATCCCACATGTAAAGGTGAAAGATAAGAATTAATTATCTGTATTTCAATTTGATGCCGTTTTAAATTCTGTTTTGCAATACCTGATTCCTTCAGCATCGTACCGTTTAACCTGTTCAAGCATTCGCTTTTTGAACCACGGATAGTTTCGGCTTGCTTTAGTCGACCATAACACTTCTGACAAAGCAGCAGCACGCGGAAAAATCATGTATTCAACGTATTCGGGTGTTTTCATGTATTGTGTCCAGACGTTTGCCTGTGCGCCAATAATATATTTGGCTTCTTGTCTCGGGAGGTCTTCAGGAACAGGTTCGAAATTATACACCTGTTCGAGGGTTAAAAGCCCGCCTACGGCCAATGGTTCGTCTTTAGGGTTTGTTTGATACTGGTCGAAATTGCAAAATTTAACCGGTGACATTACTGTTTGAAGTTTTCGTTGTATGGCTGCAATTCCTCCTGTCTGACCGCGCCATGACATCACGACTGCTTTTGTGAGGAGAGTGTCTTTTACAATATCGTCCCATCCCACCATATCTCGTCCAAGCGAATCAAGCGTTTTGCTGATACGACGAACAAAATAGGTCTGTAGATCTTTAGTTGTGCCCATGCTGTCTGTTTTCATCTTGAGCTGACACTGTGTGCATTTTTCCCACCGTGCTTCAGAACATTCGGTTCCACCGATTTGAAAATACTTACCAGGGAACAATGCAGTCATTTCTTCGATCACATCTTTCATAAAGGTATAAGTCCCCTCCTTACCGGGACAATATACATCGTCGAAGGTTCCCCATCTGGTGGCAACTTCATACGGAACACCTGTGCATCCCAATTCAGGATAGGCGGCAAGTGCAGCCAACGCGTGACCGGGCATTTCGATTCCTGGAACAACCGTAATGTAACGTTCTGAAGCATAGGCAACTATTTCCCTGACATCATTCTGAGTATAGAATCCACCACTGGGGATTGTATCGATTCCCGCGGGATTATTGATATGCCCGAGCATGGTCGTTTTTCTTATTGAACCTACTTCAGTCAGTCGGGGATATTTTTTAATTTCAATGCGCCAACCCTGATCGTCAGTCAGATGCCAGTTAAACGTATTGAATTTGTGCATTGCCATATAATCGAGGTACTTCAGGATAAATTCTTTGGGCATAAAATGCCTGCTAACATCAAGGTGAAGGCCCCTCCACGAAAATCGCGGGGAATCTTTAATCTCAACCCCTGGGAGGATAATCGCTGCATTCTGCTTCGGCGATGATGGCATTAGTTGAATCAGGGTCTGCACACCATAGAAAAGTCCATTGGGAGCAGCCGCTTCAATCGTTACACCATCCGAAGCTACCGTAAGAAGATAATCTTCCTTTCCAAGTTTCAGATTTTCATCGAGTTTCAGAAAAACTGAACCTTTATCTGCTTTTTCGGAAGTCGTCACCGAATTGTTGATTCCATAGTATTTTTCGGTATGACGTGTCAGAAATGATGCTATTTGTCGCATCTGTTCATTATCGTTGTTAATTCCAATTTTTGTGGAAGATGTAAGCGAAAATAAACCTTCCTGATCTGTCACTTCTGAAGGTAAAGGAATAATTCTTACAACAGGGCGTGGAAGTGGTTCTTTGCATGAAAACAGGATCGAGACGATCCCTATGGTAAAAAGTAGTCGGCGAAAATTCATTGAATGGTTGATTTATGTTTCCCGGATGGCAAAAATACTAAAATCTTATTTGGATGTAAGATTAATATTTCTTCGTGTAGTTGAAAGTTTAGACCGATTTCCGGAAAAAAGAATCAGCGCATTAAATACGAAACCAATAATTATTAATAGATTACCAAGTATGTTTTCCCCGTTAAGCGCAATTATTTTTCCTGTTAGGGCAATTACTCCTCCTGTGATCATCGCTTTACTACTTCTGATTTTACTTGCTCTAAAGCCTAAAAGTCCGGCTACTGTTGGAACAATAAATGCTCCTGAAAAAATTGTCAATGCGATAAGCAGCGATTGGATGATGGATTGAATATTTAATGATAGAATAATGCTTAATATTCCTATTATCAGCATTATGATCTTCGTGTTTCGTAAAGATTCTGGTTGTTCAAGCCCTTTTGAAACCGGATCGCTAATAATAGTTGCCGAGGTGAGTAAAGCTGTTGAGGCAGAGGACATCACGGCCGAAAGAAGCGCGGCTATCAATAATCCGACACCCCACTCGGGCAATGTACTAATCATTACCGGTATTAGGGCAGAACCTTTTTGCAGCTGAAGCTCCGGGAACTTATAGGCAGCAAATACACCAAGGAAAGTAATGCATAGTGAGAAGGGGATTAATACTATGGCACTTATTAAAACGCTTTTTCTGGCGATATGCTCATTTTCAGCACAAAATATTCGGGAATAGATGTCAGGGCCAACTACAAAAGTTGTTGAGTAGGTCAACACCAGAACGACCAGATCGAATACGCGAAACCCTTCATTGAACGGAAATTTAAGTGAAGTCATTGCCATTGGAGAGACTGGTTCCGAAAAGAGAATGTATAGAGCGGTTATCAAAATCCCCAATAGAATGATGGCAGTTTGATAAAGATCTGTTTTTAAGACAGATATCTGTCCTCCAATCACCGTATAGAAAATAAAAACAGCACCCGAACCCCATACAGCGATCGAATAGTCTAACCCTGTAAAACCGTTAAGGATCTTGGCCGCACCTATAATTTGAGCTGCAATAATACCAATCCACGCAAACGAGATGATAAACGAGGAGATCATTTTTGCTTCAATTCCGTAAAAATCACCAATCATCTGGGGAAGTGTATATTTCCCATGGCGCCTGACCACCATTGAAAAAGGGACCAAAACAAAAAGACCAACCGACGCACTGATTAACAGCCATGAGGCAGCCCATCCTTGGGTGAGAGCCAGATCTGCCGTTCCGAGAATTGCAGAACTCCCTAAAATTGTTGCCAGAAGCGAACCTGTAATCTGCCACAAATTTCCACGTTTCCCTGCCACGTAATAATCACTCCTAGACCGGATTTTCCTTGCTGAAATAATGCCGATCGAAATCATCGAAGCGATGTAAATTATAATAGATAAATATATTACCACGGATATTTAAAATTTGTCTGAAAGTTCAACAGGTTTTTCTGGTGTTTCAACAGGTACCTGCTCGCGCCGGAACGGTGGGAAGAAAACCCAATATATGCCGCCAAGAGAGATGATAGCCGTAATAATGTACGACATAAGGCTCAGAGCAATGCATAATTCAATGTTGAGTGCAAGCGTTTTGGCGCTAACAAGAAAAACCATTTCCCGTATTCCAATTCCGCCAATGGTGATTGGAACTGCTGTTGCAATCGAAGAAACAAAGAAGAGAAAGAGGTAGTCTAACAAATCGGTTGTTTGATGAAAAGCGTAGAGGATAAACAATGCTGAAACAAATTGCATTATTTGCACGGCAAGTGACCACAGGAATAGCCCGGCATGGATTTTCAGAAAGTTTTTAAAGAAAAACTTAAGGACGAAGTAATATAGCGCGTAAACTGCTGGTATTCCAATCCATGCCCAGTTGCCATACGGAATCTGGAGTCCTGAGAGGTAGTACATTATAACTGTAATAATTCCGATTGCCACGAGTCCCGAAATCCGGTTCACGAGCATGGCACCAATATTTTTTTTGATTCCGTTTTTTCGGTATTTATGTACAAGATAAACTTTATATCCATCGCCACCGACTCCTCCCGGCAGGAATAAATTATAAAACATACCAAGCCATAAAAGCTTTAAATTAAGGAGTTGTGTAAGATTTGCACCTGTATTCAGGAAAGCAAGATTTTGCCTGAATGCCTGAAAAACATAGGATAAAACCAGTGCGACAAGTGCGGCAAAAAGGTAATATACGTTGGATGAGGAAAAAACGCCCAAAACTTCCTTAAACGAGATTTGAGATATCACCCACCAGATTGCAGCAACAGAAACGCTCAGCTTTAAAAGGTTTATGCCAAATTTTTTAATTCTCTTTTTCACGGGAATTTACCTGTTTTTTACAAAAAAACGTTTGCCGGGTTAATAAACCACAAATTTGTTTTCAGACACGTTCTGTTTCCGACGTCAAAAGTATTGATTATTGTATTACAATTTGATAAAAACTTTGTGTTTAAAAAGAAAATAACATATGCCCCACATCATGGCCCAAACGGTAGCTGTCAATGCCATTTCCATTGTCAATTCATTAAAGATACTGAAAATGGCTGTGATAAATGGTTTACCAATTGCTCTCAACCATTCATTGCCACCGGTATGGGCAAACAGGTAGATAAACAGTGGATTCATACCTACAATCGCAAAAAACAGCGCAATTTTTTTGAAATTCATCACATCAATCAACCAGTATGAAACAGACAAAGCGATCAGACACCACCCGCCGCTAACAATCACAAAGGAACTTGTACATATGTGTTTTATAATCGGAATATAAAAGCTCATGCCGTAACCAACAACCAAACCGATGATCCCGGCAATTGCCATTGTCTGAATCTTTTTGCGTGGTTTCCATTCGCTCATCAGAATCATTCCGGCAATTACGCCCCAAATGGTGTGGGCTGTTGTTGGGATGGCATTGAATGCAACCCAGCCTCCTCCACTTAAACTACCGGTCAGTGCAAGATCGAACCAAGACCCAAAGTTTTGATCTGGTGTAAAAGGCTGATTGAAACCTTCCACACTCCAAAATCGGTACAGCAGATCGGAAGCAAGGATCAGCAGAAACGAAACCAGCAACTGCCATTTAACTGCTTTTTGCATGATTAAGAAGGCAATCAGATACGTGACAGAAAGTTGTGCCAGAACATTTGTGAAATGAAAGGTGATTTTACCAGGACCAATACAGTAGAGTGCCCAACCCAGAAAAAGCAGTAACCCAGAGCGGGTCAGCACATGATGAAAGGTTTTATTCCAACTTTCTCCTCTGTTCCACCTGCGGGTCATTGAAAATGGCATAGCGACACCAACAATAAACATAAAAAAAGGCTGAATTAAATCCCAGAAATGGAGTCCAATCCATTCAACATGATGGAGTTGTCGGCCAATGGCAGAAATAATAGTTCCATCCATTGCCGGATCAACCATCGTACTGAAAAAACCTGAAAACTCGCCAACAAGCATAAACATTGTAAATCCTCTGAAAAAATCGATGGAGAGCATTCTTGTTTGATCATGTTTTGGAAGGATTGTATTACTCATCTGTTTGAATTATTGTAGGTTAATAATGCAATCAATAATAAATCAGGTAACTGATCGATGAAATCTATTTTTTCTGTTTGAGTTTAGTTCATTACCTGAAATGGTAAAAATAGTAAGAAATAGCATAAAAAGGAGGTATTTAATATATTAGTCAAAAACATTATTACCGTGGTCTTTTACTGTTTTTAATCAGTTGATAATGATTGTTATAGATTCTAAAGAAACTTTTTAAATGAATTAATCTTCAATAAAATGATGCCGGTTATATTCCAATCTCCTCCCTGCAATTAGAGCATAACTGCAGATTTTTTTGATCAATATCTTCGACGTAGGTGCTCGACCTCATGACACACGTCTGGTTATGACAGTGAATCAATCCGAATGTATGACCAAGTTCATGTATTACCTCTTTTTTGAAACGATCCAGCAGAAATTGATTATCTCCTGTCATTCCATATCGTTCATTATTAAATCGGTAAAGCGAGGCGATGCCGCTACGACCTCCTAAGAAAGCCTGACCGAAAATAAATGTAAGAATTGGAATAAATAGATCTACATTAAATAATCCAAGTGTCTTTAAAGAATCGGGAAAAGACATGGAATCGACCAGCTTTAACAAACTGTTACCATTGTATTGCCGACGAGACTGATCAAAAAACTCACTCAAATCAACATGGCCTTCTTTAATGTTTACAGAACAGCGAAATTCATTTTTCACCGCATCAGCAGTATTCTCAAGAAGATCCTTCTCAAAATAGCCAAAAGAGATTAAAGTGATGTTTGGCAGACTCATTATACATTTTTATTGATCTGAGGGTTTTAAGTCGTACTTCTTTATTTTATGGTAAAGCGTTACCCTGTCGACCTTTAGCGCTTTGGCTGTGCGGGATATATTCCAACTGTATTTATTAAGAATTTGGAGAACAAAGGCTTTTTCAAAATCATCAAGACTTTCAGCAGAACTGTTTATAATGGTTTTTTCCAACGGAAGATCCTTTAGACTAATCTTCTTGCCATCACCAACAACAATTGCCCGTTCAATCATGTTTTCAAGTTCACGAATGTTCCCTGGAAAGTTAAACTCCTGAAGACGTTTCATTGCGGTAGGATCAATTGTTGCAAGTGGTTTATTCATTGATATACAGTACTTTTTGATAAAGTAACCAACAAGCAACGGAATATCCTCCTTTCGATCGCGTAACGGTGGGATTTGAATGTTAACGACGTTTAACCGGTAATAAAGATCTTCTCTGAAATTACCATTTTCAACCATGCTTTTCAGATCCTTGTTTGTCGCACAAATTACCCTGAAATCGGAACTAATCTCCTTATTACCGCCAACACGCATAAAAGTTTTCGATTCTAAAACCCGCAACAGTTCTACCTGCATTTTGGTGGATATAGTTGCAATTTCATCAAGGAAAATTGATCCGCTGTCAGCCATTTCAAACCGGCCTTTTCGATTATACATAGCGCCCGTAAATGCGCCTTTTTCGTGTCCGAATAATTCGCTCTCAAGTAAGCTTTCCGTCAAGGCTCCGCAATGGACACTTACAAATGGAAAAAACTTACGTGGTGAATTAGCATGAATTGCTCTGGCAACAAGCTCTTTACCCGTGCCGCTTTCGCCGGTAATAATGACGGATGAATTTGTTTGTGCCACACTTTCAACTTCACGGAGCATATCTTTCATTGCGTCACTTTCTCCAATCAAATCTTCTACATTTTCAAGCGAGACAACTTTTTTCTTTAATGTTTCATTTTCGTCTGTTAGCGAAATCTGTTTGGTCGCATTGCGGATCAAATGTGTTAAATCATCAGGATCAAATGGTTTTGTCACATAATCATACGCACCATCTTTGAGTGCCTTCACAGCGGTATCGACAGTGGCAAATGCTGTCATTACGATAACAATGGCATCAGATTTGAGCGATTTTATTCTTCTGAGCATTTCGAGGCCGTCCATTCCTGGCATTTTAATATCGGCCAGGATAATGTCAAATTGGTCAGATTCAAGAATTGTAAGTGCTTTCCTGGCATTTTCGGCACATTCAACGCGAAATCCGTCTTCGAGAAACCAGTTGTACAAAGAATCTCTTACCGATTCTTCATCATCAACGATTAATATTGAAATCTTTCTCGCCATTTAATTTCTTATTAATTTCTAATTACAGGTAAAGTTACGTATTCAAAAAATAAGTTGTTTTCGGTTCCGGGATGCAAGAAAAGTACAAAACCAATAAAATATGGATCTTTTTGCATAATTGGAGCCTGGCAAATATTGTTTGAATCGTTATGTCTCAAAGATAAAAAAATTCTGCATCGTGCGAGGGATGATTAACCCACATTGCAGGCTTAGAGAGCAATTTTAGTTAAAATTCAACTATTTTCAACTATTTTATAGTCTTTCCTCTACTGGCAATTTTCTAATTAACTGATAATCAATATTAGTTCTTTTTGGAGCTTAAAAAAGTGTGATTGTGTGGACTTCCAAGCATTTGGATATAAGTATTTTAAGCTTGATCTTTGTGTCATGTACATCAAGGCAATCCGAAAATATTGTCAGTCTGAAAAGACCACTCACACCTATTTCCGTTTGAGCGAGAGTTACCGTGATAAGTGTGGAATTCCACGCCAACGGATGGTTTTGGGACTTGGCCAGCTTCCTGAACTGGCCAGCTTTGACCAGAAAGTACTTTTTCTTGAACGCCTGAACGAACTAATAAAAGGTAATCCAACTCTTTTCAACCCGAGTAAAGATGAAGCGGTCGAGCAGCTTGCACAGCATTATTATCAGGAACTGAAGAGAAGGAAGAAAATTGATATTGTTTCTGATGTCACCCAAGATTTTGACACGGTCAATCTCAATACCCTTAAGAATAAAAATATACGCGAGGTTGGAGCCGAATCGCTTTGTTATCAGGCATTCAAGCAATTAAAAATAGACAATTATCTCAAAAGTAGAGGCTGGGACAATGAGCAAATTAATTTGGCAGCAACCCACATTATAAGTAGAACAGTTTATCCGGCATCGGAATACAAGACCGTTTCCTGGATAAAAGAGAATTCTGCTGTATGCGAATTGACGGGCTACAATATCGGGAAAGTGACCAAAGACAAACTCTACGAAATCTCGAAAAAACTGTACAAAGAAAAATCCGGACTTGAGAACCATCTATCCAGATGCACAAACGATCTGTTTAAACTGGAAGACAAAATCATTTTGTATGACCTTACAAACACCTATTTTGAAGGAAGGATGAAGGATAGCAAAATAGCAAAATTTGGACGCAGCAAAGAAAAACGTTCCGATGCCAAGCTAATTGTTTTGGCTGTGATTATCAACGTAGAAGGATTCTTGAAGTATTCTGACATCTTCGAAGGCAACGCATCGGATTGTTCCACGTTGAAAACAGTGATCACCAAGTTGAATGAAAAAGCAGGTTATACCAATCAAAAGCCGATCATCGTGATGGATGCCGGTATCGCCACAGAAGCCAACATTCAATATCTGAAGGACGAGAAATACAATTATATGTGCGTTTCACGATCAAACCTCAAGCAGTACAAAGCAGATACCGATAGCCGACCGGTACAAATATATGACAAGAAAAACCAACCCATTGAACTGCTAAATGTCAGAGTTGAAAACGATACAGACAACTATCTCTGGGTCAAAAGTGAAGCTAAAGCGCAGAAAGAAAATAGCATGTACAATCAATTTGCACAACGCTTTGAAGAAGGAATCAGTGGAATACAAAAAGGTATTACCAGTAAGGGTGGCACAAAACAAACAGACAAAGTATGGGAACGCATCGGGCGGTTGAAAGAAAAATATGCCTCAGTCCATAAATACTACGATATTACGGTTCTGGAGAATGGGAAAGGCATTGCCACAAGCCTGGTTTTTGAGAAGAAAACAGAGGCGCCAATGGAAGATAAAGCTGGTATTTATTTTCTGCGAACATCATTGAAAGGCAAAGATGAACAAATACTTTGGCTGATTTACAATATTATAAGAGAGATAGAATATACGTTTCGTGTCCTAAAATCTGATCTGGACCTCCGCCCGATCTACCACAAAAAAGATGATGCCTCAATGGCACACCTGCACCTGGCTTTACTTGCCTATTGGATAGTATCAACGATAAGATATCAATTGAAACTTCATCATATAAACCACGAATGGAGTGAGATTGTACGAATAATGAACACACAAAAAAGTGTTACAACAACGCTGGATAACATCAAGGGCGAAACAATACAGATCAGGCAAAGTAGCGAACCGAATGAGCAGGTAAAGGAAATTTGCGCAACGCTCAAATACAATCCAGTCCCCCTGCCACGAACAAAATCCGTGTGGCACCCAGCGGAAATTTTTGAAAATGAAAAATCACATAATCAGTTCGTTATGGATGGATAGCTGCAATGTGGGTTAAACATTGTGAATACACGAACAAACTCCGTATACCATCTTCCTGCTGACTACGCAATTGCTGACTGATAGCCTGCGATAATGGATCTTTCATATCGAGCCGTTTGCACTCAATTATACAGATCGGAATTCCATTCACAAACAATACCAGGTCGGGTCGGTAATGTTCTTTGCTGGTGCTTCGCATGACACTGTTTCCTCGGTTACATGAAATACATTGTTATCCAGGTTTTTCCAGTCAATGTATTGCATCGGAAAACTTTTCTTGTCACCATCAATACTCTGCTCCAGGTCTTTTCCCAGCGTGATACGATTGTAAGCG
>Ga0209100_1002837_pt1 | contig 10336 bp, 7 predicted proteins | sample lystaG_FD_185480 | JGI IMG/M metagenome (GOLD analysis project Ga0209100, IMG submission 185480) | Glacier valley bacterial and archeal communities from Borup Fiord, Nunavut, Canada, to study Microbial Dark Matter (Phase II) -... | ecosystem: Environmental > Aquatic > Freshwater > Ice > Glacier ...
CCCGTACAACGCATACACCATTTTGTCTATGGCTTTATCGGTGGCATCTATCCTGGCTTTTAACTCCAGGGCTTTCTTGCATTCCTGGTTAAAATAATCCTCCCATTCGGCTTCCTGCGACAGCGATAGTTTGACTTTCTTTTTGGCCAGTTCCTTTATAAAATCAGAGTACGAAAGCAAATACCAATCCTGTAGCTTCCTAGGTAACTCATCTATTTCAAACTTACGCTGAATGGTTCGTTGGAATTTTGAGGATAGTTCTTTGAATTCCTTATTTAATGAAAGCATTTGATCTGCTTTTTCAATAAAGGGTTGTTGGTTTTCGGACAATATTTTAATAATTGGTAAATCTGAAATGTTTGAAGCATTATATCTATAATAATTTCCAAGTTTTTTTGGACAAATTGAATTTAAATGAAAAGTAATAAGCCTTGAATTCAAAATGCTTAATAAATATTTTATCGATATTGATTTATTAGTCATTTGTATAGCAGGACAATTTGCTCCATTAAAAATAATATTCGGTTCAAGCAAACCAGCTGATAACTTTGTTCCAATTCCTTTAATTATAATCTTTTCAGGAGTATAATAATTAATATTCCCTTGTCTTAAGTGTCTAAACCAATTATCTTCAAAAGCATATTTTTTCCTGCTGTCAATCCTTTCCATCAACTCATTTTTATAGGTTAATAGATAATCATATGCGTTTGGATAATTCTTAGAAAAACTTTCTTCATCAAATAAAACTGTCTTTCCATCCTGATCTTGAAAATATGGATATATTATCTTACTTTTAGGGGATACATAAATATAAGAATCAACTTCTTCTCCTCTATAAGCATATCCGAAAAAAACTTCGTTTTCTATTTTATTGATTGAAACATCCTTTTTGCTTAACACAAAAGCTTTATCCATTCCCGTTAAATCTCCGATATTGCAATTTGCAATATCCTTAAGTAGTAGGAATTCTTTATTTTTTGATTTTAATGAGCTTATAATATTTAAAGAATTGAAATTCCATGAGTTTATGTCTAGGTTAGACATATCAATTAAATTCCATTTTAGTATTCCAAGGGCAATAAAATTATCAATGTTTGTAACCAACTGATATTGCAACTCATTTACTTTTTGTTGCGTAAATATAAATATTGAAGGATATGTATCTGCATCTTCAAATACAGGAAGTGAACCAAAATCAATAAGTCTAAATAAATGACCTTGTGAAAATTTATCTCTAATGTTTCTACCGTAATCTGTCTGAATCCATTGAGAAGATGATATGAATGAAGCAATTCCTTTTGATGAAATTAATTTTAAAGCTTTTTCAAAAAACAATATCGAAATATCTAATTTCCCAGTAGGAAAACTATATGTATTGAAATAAAAATCAATTTCAGGCTTTAACAAAGATTGAATTCTAACATACGGCGGATTTCCAATCACCACATCAAAGCCTCCTTTATGGATACCATAGATAGTCTCCGGTTCTAAAACAGAATCCAACTTATCAACATATTCAGCTAATTGACGTGAAATTTCCAATGCTTCTTTCGATAGTGCAATTCCCTGTTTGGCTTTGTTTTGAGCTTCGATCGATTTTTCTTTTATCAGTTTCAGATAGTTGGGTTTTTCAACTTCTTTCTCAACTCTAATTTCGATTGCAGTTTTATCTCTACCAAAAACCTGCGGGAACTCTTTCTCCCAGTTAAATGCTTTATCACCTGCAATGGCTGGATCATCAATCAGCGAGTTGCCACACTTGATATTGTTGCTCAGGTCGTTTAGTTTCCGGTTGGGTTGTGCTGTGCGTAACCAAAGCGAGAGTTTGGCTATCTCTACGCTTTCCTCGTTCAGGTCCACACCAAACAGGTTGTTCTCCAGGATGCTGTTCTCGATATCGCTCAACACCATAGCATCGCCAAACAACTTCGCCTGCAGTTCATCCACGTAATTGTGTTCCTTAATCAGAAAGTCCAGCGCCTGGTTCAGAAACGCACCCGAACCACAGGCGGGATCACAGATGGTGAGCTGCAACAACCATTCGCGGTAGTTTTCAAGTTTCGATAAAAGCGTTTGTTTGGTTGCCTTGTTTCTTTTTTTGTCGGCGAAATAATCTTCCTCTATAATTTCGAGCGCCGCCTTCTTTTCGTCACAAAGCTTACCAACCGTGTTTTCAACGATGTATTTGGTTATATATTTTGGCGTATAAAAAACACCATCCTTTTTTCGCTTCGATTTTGTTTTGTCAATTTCCTGCCCTTCGAGCTGTGCTTTTATTTCGTCCAACTCATTCAGCGAGTTCTCGAAAATATGCCCCAGTATATTTACATCCACTTCGCTGGCAAAGTCGTATTCCGAAAGCTTCAGGGTGTGTCGGTAGAGTATGTCATCATCTATCTCGACAATATCCAGCACTTCATCGGGTTTAAACAGACCACCGTTATAGGCGAATACATCGTGTTGTTTCCCCTTGTGGCCGGTGTTCAGGTAACCAAAGTACTTTTTAAACCGTTCGAAAAGGGGCGTGTATTCATCAAGATCCCTCAACTGGTTCCATTGCGTAAGTATCAACCGCACGGAGTTGGGAGGCAACAAATGACGATCTTCACCAAAGAACAGGAACAGGAAACGATCGAGTAGTTTTTGTGATTTTTTGAACAGTATCAGCGGGTCAAATTCAGGGTTTAATTCCACCAGGTTTTGATGCAACTCCCTTTTGAACAAAGAATAATCCTTGTAAAGTTTTTTGGTGATGACATCCTCTTCGCTCAACGATTCTTCCTTAATCCGCTTGCCCATGCCCTGCAACAGATGCTCGTAACCAAGACATAAATATAGCAACTGAAACTCTTCTTCGGTCAGCGTAAACAGGTTGAATTCGATATACTCGATGGCATTATCGATGTAAAAGCGAAGTTTCTCGAAATTGGAAGTAATGACATACACGCACTCTGGCTGGTTGTTTTTATATCCAAACGCCTGTGCTTCAATCTTGCCTAAATCCGTTGTATTGGTTCCTTTCAGCTCTATAACGGCCTTCACCTGCCCCTCAATAATGATGGCGCCGTCGGCTTTCTTGCTGTCCTTTACATTTTTATATTCGGTAGTGAGGTTGTATTTCGTTTCGGTGGAAGAGGCCGGTTTTGTATAGCCCAGTATCTTCACAAACAAGTCCTCCAGAAATTCACCCTGGTACTGTTCCTCTTTCAGTCCCCTTATATCCTCCTGCACTTTTGGGTTCAGAAAATGAGCTGCATAAAGCTTCCATTGCATTGCAACTGTCTCCTTGTGCTGCGTCCTGAGATATTTCGTAATTACTGATTTTTGAAAAAGGGCCATGGGTTAATTAGTTGAATTTGATTTGTTTTAAAATTTGGGATAATGCCAGGGTATTGATTTTAATTCTTTCTGAAAACTTCAATTATTACTCCAAGTCTCCTAAATCTTACTCTGTGGATAGTTTATGAACGAAGTGGGACTTGGATTGATAATCAATTTAATTTTCAACTGATAAAAATCCACAGTTAGAAATTACTTTGGTCTCAGCATGGGTTACAGCTTCGCTCAAACCTATGATATCCGGGTCGTGAAGTATACGAAGAAATAAAGTCGTACTTTGTCTATAAAAAACTCAAATATCATTATTCACTTTCAGATTCTTGATAAATAGTTCCTTTGTCAATGGCAGTGTTGACTGTATGAAGTTTAATCTTTCATCTTTCGGAAGATCTAAAATTAATAATACTAAGCTTTTGCTTATCTCGTTATACTGTAAATCGAAATTTTCGACTTTGTTTTTTATTTCTTTTTCTAAAAGTGTTCTAAAGTATAAATCAGAGTCACGAAATGCTTGTTTTGTCAGTTTATCTAAGTCATTTTCTAGTTTTATTCTCATATTTTCTTTGCTTAGCTCGACGAACTTTTCTAGTTCACCAACTTTAATTAGCTCAGAGAAGACTTTCATAGAATTAATAATTTCTTTTTGTTTGTCGATTTGAGATTTTTGTATCACAAAAACAATTACATATACTAGCGTGTATAGTCCTAAAATAATAATTGTCAATAAGTTGTTCATGTTTTTTTCTTTTTTTATTATGCGCCCTAATAACCCATTATACCCTGTTAATTCATTTAATTCCATTTTTTTGCAGATATAACCGGTAAACTGAGTATATTTCGAATTTATCAACTGCATTTTTTTGCATTTATTCCTATTAGCCTTGTATTGCGCTGGTCTCCATCCTATGTATTCCAAATCTATTAAATCCTGCACTTTGGATAGTTCAAGATTAACGAAGTGTGTCCTGTACTGATAATCAATGCGGTTTATAAATGTTTCTAAATCTATAGTAACAAGCAATATTGGATTTAAGCATAGGTTACCGCTTTGCTTAAACCTATGCTAAACGGGGATTTGTTCTTTTATAGATTGTTAGAATCAATTAATCTTCTTCAGGTCTTAAACCTGTCGGTTTACCTTCCCATTTATCATCATACTGTTTTTGTTCAAGAGCGGTTCTTTCATTATATTGTCTAATCTCTTCGTCTCTTAGATTCACGGATTTTTCAATCTCAGATTGTCAAACGAGATTCTCTAATTCTTCTCTTTGCTTATTTAATTCATCTTGAGTTGCCATAGTATTTTATGTTTAAAAATTATTTGAAATGAAAATTACTAATATTAAAATTGCACTAATTAAACTCGACAAACTCAATCCATTAAGTGTTTGAGTGGAATAATTGTATATTGACATAATGCAACCTAAACGTTTTTTATTTATTTTACTCTCCTTACCTTTTTGAGTCCTAATAATGTCATTTGTTATAGCCAAATCAAATTTATTTGCATAATATCCTGTAACTTGAGATATTAGATTCATTATTAAAGCAAAAGTAAAAAGCAACCACGAAAACTTTAATAATTGAGTGTCGATTTTTTCGAAATCTTTAAATATGTCTTTGACAAATCCAATAGATAATATTAAACCACTAGTTGAAAGTGAAATTATCAATATATCAAATCTTTCAACAGAATAGTCAATTGCTTTTTGTATTTTTTCCGTGTAATTTTCTAATTTGTTGATATATTTCTCATTTAGACTTTTTTTTTCTTCATCTTCTGTGTTTTCTTTTGTTTCTCTTTTCCTCATTTTTCCTATTTTTTAGAATAACTACCAAGCTAAGGTATTTGACAATTTGCGGGAGCATTCACTGTAATCCTGCGATTTCCACTTCGAACAAATCTGCGCTATCAGTGGACTGTGGACTATGAATAACCAGTAGATTTTTTCTTTATTTTAACTCAATATCTTCATTATACCATGATAGAAATTGTCTTGTTATATTTATATCTGTTTGATAGTTTACCTGTCTTAATGTTCTCCATTCTATTTTTACAGTAGAGATATCTTCAACTGAATAAACTTTTGAAATAATTTCTTTTATATATTTCTTGTCAAAAATAGTAACAAAAAAATCATAATCACTTTTTGAAAAATCAATTTTAAAAGTGCCATCTACTGCTGTACTTTGTGCAGTGGGAGTAAATACTCGCAAAAGCATTATATATTTTTCTGGATTCTTATTTAATATCCCTTTAATATATTTTGTGAGTCCTAATTTGTCTATTTTTACCCATGAGCTTAAAAGATAAAATACATCTTCAGGAAAATATTCAAAAATTGGGATTATACCTGCTTCTTTCTTTGCTCGGTTTATTAATTCTAAATCTAATTTTTTTTGCTGTAGTTCGTCAAATAATCTATTTTCAAAAGAGTCATCCTCTCTTAACCAATTATTTATATCATTAGCAAATTGAAAAGGTTGAGAAATGTTTAGTAATTCTTTTGCAAGTTTGAATTGCTCTTCTTTGTTATTATGTTTTTTAATCAACTGATATATAAAAATGGCTGCTTGACCTTTGGGAGCCTGATATCCAAATGAAAATGTGAAATCATTTTTCAAGGGAAGTATTTCAGATATAATAGAAATTGCTTTAGCAATCCTAGTTGATTTTTCCCATTCAAATTCATCTTCGATACTCCTGATTTTGTAAAGAAAATTTTCAGGAGAACTCTGTTCTATAAGTGATTTTATTGAAGAAATGATTGCTTCATTTGAAAGAGTTGAAATTTCTGAAAGAAAATTTTGAAATGCAATATCAGATATTTCTCCCTTTATAACTGCATATGTAAAATATCTATTGAAATATTTTGGGGACGCTATTCTTTTACTCTTAAACCATTTATCTTCACTACCATGAGAATATGAATAATCTAATAATATTTGGTCTAATCGTGGGAATAATTCTTTTAGTAAATTTAGAATACAACTATTTTGTTTTACTGTTAAGTCTTCTCCGAGTTTTTTGATATGTGATTTTAGAAGATTTACTTTATCGATATCTTTTCCTGTTGGAAAATCTTTAATATATGAACCAATAAAGAAATCAGGATTCGATTTGATAAATTCATAGTGATTTGGATAAAATATCTTGATTGCCTCAACAAGCATTAGATCTACCAAGTTAACTTCTCCATTTAATAGAGGTAACGAAAACGAGAGAGTATTACCGTATCTTACTGCTAATCTTGGTGTTTCCAACTTTATTAAAATATTGCTTGAAAACTCATTTACAAACCTCCTAACGTCAGTATCTATTAACTCTATTTTGTTAGAATATAAAGCTTTATCAACCAATTTAAAACAGAATTGTTGTAAAGCATCTGGTTGTGCGACAGGAATCTTTAATGGAACTTGAATTATTTTTTCAAGAAAATTTCGTCCTGAATTTTGATTTCCGGCTGCAAACCTTTCACCTATAGCTGACGAGACCATTTCTTCATCAAATGACAGTATGTATGTAGTATTTGAAAAGTCTCCTGTGAGTTTCACTAACCTAAAAATAGTATGAATTTCATTTTTATCTAGACGATCAATATCGTCAATGAAAATAACTACTTTGGTTTTACTTTCTTTTATAATTGTTTCAATTCTAATCTTTAATGTTTCAATATCAATTTCACCCATTACATCTCCGACATTCTCTAACTTATCTCCAATATTTCCGATGATTGGAATATCGATTGATAGAAGTTTTGCGTATTTTTTGAGTACATCCCCAACTTTTTCTTTTCCTGTTTTGATGTTTTTATCTAATGCAATAGATAGTTTTTCAAAAAACTGAATTAATAATGAATTTTCATCATTATAGCGCCATGGGTTAAATTTCACAGTAATAATACTATTATTTTGTTTCAGTTCTGTTTCAATAAAATTTATTACTGAAGTTTTACCTTCGCCCCAAGCTCCGTATATACCAATTACTATACAGTCTTCATCTTCTCTTTCAATAATAGTATTAGCAACTCTTTTTGAAAAACTATAACGCTGAAATTTATCTTATACTTCATTTGAAATTGGACGGTCTGATGAAAAATATTTATCCATGTTGTAATTTAATATGTAAGAAAGTAAATGAACTTGTTTTTCCAAGTCTTTTAAATCCGGTACTGTGTATAGTTCAAGATTAATGATAGGTATTCATAATCTACATTTGCAATGAGTAAATATATTAGGCCGGCGCAGCTTGTACATATTTACCTGGAGGTTACCACTTAGCTCAAACCTTCACTGATCCACATACTGCAAATTATTCAATGTTCATGGACTATAAAGAGACAATATTTATTCAAAAAAATCATCTTCTTTTAATCTATGAATTATTCCGAACAATCCAATCCTTTTTCAACTATCAGGCTAATGTCTGATGAGTTTTGGGCGCAATTAACTAATTCTATCAATTCAAATAATTTATCGTTATCAGGTTGAATCGATAAGAAAATGTCAATAGCTTTTAAAAGTCTTTGTTTGATTTCTCTTAGTTGTTTTTCCTGACTTCCAAGATAAGTTGAAGAGTTACCATTTTCGGCATTCATTAAATTTCTGAATTCTTGTAAATGTCCTCTTCTAATTCTTCTGTCATGTATAAATGCTCTTTCCAAGAAGTTCTCGTACAAAGTTGCATTTAAATAGTTTTCTTGTTCTTGTTTTCCCATTTTCTTCCTTTATTACTCCAAATCTTTTATATCATTCACTGTGTATAGTTCAATATTAATGAATTGTATCTTAGATTGATAATCAGCTATTTGTTATAGACTTTGTTACCATACTTATTTTTTTATCCTCTTGCAATTATTCTACACTTGGCTTTGTCGTTTTTCAATTCTTGAAGTTTCATTGGATTATGGATGTCATTCAATAATGGGCAAAATTTTCCGATTAATTCTTTTTCAATTTCAAAACTGCCAGTATTCTTGACAATACTAAGTTCAATATTGGATTTTAGCCATTTCACAATTTCGTATGTGTCAGAAAGTGAAAACTTGAAATTATTTTGATTTGAATGTCCTTTCAAATGTCCGATCATTGGAGAGTATTTTAATAAGCATCCAATACTTCTAAAAAACGTTCCAGGTCTTTTATGTTCAATTTCTTGATCTAATCTTTCTCTCAGAGTTTGCCCTTCAGCCTTTCCAATATATATAAATTTCATCTTTCTATTGTCTAAAATATTTTGGTATTTCTCTGGGAGTATTGAGTTGGCTTTAAGTTTTAGACAGTAAAATCCAGTGCTTTCTAAAATTTCTGTATCCAAATCAGAGTATTGCTTAAAGTTCTCTGGAGCAAAAAGTTTCTGCTCAATATTTCCGACCCGAATATTTGTTTTCACTTCAATCTTCTTTGGTGATTCCCTTTTCACTTCATTCGATTCCGACTTTATCAAACTTTCTACGCTAATTATTTTTATTTGTCCTGATCTAATCAACTGTTCAAAATCCTCTACTGTGTATCCTTTTTTTTCGGAGAAGTCAGAAAAGTAGAATTTTAAATCCCTAATTTTATTACGGATACCTTTCTGTTCAGTTGTCGAAGCCAGCAATTTTTGCTTAACAAGTTTTCTGATTTGATTAGCTTCATTTTCCGAGAATTCTTTCTTACCTTTCATTGATGCCTCTATTTTATATATATAGTAATACCAATATATTATCAATTACTCATACATCACCTATAACCATAGTTATTTTCAAGTAATTGCGCTTTATGGAATCCTACTTATCCTTTTCGCCTCCAAAAATACATATTATTTTCTATTAAAAACCTTTTTTTGGAATTTAAATTTAACATCCTTGCCCGATAAGAAGTTAAACAGGTGTTGAACCGTGCCAATTCACAGGTCATATTAACCAATTGTGCGAAATAAAAAAACCTCAGGACGAATATCCTGAGGTTTCTTTTTAGCGCAAAAAATCAAACCGGTTTTCTGCTTGAATATCGGAGCTTCTCAGATTGCCGGTGTTCCTGTATTCGGATCGTTTACTTTTTTTTGATTTTCCGACCGGGTATCCGAAGCCTTGAGCGTGCTGATGGAAGTATTGATTAGCTCGTTCAGGGTGTTGATCAGTGCAGTCAGGTTTTCGGAAGGTGCTGCGATTTGTTGTAGTCCGATAAACTGAAACAATGCTCTGATTGCTGCAATAAATTCAGGTCTTGCTTCGGCTACGGTTGGTTCGTTGGTGGAAGCAACTTCCACAAACTGTTTGGCAGCAGCTTCAAATTTTTTCTGGGCTATTTCCAATTCATTCAACAATTGAGTCCCGCCAATTAAAGCCAGTTCGGTAGCATATTTTGTCCGGATTTCGGAAATAATGTTGTTAATCACACCCGATTTGGCTTTATAACCCAAATGATGCGCGCTCCAGTCATGTTTGCGAAATACACCCAAAATAGCTTCTCCGGCATTTTTCCATCCTTCTATAGGACGCAACGAAGCCGATTCACCATAAGAACGAAATGAAAGGATGGCATTGTTACGACGCTCATCTTTCGCTCCCTGAAGTTTCGTAGCCGGGTTTTTTGATTCCCGCTCCTGGGCACTTTGAAACACATTAAATTTTACTTCCAGGTTGTTCAGGTAAGGAACAACATCAGGGAAATCCGATTTCTTTGCATCGACAGTGGCATAAGCTCTCATGCCAAATGTCTGCAGTTCATTACCGGGAAAAAGCGAATAATTTACAGTTGCAATCATACCGTTTTTTTTTAAATTAATATTATGTTTAAAATCACATTCTTTAATTTGTTGATATTATATAGGTTATGGTGAATTTTAAAATTTCAGGCATCCTGTCTGCGTTTATTTTATTATCTGCGCCACCGCAGATACTTGCTTTTTCGTTTTTTGCTTATCTGCGGCGCCGCAGGTAGTTGCTTTTTCGTTTTTTGTTTATCTGCGGCGCCGCAGGTACTTGCTTTTTCGTTTTTCGCATATCTGCGG
>Ga0209100_1002849_pt1 | contig 10299 bp, 7 predicted proteins | sample lystaG_FD_185480 | JGI IMG/M metagenome (GOLD analysis project Ga0209100, IMG submission 185480) | Glacier valley bacterial and archeal communities from Borup Fiord, Nunavut, Canada, to study Microbial Dark Matter (Phase II) -... | ecosystem: Environmental > Aquatic > Freshwater > Ice > Glacier ...
GCGTCGATCTCGACGCCCTCTTCATGCGCCTCGTAGGCATCGCGCACCGCGCGCGCCTCGGCCACGCCCTCGCCCACCGCATCGAACACGGTGCCCGCCGCGTCGAACACCGGCTCCTGCGGCACGTAGCGGATGCGCACGCCCTGCGTCATCTGGAGCAGGCCGTCGTCGAGCTTCTCGAGCCCGCCCACGACCTTGAGCAGAGACGACTTGCCGGTGCCGTTGCGGCCGATCAGGCCGATGCGCTCGCCGGCCTCGAGCGAGAACGCGGCACCGTCGAGCAGCGCGACGTGGCCGTAGGCGAGGTGAGCATCGGAGAGTGAGAGGACGGCCATGGGAAGTACGCGCGAAACCGCGGATTATCCGGTTCAACATCCGGAAGTTGTTGTGGGCGCTCGACGCGTTCGGCTTCGGATCGCTGCGGCTCAAGGCATCCGATTTCTCGCCGGCCGACACGGTGATTCAGCTGGGCTGCCCATCGTCCACCTCGACGATTTCAAAGCAAACAAATGCGCGGCACAGCGGCAGCGCGCGACCTTTCCGATCTCGCCAGTCTGGACGACGACGTGGCGTCGTGGCTTCTGCGTCAGACGAGCACGCGCTCGAGTGCATCGACGAAGGCCTTGGCCACATCGAAGCCGGTCTGCTTCGTGATCTCCTGAAAGCCCGTGGGGCTGGTGACGTTGATCTCGGTCAGGCAGTCGCCGATGACGTCGAGGCCGATCAGCAGCAGACCTCGCGCGGCGAGCACGGGGCCGATGGCTTCGGCGATCTCGCGGTCGCGCGCCGAGAGTGGTTGCGCCACGCCCTTGCCACCCACGGCCAGGTTGCCGCGGATCTCGCTGCCCTGCGGAATGCGTGCGAGGGCGTGCGGGATCGGTGCGCCGTCGATCACGAGCACGCGCTTGTCGCCTTCGGTGATGGCGGTGAGATAGCGCTGCGCCATCACGGTCGTCGTCCCGCCGCGGTTCAGCGTCTCGACGATGCTGCCGAGGTTGAGACCATCGGCGCCGACGCGAAAGATGCCCATGCCGCCCATGCCGTCGAGCGGCTTGAGCACGATGTCGCGGTGCTCGGCGTGGAAGCGCTTGATCGCCGCTTCGCTGCGCGTGACGATGGTGGGCGTGATGAACTGCGGGAACTCGAGGATGGCGAGCTTTTCGGGGTGGTCGCGCAGGGCCTGCGGCTTGTTGAAGACGCGCGCGCCTTCGCGCTCGGCCTGCTCGAGCAGGTGCGTGGCGTAGAAGTACTCGCTGTCGAACGGCGGGTCCTTGCGCATGATCACCACGTCGAGGTCGGCCAGCGCCACTGCCGGCGCGGCCGGATGCTCGACGAACCACGACCCGCCGGGCACCGATGCCGCATCGGCCGACGCGAGATCGAACGAGCGCAGCGGCGCCTCGACGCGGCCGCCGCGCTGCCAGACCAGGTCGCCCGGCTCGCAGGCGCAGAGCGCATGACCGCGCGAAGCCGCCTCGCGCATCATCGCGAAGCTCGTGTCTTTGGCGGTGTCGAACGATTCGAGCGGGTCGGCGACGAAGAGCAGTTTCATGGCGAGGTCAACGGCTGCCGGAGGCGCGGGGTCGCCACTGTTGCACAACCAGCGCGATGGCACCGGCCACCACGCCCCAGAACGCCGAGCCGATGCCGAACAGGCCCAGGCCCGAGAGCGTGACCAGGAAGGTGATGAGCGCGGCCTCGCGGTGGCGCTCGCTGCCCAGCGCCATCGCCAGCCCGTTGCCGATGGTGCCGAGCAGCGCCAGGCCGGCCACGGCCGCGATCAGCTCGCGCGGAAACGCGGCGAGCAGGCCCGTGACCGAAGCGCCGAAGGTGCCGACGACGCAGTAGATCGCACCGCAAGCGGCGGCGGCCACCCAGCGCCGCGCCGGGTCGGCATGCGCCTCGCGGCCCATCGCGATCGCGGCGGTGATGGCCGCGAGGTTGAGCGCATAGGCACCGAACGGCGCAAGCAGCAGCGTCGCCACGCCGGTGAGCACGATGATCTTCGAGACGGGCAGCACGTAGCCGGCAGCACGGATGGCGGCCACGCCGGGCAGGTTCTGTGACGCCATGGTCACGATGAAGAGCGGCAGCGCGAGGCTCACCGTGGCGCGCCAGCTGAACTCCGGCGCCACGAACACGGGCAGCGTCGGCGACCACGGAACGGCGTTGGCGCGCAGCGTGCCTTCCACGGCGGCGATCGCGACGCCGGCCGCCAGCACGCCCACCACCGCGTAGCGCGGCCAGAGGCGCCGACCGACGAGGTAGGCGGCGAGCATCGCGAGCACGAGCGCCAGCGAGCTTTGCGCCGCAGCGAACGCGTCGAGCCCGAAGCGCGCCAGCACGCCGGCCAGCAACGCGCCTGCGAGCGGCATCGGGATGCGGTCCATCACGCGCTCGAACCAGCCGCTCGCTCCTGCCAGGACGATGAGCAGCGCGGAGACGATGAACGCGCCTGTGGCCTCGGCGATGCCGAAGTGGCCCGCGGCGCCGGCCACCGCGAGCACCGCCGCGCCCGGCGTGCTCCACGCAATCATCACGGGCTTCTTCAGCCAGAGCGAGGGCAGCAGCGTCGTCAGGCCCATGCCCCAGCCCAGCGCCCACATCCACGAGGCAGCCTGCGCCGGCGAGGCACCGAGCGACTGCGCGGCCTGGAACACGATCGCCACCGAACTGGTGAAGCCGACCAGCACGGCGACGAAGCCGGCGGTGACGGCAGAGAACGAGACGTCGCCTAGCCGCGACACGGCCGGGTGCTGGGCCGCCCCAGGCCCTGCCGCGCTTCCTTGAGGATCAAGGAACGCAGCAACCCGCCTTCGGACTTCATATCTCGACTTTGGAGCCGAGCTCGACGACGCGATTGGTGGGCAAGCGCAGGAAGTCGGCCGCGGCCGAGGCATTGCGGTGCATGCCGACGAAGAGTTTCTCGCGCCAGTCGGCCATGCCGCTGCCCATCGTCGGCACGATGATGTCGCGCGAGAGGAAGTACGAGGTGTCCATGTCGTCGACGATGCAGCCGCTGGAGCGCAAACGCGCCAGCGCGGCCGGCACGTCGGGCTCGTTCTTGAAGCCGAAGCCGAGCGTCACCTGCCAGCAGTCGTGGCCGAGGTCCTTGATCTCGCAGCGCGAGCCTTCTTCGACCCACGGCACCTCGTGGTGCTTGACGGTCACGAACAGGTTGCGCTCGTGCAGCACCTTGTTGTGCTTGAGGTTGTGCAGCAGCGCGTTCGGCGTCAGGTCGTTCTCGGCCGAGAGAAAGACAGCCGTGCCGGGCACGCGCACGGGCGGGCTCAGGAACACCGACTCGAGAAAGCTTTCCAGGTCGATGGCGTCGTTGCGCATGCTGCGGGTGAGCAGCTTCCTGCCCTGCTTCCACGTCATCATCAGGGTGAACAGCAGCCCGCCGATGAGTAGCGGGAACCATCCTCCATCGGCCACCTTGACGATGTTGGCGCCGAAGAAGACGGCATCGACGAGGAAGAAGAAGCCAGTCGCGGCCACGCACACGATCCAGGGCAGGCCCCACGCGTAGCGGATGATGAAGAACGTGAGCGTGGTGGTGATGAGCATCACCGTCGTCACGGCGATGCCGTAGGCCGAGGCCAGTGCATCGCTGGAGCCGAAGCCGATCACCGCGGCCACGATGCACACGTAGAGCGCCGAGTTCACGAACGGCAGGTAGACCTGGCCGGTCTCCTTTTCCGATGTGTGCTCCACCCGCATGCGCGGCAGGTAGCCGAGCTGGCTGGCGTGCTTGGTGATGGAGAACGCGGCGGTGATCACGGCTTGCGACGCGATCACGGTGGCCAACGTGGCCAGCGCGATCAGCGGATAGATCGCCCAGCCCGGTGCCATCTCGTAGAACGGGTTGCCCGCTTTTTCCGGGTGCTCCAACAACATGGCGCCCTGGCCGAAGTAGTTGATCACCAGCGCCGGCCCGACGAGGCCGAACCAGGCGAGCCGGATCGGCCGCTTGCCGAAGTGGCCGAGGTCGGCATACAGCGCCTCGGCACCGGTGACCACGAGGAACACCGAACCGAGGGCGATGAAGGCGATGCGCGGCTGCGAGAACAGGAAGCCGAACGCATGCCCGGGGCTCAGCGCTGCGAGCACCTGCGGCTTGTCGACGATGTGCATCAGCCCGAGGGCGGCCAGCGCCAGGAACCAGACGACGGTGACGGGGCCGAAGAAGCGGCCGATGCCGGCCGTGCCGAAGCGCTGCACCGCGAACAGCGCCGTCAGCACCAGCAGCGCCAGCGGCACCACGTACGGCTGCAGACCGGGCGCCGCCACCTTCAGCCCCTCGATTGCCGACATCACCGAGATCGCCGGCGTGATGACACCGTCGCCGAAGAAGATGGCGGTGCCGAAGATGCCGAGCAGGAGCAGGCGCCGACGCAACTCGGGCCGGCTGCGCACGGCCGTGGAAGCAAGCGAGAGCAACGCGATCGTCCCGCCCTCGCCGCCGTTGTCGGCCCGCAGCATGAGCGCCACGTACTTGAGCGAGACCACCACCATCAGCGTCCAGAAGATCATCGACAGCACGCCGTAGATGTTCGCTTCGGTGAGCGGCACCCGGCCATGCGCGAAGACCTCTTTCAGGGCATAGAGCGGGCTGGTGCCGATGTCGCCATAGACGACGCCGACGGCGCCGATGGTGAGAACAGCAAGGCTGGAGGCGGATCGGTTGGGCTTCACGCTGAGTGGCCGCAGAGGGATAGGGGCCGGCCTGGAGATGGGCTGGTGATTGTGCAGCGGCTGTACTGCGCGCCCGGGCCGCTACTCGTAGATCTCGGCGTCGGGGTTGGTGGCCTCGAGCTCATAGCTCGCCGCCACCATCGCCAGGCGCGCGATCACGCCGTACATGTAGAAGCGGTTCGGTGCGCTGGCGCCGGGCTTGCTGCCGGGTTTGGGCAGCTGGTTCGAGCCGGCGAAGGCCAGCGGCACGAAGCTGGCGCCCGGAGAGTTGAGGTTCTCGTCGTTGCCGCGCTCGGGGTTGACACGATAAAAGCCGCCGACGACGTAGCGATCGATCATGTAGACCACCGGCTCGGCCACGGCGTCGTTGACGCGCTCGTAGGTGGGCACGCCCTCCTGCAGGATCACCTCGCTGACCTCCTGCCCGTCCTTGATGACGCTCATCTTGTTGCGCGAGCGGCGGTTCAGGTCGGCCAGGTCTTTCGGGTCGCGCACGGTCATGATGCCCATGCCGTAAGTGCCCGCGTCGGCCTTGACGATGATGAACGGCTTTTCCTGGATGCCGTATTCCTTGTACTTGCGGCGGATCTTGCCCAGCAGCGTCTCGGCGTTGCTCGTCAGGCAGTCGGCACCCGAGCCGTCGCTGAAATTCACCTCGCCGCAGCGCGCGAACATCGGGTTGATGAGCCACGGGTCCATGCCCAGCAGCTTGGCGAACTTCTTGGCCACCTCTTCATAGGCCGCGAAGTGATTCGTCTTCCGGCGCACCGCCCAGCCGGCGTGCAGTGGCGGCAGCAGGTACTGCTCGTGCAGGTTTTCAAGAATCTTCGGGATGCCGGCAGAGAGGTCGTTGTTGAGCAGGATGGTGCAGGGGTCGAAGTCTTTCAAGCCGAGGCGGTTGCGGGTGCGCAGCAACGGCTCGACGGTGAGCGCACTGCCGTCGGGCAGCGGCACCTGCGTGGGCGCGGTGATCGATTCGTCGAGCGTGCCCAGCCGCACGTTGAGCCCGGCCTGGTGGAAGATCTCCATCAGCCGCGCCACGTTCATGAGATAGAACGAGTTGCGCGTGTGCTTCTCGGGGATCAGAAGCAGGTTCTTGGCCTCGGGACAGATCTTCTCGATCGCCGCCATTGCCGCCTGCACCGCCAGCGGCAGCATCTCGGTGGTGAGATTGTTGAAGCCGCCTGGAAAGAGGTTGGTATCGACCGGCGCGAGCTTGAAGCCCGCATTGCGAATGTCGACCGAGGTATAGAACGGCGGCGTGTGCTCCATCCACTCCAGCCGGAACCACCGCTCGATGGCCGGGAGCGACTCGAGCATGCGCTGCTCGAGCTCGTTGATGGGGCCGGTGAGGGCGGTGATGAGGTGGGGAACCATGGGCGTTTTGCTCGCTGCCGCCGCTTGGCTCCCAGGATAGGAGACCGCGCGTTGAGGCGGGAATTCTAGGCATTTGAGGCGCCCGTGGACGGCCGCCGGCAAACGGGCACTCCTTTTGTCGACACGGAAAAAGGCCACCCGGAGGTGGCCCTTGGGCAGGTGAGACGGGGCGTCAGTTGTGGTAAGCCGTTTCGCCGTGCGAAGTGATGTCGAGGCCTTCGCGCTCGTCTTCCTCGTTCACGCGCAGGCCGATGGTCATGTCGACGATCTTGTACGCGATGAACGAGACCACGCCGGACCAGACGATGGTGATCAGGATCGCCTTCAGCTGGATCCACACCTGGTCGAGGATGCCCACCGAGCCGACCGTGGCGGTGACCCAGTCGGTCACCTGGCCCGGGCCGCCGAGCGCCTGCGTGTTGAACACGCCGGTGAGCAGAGCACCGACGATGCCGCCGACGCCGTGAACGCCGAACACGTCGAGCGAGTCGTCGGCACCGAGCATCTTCTTCAGGCCGCTCACACCCCACAGGCAGGCGAAGCCGGCAACGAAGCCGATCACGATCGCGCCCATCAGGCCGACGTTGCCGCAGGCCGGAGTGATCGCCACCAGACCCGCCACGGCACCGGACGCAGCGCCCAGCATCGAGGCCTTGCCCTTGACCAGCGACTCGCCGATGCACCATGCCAGCACCGCGGCCGAGGCGGCCGAGAAGGTGTTGACGAAGGCGAGCACGGCAGTGTTGCCTGCTTCGAGCGCCGAGCCGGCGTTGAAGCCGAACCAGCCCACCCACAGCAGCGCCGCACCGACCATCGTCAGCGTCAGCGAGTGCGGCGTGAAGGCTTCACGGCCGTAGCCGATGCGCTTGCCGACCATGTAGGCGCCGACCAGCCCGGCCACCGCGGCGTTGATGTGCACCACCGTGCCGCCGGCGAAGTCGAGTGCGCCCATCTGGTAGATGTAGCCCGCCTTGGCTGCTGTGGCGTCGACGACCGCCTTGCTGGCGTAGGCGTCGGGGCCCATCCAGAACCACACCATGTGCGCGATCGGTGCGTAGCTGAAGGTGAACCACAGCGCCATGAAGGCGAGCACGGCCGAGAACTTCATGCGCTCGGCGAAGGCGCCGACGATGAGGCAGCAGGTGATGGCGGCGAACGTCGCCTGGAACGCCATGTAGAGCAGTTCCGGGATGTAGACGCCCTTGCTGAACGTGGCGGCCATCGCGAAGGTGCCGTCCTTGGGGTTGAACATGTCCTTCATGAAAAGCCGGTCGAAGCCGCCGAAGAACGCGTTGCCTTCGGTGAAAGCCAGGCTGTAGCCGTAGACGCACCACAGCACAACGATCATCGAGAAGGTCACGAACACCTGCATCAGCACCGACAGCATGTTCTTGCTGCGGACCAGGCCGCCGTAGAACAGCGCGAGGGCCGGCACCGACATCATGATCACCAGCGCCGTCGCGACGATCATCCAGGCGACGTCGCCCTTGTTGGCGACAGGCGTGGATGCTGCCGGAGCCGCGGCCGAAGCCGCCGAGGCAGATGCATCGGCAGCCGAGGCAGCCGACCCGGCTGCCATCGGTGCCGGCGCGGCGATCGCCGCCGAAGCAGCTGCCGTCGCGCCCGAAGCCGGCGCGGAAGCAGCGTCTTGCGCGATCGCGTTGCCGGCGAACAGCGAGGCGAACAGGCCGAAGACGAAGACGAGGAAGAGTTGCTTCATGGGGGATTTGTTCTTGTGCCGCATCACAGCGCGTCCTTGCCGGTCTCGCCGGTGCGGATGCGTACGACCTGCTCGAGCGTGGAGACGAAGACCTTGCCGTCGCCGATCTTGCCGGTTCGGGCAGCGGCCTCGATGGCCTCGATGACGCGATCGACGACCGCATCGTCGACCGCGGCTTCGATCTTCACCTTGGGCAGGAAGTCGACCACGTACTCGGCGCCGCGATAGAGCTCGGTGTGCCCTTTTTGACGGCCGAAGCCCTTCACTTCCGTCACCGTGACACCCTGAACGCCGATGGCGCTCAAGGCCTCACGCACTTCGTCGAGCTTGAACGGCTTGACGATCGCAGTCACCATCTTCATTGCCCACTCCCTCCGTTGATTCGTTCGAAGGCCCGCCTCGAAGGCAGGCCGGAAGATCACATCGTCTTGCTGATCGTGAAGATCGCGCGAGCCTTGTTGATGTCGCCGTAGAAGTTCTTCTTGTTCGCGCCCACCCATGCACCGGCGGCCGAGAAACCCGACCCGAGGTCGTAGGTCACGCCGAGCTTGTAGTCGTAGAAGTTGGGCACGCCGAGGTCGACCGTCGAGCCGGGCGTGCCCGGCGCACGCAGAACGCCGGTCTTGCCACCTGGCGGGGGTGCGGGAATGGTGAGCGCCGGCACCGCATATCTCGCGTCACGCAGGTCCTTCGAATAGCGCGTGTAGCCGACGTGCGCGTTGAGCGTCCACTTGTCGACGATCGGGAAGTTGCCGCTCAGGTCGAGGTAGCCGGTGTTGCTGCCCTTGGGTCGGCCGATGCCGACACCCGCACCCGCGGCGGCTTGCTGCTGCGCCTCGCCGATGCCGAAGTAGTCTTTCGAGACGGTGTGCGAATACTTCAGCGAGTAGAAGCTGTACGACAGGGCACCGTAGATCTCGGTGACGTTGAAGTTGACGGTGCGGTTTTTCTGCGGGTAGTAGTACTGCAGGATGCCGACGTCGTAGCCGAGGTCCTTGGCGATCTCGCCCTTGTAGCCGCCGTAGAAGTCCATCTCGAGCGCGGCGTTGGAGAAGCTCACGTTGGAGTTCCAGTTGCCGAGATACCAGCCGTTCTGCGACCAGTCGAAGCCGCCTTGCAGGGCCGGCGAGAACCAGTTGGTGTTGCCCTGATCCTGGCCGCGAAACTTGTACTTGGTGGTCAGGTTGATGTTGGCGGTAAAGGGCGAAGGCGAAGGCTCCGGCGCCGCTGCGGGTGCCGCCGTCTGGGCCTGGCAGGAGATAGCGGCCGCCAGCAGCGACGACAACACGACGGGCTTCAAGAGAGGCGAGATCTTCTTCATGGGCGAGCGCTCCTTCGGTTCTTGTGTGGAATTCGGCAGGTCGACGGAACTTTTGCACGATGCGTGCCAACCCCCATGTCGGGGCATGCACCCCAAGACGGGTCACCTCGGGTCATGTCGGGCACCAACCTAATGCATTAAGTTGTGGATGGGCACGGCTACGGGGCGCGAAGACGCGATCACCGGGCTCGGGAGCCACCGCACAATCGAGCGACCCCTCTTCCCACGCCCGCGATGCACCGCAACCTCGTCGCATGAGCTTCGCCATCGTCCATAGCCGCGCACTGCGCGGGCTCGACGCTCCGGCCGTTACCGTCGAAGTGCACCTGGCCAACGGCCTGCCGAGTTTCACGCTCGTCGGGCTGGCAGAAACCGAGGTGAAGGAATCGCGTGAGCGGGTGCGGGCTGCCCTGCAGACCAGCGGGCTCGAGTTTCCGCACAACAAGCGCGTGACGGTGAATCTGGCGCCGGCCGACCTGCCGAAGGAGTCGGCCCGGTTCGACCTGCCGATCGCCCTCGGCATCCTCGCCGCCGCCGGCTGCATCGACGTGGCCCGGCTCGACGGCTACGAGTTCGCCGGCGAACTGTCGCTGGGCGGCGAGCTGCGGCCGGTGCACGGCGCGCTGGCGATGGCGCTCGCGGTGCGGCGTTCGCGCGACGGCACGGCAGCGACGCGGCGCACGCTCGTGTTGCCGCGAGCGAGCGCCGATGAATCCGCACTTGTCGGCGGGCTGGCGGCACTCGGCGCAGGGCATCTGCTCGACGTGGTGAAGGCCTTGCTGCCCGGCGAGCTGGCCGATCGCAGCGGCCTGCACGAAGCCCGGGCGCCGGAGCGCGTTGCCGCTGCCGTCGAGCCCGACTTCGCCGATGTGAAGGGCCAGGCAGCGGCCAAGCGCGCGCTCGAGATCGCTGCTGCGGGCCGGCTCAGCCTGCTCATGGTCGGACCTCCGGGAACCGGCAAGTCGATGCTGGCGCAGCGCCTGGCGGGAATTCTGCCGCCGCTCACGCACGAGGAAGCGCTCGAGTCGGCGGCCATCCGCGGCGTCGCACGCGCCGGGGGCTATTCGCTCGAGCAATGGGGCCGGCGCGTCGTGCGCTCGCCGCACCACACGGCCACCGCGGCGGCGCTGGTGGGTGGGGGTTCGCCGCCGCGGCCGGGCGAGGCTTCGCTGGCGCATCACGG
>Ga0209100_1002852_pt1 | contig 10281 bp, 5 predicted proteins | sample lystaG_FD_185480 | JGI IMG/M metagenome (GOLD analysis project Ga0209100, IMG submission 185480) | Glacier valley bacterial and archeal communities from Borup Fiord, Nunavut, Canada, to study Microbial Dark Matter (Phase II) -... | ecosystem: Environmental > Aquatic > Freshwater > Ice > Glacier ...
CTCAAGATTTCTGTCGAACAAATACAGATAGTTTTCTTTTTCAAGCGATTCGTTCAGAAAAGAAATGTTTTTGGCAGTAGCTGCGCCCTGCCAGGCCCAACCGAATACATACTGCGTCTTCGACTCCAGCGTACCAAACGCATAAGAGGGCAGGGGACCGAGAATGCTTAGATCCATAAGGGAGACCCTTTGCTTCGTCTGCTCCTTAGCCTGCGTTATGAGCGTATCATCCATTGACGTATGGATCGTGTCAACGGTAGCCGGAACATTCATTTTGATGTCGTACATCGCAAGATTCAGGGAAGGAATGGCATCTATCAACATAGCTGCGCACATGAGTACCAGAATCGGTTTTTTTAATTTTTTCCATTCAAGTACCGCGATAACAAACACGGCATATGCTATTGGGGCAAATCTTCTGACCCAGAAGAGTGAACTGAGCGGAATAAGTTGAATAATCGGAGTAAGGGCTGTTGTGGTTCCCATTATGATGATGATCATCGTAGTGAAGCCAGGCAGGCTTTTCCTGTTGGAAACGAATATCCCCAATAGAGCAATCAGCGCAATACTGAGTCCGAAATACAGTTCAGTGACGCCGCCTTCGAGTCTTAAAAAAGGATTTAGAGAGATAGACAGCTTCGCACTCAGTGACGCCATGAGAGCGGAAGTTCCGTCGGATGCCATGGAAGCAATTCCGCCGACCAGTGAAGGATACACCCAGATTCCTGCAACAGCAAAAGAAAAAAGCATGGCAAGTATTGCTGTGACTGATTCCCTGTACCGCTTGTTTGCAATTGAATAAATGGCCAGGAAGATCGCCGATCCGACGCCGGCCATTGCTGAAATCATAAGGTGTCCCGAAATGGCTGCAAGCATCAAGAGTATCAGTGGGAAAATCATTTTTTTCCTGCGGTACGAGACGTATTGCCACAGACTGTAAAATAAAAACGGCAGGAGCATGGTAATGAACACTCTGGCCAGGTTGCCTTCGCCGAAAAGAACACGAAGATTGTCTGGGAACAGAAACCACATTACGCCGAAAAAGGCACCCAGAACGGGTCTTCCGAGCTTCTTTCCGAACAGAACCCAACCGGATCCCCCAATTGTAAAGACCGCCCAGATATATCCGAGATAGGCATTCATTACATCGCCGCCTGAAATGAACTGGAAAAAGGCCATGAAATAGTATGTCATAGGCGGCCAATATCGAAACGGCTGCAATCCGTTATACCAGTACTCTGTATAAAGAGGATAGAAATTGCCTTTGAGGATTTCGTGATAAAGGAGATCCGTTTTAAAAAGGTGTCCGTGAATGTCGAGACCCAGCGGATAGAGTCCCGATAATCTTACGGCTGTCATCAAGGCAAAACCGCCGGCGATCATAAAAAGGATAGACAGGATGAACGACCAGTTGGATGCAGGCTTCAATGCTTCAGGGATCTGATAGTCGTATGTGTGCTCTGCAGCGCGCAAAGTACGGGTCGCATCTTCTGCGGTTATCGATTTATCGTCATTTGTATTGCCCTTATTGATGCCGGGTTTTCGGGAGGCCCTGTTTTCAATGGCAGGCTCATCGGTAATGGGTGCATTCGCAGCAGCATTTGACATAGCCTGCTCAATATTTTGTACGGAAAGTTTTAGACGCGACTTTTGCCGCTCACTTAAATCCGCTTCGGTTATACTGAACACCCTTTGAGGGCTTTCGCTGATTTCCAGTCTGAGAAGCTCGTAACCGAGATCGGAAAGGAGTAATTCAATTCCGGTGAAAAATTCTTCCCCGATGTTTTCGATAGTCGGAGAAATGGTGTCAAATGGAGCAATTTTATCAAGCACAACAGCTTTGTATGGATTCAGATAATCCTGAATAACCGTTTCCGTAACTTCATAAGCACTCAATTTTTCGTTTCTTTGCTTAATATATAATGATATTTCAAAAGTATGACTATGGACACCCTCGGCCGCATTTACGTTTGCATGTGAGGCGTTCATTCTGAATGTATATCTGTAGCTTTCAAATCCCAATTAGGTTCCCCCAAGTAAATGTTAATCGAAATAATTCATAAATATAAAAAATCTCGATAATCATTTTGACCGAAAAAAATATCCTAAAATGTATATATATTATTTTAAGCCAAAAAGTCAATAAAAACCATTCCCTTATTACAATTATTCCAGAAAACCTTTCGATTGTAGTAGCTGGGATCTTTTCGGAGATTGTATTATCGAAATACTCGATATCCTCGGAATTCAAGATAATTATAAGGGAGAATGGATCATATGATGCATATATTCTTCGTTGTAGATAGTCCAAATAAGTATAATAATTTGACAAATACATAAAACAATAATATAATGATTTTGTCGAAAGGTTGCTTAGTCGCTTTATAGATTCGTCAGTTTTATTGCTTCATATAAATTCACTGCAGACATGACGAGCTAATGATAATTGTTCTGCATTCTGCATTTTGCTTTAATCAACGAAAATAGATTTTAATTAGCTTTAACTGGCTTTGCCGAAATGGAGGCAGATCAGTGTTTTTGCATATGTAGATCGGTGTTTTTTCATATGTGATCGATGCTTTTCCGTATTTAGGTGTCTGCAATTTTAGCAGCTTGCCGTCTTTTATTGGTGTGCAGGTGCTGCGTGGTAAATTGAAAGGACTTGATAGTATGAAATCATCAAAAATGATTCGCCGCGGCTCGTTTTTATTAATACTCTTAATGATCGTTTTAATATTTCCTGCCAGCGTAACAGCTGCTCAGCCTCCGGTTAATCTTGGAACAACGGAAAGCTTTGCTGTTCTGGCCGGCACAACGATTACAAACACGGGGACAACAACTATCAACGGAGATGCCGGCGGAAATGTCGGACTGTTTCCAGGCACAGCTTTTACCGGGCAGGAGACCGCAACAATCAGCGGCGCTATACACCTGAACAATGATGTTGCATCAAAAGCAAAGGATGACCTGGTAATAGCTTATGATGATGCAGCAGGAAGAACTCCTGTCTCCCGCATTTCTTCTGAACTGGGCGGAATGAACCTGAAGCCCGGCATCTATGATTCAGCGGACGGTACTTTTCAAATCACAGGTACGCTTACGCTTGATGCCGATGGAGATCCTGAAGGAGTTTTCATTTTCCTTACTTCTTCGACACTGATCACAGCATCAGACAGTAATGTAAGTCTCCTTAACAGCGCAAGGTACTGCCGGATATTCTGGAAAGTCGGAAGTTCGGCAACCTTGGGTACAAATTCTAATTTTGTCGGTCATATCTTCGCACTGACATCTATAGCTGCCCAAACCGGTGCAACAGTCCAGGGACAACTGCTGGCAAGAAACGGCGAAGTTACCCTTGACTCCAATACGATAACGAATGGTTTTTGTGCTGCAGCAGCACCAACATCTGAAGAAACAGCAGCCGCAGCAACAACAGCAGCACCGACGCCTGCAGAAACAGCTGTCGCTGAAACAGCGAATACAATAACGCCAGCCGGCGATACTACGGAAACTACTATTACGAAAACCGGTGAAGCAAGCAATAGTGCATTTATGGTCATAGGTCCGATCATGCTCTGTCTGGCCGGTATTATTTTTCTTGCCCTGCAGATCTCTCAAAAACGTGCAGGAACGGTGATGCCAAACAGTGACTATCGTGCATCAGATCGAAAAAAATAGTGAGAAAGACATACGTAGAGTAATCGTAATCTTTTAATGATTGCAAACATGAGGTGGAAAAATGGAACAAAACAAATCTTACGACCCAAATGAACCTAATAACGGACAACCATATACGCCCGACACACAGACGGGCACACAAAACACACAGCCTGCAAATCCCAATGAACAGCCAACTGTGACCTATACACAGCCTACAGAGACTTATACACAGCCGGCAGCACCCAATATGCGGCCCGCGGCGACCTATTCGCAGCCGGCAGCACCTTATACACAGCCGGCAGCCCCTTATACACAGCCGGCCGTACAGAACATACAGACACAAACAAGCAGCGCACAATCGGAATCCCATCCTGCCAGGCGTATCATCAGCGTATTTTTCAGTGCAGTCGAGATTATTCTTGGCTTGAGGTTAATACTGAAATTGCTTGGCGCAAACGCTGAAAACTCTTTTATTCAGATTCTATATGGAATTACCGGGTTTTTCGTAGAACTATTCGAAGGGATTTTCTCGCGCGTGACCATTAATGAAGCATCTGGTGCGATTTTTGAGCCGGCAACCCTCATTGCGATGGTAGTCGTTGCCCTGATTGCATTAGCTGTACTGAAATTGCTGACGCCGCGAACAGGCAGCCGTGTGGTGAAAACAGAATATACGGGACCAGCAGGGCAGAACGGTCAACAAAAGTAAGCCACGTTATACTATTTGCTGATCAGTCTTGTAAATGAATGAATAATTCGTCATTCAAGAAGGATTGAGGTAGTAGTTATGATTATCACAACTGAATCGATTGTATCAAATTCAGATATGATCAAGAATTACAAAAGCTGCAGGATGAAAGCGGACAGTAACGGCAAAATAATGATTTTGAAGAACAATCAGCCTGATGCTGTTCTGTTTTCAATAGCTGAATATGAAAGGCTGTCTGCAATTATTGAATGCGTGGAAGATCTCGACGAGCAGGGGTTGCGTAAAGCAACAGATATGCTATCGGTGGAAATAGGTAACCGGTAAATAACGAAAACAAACAACTGGAACTGTGGGTTTGATCAAGAAAGGAAGATGACTTATGTTATGGACGATCGCAATTATTTTACTTGTTTTGTGGCTTTTGGGTCTACTTACATCAACAACATTTGGAGGACTAGTCCATATTCTGATCGTAATTGCAGTTATTTTGATTATTGTACAGCTGGTACGCGGCAGACGGTCCAACTGATTCCGGTATGAACCGGTACACGAGCCTACATCGAAAGGAGGATACTTAATGAATGTAAAGAATGATAAATTTAGTAATTCCAAAGAAAAGATTTTAGGCGAAACAAAAGAGGCTGTTGGAAAAATCACAGGTAATGAACAGATGGAATTAAGCGGTAAACTTCAATCCTCGAAAGCTGACTTCAAAAAGAAAACGAGTGTCAGTAATAATGTGGAGAAAGCCAAAGAGGGCATCGCGGGTAAAATAAATGACATGATTGATAAGAATGATGCAATGAATGATGCAAAAAATGATGCAAAGAGGAAATTTGAAAAGAATTGATGAGAAGGAAGGGGGACTGCCGCAACTTCAATATGAAGTGTAGCAGCCCCCGATTTTCAGTGACCCAACATCATCCGAATGCATTCTGCTAATTCGCGTCCTGTCATTCCGCACATATGGATACAATTTGCGAGTTCTAATCCAATCATATAAGTACCTCTTTCAAATCAGTTTTTCGATAGTTACTATCTACTTTGAATCCTGCCATACTGTTGTGAAGATTATGTGTGGACAGGCTAAGAATGGCAAATATGATAAATAAAGAAGTGAATATTTAATAAATACAATATTGGACAGGCAGCTAAATGGAGGTTGTGCCATGAAGCTATTATTTTTAGTTTCACAGAATACAGTATTTCTATGGATTCTACTTACGGCAATATTATTATTTTTTATTGTCAAACGATTGAATACTGTATATCACTATCTTAAACCTTACCGGGTTCACTCCCGAACCGAAGAGTGGCTTAAACATCTTGAATCGGCTGCAGGCGGTGGCAACAGTGAAACCATGATGCGTGATCTTGCCAGAAAGCAAGTTCTGCGTAAGCGTACTCACAGCAATATTCTGAAAAATGCACAATGGAGGATTTATCTCAATCTTCAGTCAGTGCGTCGTCAATTGAGCAAAACGCCGGCAAAAACTATTTCGACCATTCCGGCTTCACTTTGGATATTCGACAATTACAACCTTCTTTACCGTGAAATTAAAAAACTGCATGGCGCCGGAAAAATACAGGAGCTTTCCCGCCTGCCGAATCTTGAAACTGGAATAAGAAAGAGTTGTCCGCGTATATACATAATTGCACGGCAGATAATTAATGCTGCCAATAATCATCCACAGGAAAATACAATTATTTCTTTGCTGAACGCCTACCAACTTGAGAAAGAACTTACCTCACAGGAATTATGGTCTTTCAGCACGGTAATAAGCCTTAGTCTTCTGGAAAAAATAGTAGATGAATCGATTCTCCTGATACAGGGTATACAAATTAAGATTCAGGCCGGCCAGGCTGCGGACCGTATTTCGGACGCCATTCGAAGCGGCAGCAAAAATCTTGACGAACTTCTTATCAAAGAACTTGACAAAAATAAGTACAGTAATGAAAATTTCGTCACCTATTTTTTCTTTTGTCTCAGGAACATGTCGGTTGATGAGACGGAAGTTGTGAAATGGCTTTCGCAAATGAATGATATGGAGAGCGACGCCTATCTGCAGCTCATTACTGATATGGTTAACAAAGAGAGACACCATGAGGCGATGGCAGAATCCCGGATTAGTTCCCTGATTATCAGTCTTAAGGAAATGTGGGAACTGAACTGGGAGGAGGCTTTCAAAAAAATCTCAAAATCAGAGTCAACCCTTGAATTGGACCCGGCAGGGATTTATTCGCTGACCGACTCAAATACAAGAAGTCGGTACCGCATACGTGTGGAAAAACTGGCAAAGCATTACAAATTGCCGGAGTCAGAAGTAGCAGCCAAAGCTGTGAAGCTTGCCGGAATGGAGCATTCCGACCCACTGCTGACGCAGCCGAATCATGTCGGAACGTATTTGGTCGGGAATGGATATCCAATACTCGTTGACATGCTGGAAAATCGGTCGGTACATCAGCTTAAACCACAGAATCATAAAAATCTTCTGCGCGGTATCCTGTATCTGACAGGAATATCTGCTATTTCGGGCACGCTGCTTATTGGGGTAAGTATTGTGGCCGGTACTGCATTTGCCCAAAATCCGCTGATGGCTGTTCTGCTTCTCATACAGCTTGGACTTCTTGCCGTAGGCGTCGCTATCCATCTGATAAATACCATCTTTACACGCCTGATCCATCCTCTTCCGCAGCTTGCTATGGATTTTTCACAGGGAATTCCGGATGACTGCCGTACATTTGTTGTGATGCCTGTAATTATTGGAAGCGCTGCAAGTGCCCGTACGTACGCGGCACGACTTGAGAAATATTACCTGGCAAACAAGCAGTCCAATCTTTATTTCGCAATACTGGGTGATTTAAGTGATGCCGATAAAAAAAATCTTCCTGACGATGAAGCTATCCTTCAGGCAGCGACGGTTGCCATCGAGGAACTTAATAGGAAGTACCCCGGTGCTTTTGCGAGATTTTCCCTGTTTCTCAGGGATCGCAAATGGAATGAGAAAGAAAAATGCTGGATGTGCTGGGAGCGAAAAAGAGGTAAATTAGAAGAACTCAATGCGATGCTGGTTGGCGAGGGAGACGCAGCATTTGATGTGCGCGTTGGTTCGCCGGAGATGTTTTCGAGTTTCCATTATGTCATTACACTTGATGCTGACACGGATATGATTCGGGAAAGTGCTGCACAGCTTGTCGGCATTATGGCGCATCCTCTTAATTATCCGGTGATTGATGAGAAAAGCAGCCGGATCACAAACGGGTATGCCATCGTCCAATCTGAAATCTGCTCGAGAGTCACAGATTCCAAGGCAAGTTTCTTCACGCGTCTTTTTACAGGTGAATCTGGAATCGACAGCTATTCAACCGTTGTATCCGACGTATATCAGGATACATTTGATGAAGGTATTTTTGTTGGTAAGGGCATTTACGATTTCCGTGTTATGCACCGTCTTCTTTACGGCATGATTTCAAAAAATACGGTGCTGTCCCATGATTTATTGGAAAGCAGTCTGACAAGATGCGCTTTTGCAAGCGGTATCAGGATGCTCGATACGACCCCTCCGAATGTTGCTGCCTTCGCAAAGCGGGATCATCGATGGATTCGCGGTGACTGGCAGCTGCTGCCCTGGATCTTCAGCCATTCGCGCATTAACCTTCTGTCGCGCTGGAAAATGATTGACAATTTACGTCGAAGCCTGACACCTGTTGCCAGTGTATTCGCGATATTGATCACTGCATTCTTTTTCCCGCAACATGCATGGTTATGGATACCGTTTGTACTATTCTCCGATGTCTGGCGTCTTGTTGTCCGTGTTGTGGGACTACTTTATCAGAAAATGCTGAACTCTTCCTTGCGTATTGCTTTTCAGATACTTTTTGAGCAATTATCTACCATGGTTGTTCAGACTTCATTCTATCTGATCCTTTTACCTTTCAATGCTTTTGTGTCTCTTGATGCGATTATTCGAACGCTGTACCGGATCCTGATAAGCCACCGTAATCTTTTGGAATGGCAGACTTCAGAAAGCTCGGAAAAAAGTCAGCAGAACTCTTTATTCAGCTATTGTAAACTGATACTCCCTGCAACTGCGCCGCCGGCCATTGCACTTTGTGCGGCGGCAATTCTGTTTGGGAAGCCGCTGTATGCGGTATTCCAACTGCTTCTCGCGGCAGCATGGCTTGCCGCACCTGCTATTGCATATCTTGCGAGTAAACCGTCCGTTATTTCTACCAAACAGAAAATTGGAACGGAAGATACCCGTGAACTGAGAATACTGGCCAGGAAGACATGGCGCTTTTTTAAGGACTTTGCAACGCCGGAAAATAATTGGCTGTGTCCTGATAATTATCAGCAATTCCCCGGACCGAGACTCTCAGACAAGACTTCCCCGACGAATATCGGTCTTCAGCTGATCAGTGCTTTGAGCGCCTGCGATTTTGGTTTCATCAGCCTGCGCACACTTGTTGATCATTGTGAGGAAGTGATGCGGACCCTGCAGAAAATGCCCAAATGGAACGGACATCTGTACAACTGGTACAATGTGAAAACACTGGAACTGCTTTGGCCGCATTATGTGTCGACCGTTGACAGCGGCAACTTCCTTGCGCATTTGATTACTCTTAAAAATGGCCTGCTCGGATTTACAAGACAGCCGCTATTTCCGGATCAGCTGCTCCTGGGACTTCGTGATACGCTGGCAGTAGCCGGACTTGAGCCGGACCTGCTGAACGGATCCTTTACTTCGCAGCAGGAACGTGATCAACTGCTGGTTTTCCTGCGAAGCACAGCGGAATCATCGGAGACCAGTGAATATTGGCGCCGTCATTTTGCTTCCCTGTGCGACAGTCTTCAGGCTGACATGAAAGATCTGGAAGGACCGGAGGGATTGAATCCTGAAATGTGCCTGAAGGATCTATCTGACCTGGGTCAACCGAATGCACGCATAATGATGGTTAGAATTCGAAGTATTTGCGTACAAATAGATGAACTGGTCCTTTCGACTGATTTCAGGGCACTATATGATCCCAGACACAGCCTTTTTCATATAGGATACAATGTTACAAACCAGATGGCCGATGCAGGATACTATGATTTACTCGCATCTGAAGCAAGAATTACCAGCTTTCTGGCCATCGCTAAAGGAGATATAGCACAGAAAAACTGGTTTGCACTTGGCCGGCCGCTTACACTTGTCAGAGGTGTTCCTACACTTGTCTCATGGAGCGGCACCATGTTTGAATATCTGATGCCCAATCTGATTATGAAAACGCCATTTGGAACAATCCTGAGTCGAAGCTGCCTCTCTGCCGTCCGTCGTCAGATTGCCTATGGGAAGAAGATGAAAATTCCCTGGGGAGTATCTGAATCACAATATTTCGTGTTCGATACAGACTCAAATTATCAGTATGCGCCGTTTGGTATGCAGTATCTGCGTCTGCAGTCCAGTATGAAGCCTGTCAAGGTCGTGGCTCCGTATGCGACAGCCCTGGCACTCGGTACAATGAGTGCGGCCGCTTTGAAAAATCTTAGCCGCCTGCTGGAAATTGGTGCCGGCGGTGATTATGGATTATATGAGGCACTCGACTTTGGTCGTCCGGATTCGGCGGGGATGAAGCCATACTCTCTGGTGCAGAGCTTTATGGCCCATCATCAGGGAATGATTTTGGCTTCGATCAACAATTGCCTGCATGCAAATATTCTGCAGAAACGTTTTCATGACGAGGCGATGGTCAAAGCAACATCGGTACTTCTTGAAGAAACGAGCGCGGATGTTCTTATATCTCTGGCACGGCGCGGTTACTCAATCAACCTCGAACTCGAAGACTATGAAGAAGAAAAATTCGAGAACCGTTACTGCAACACAGTAAATCCGCAGGTTCCGATCGCACACGTCCTTTCAAACAACCAT
>Ga0209100_1002853_pt1 | contig 10281 bp, 10 predicted proteins | sample lystaG_FD_185480 | JGI IMG/M metagenome (GOLD analysis project Ga0209100, IMG submission 185480) | Glacier valley bacterial and archeal communities from Borup Fiord, Nunavut, Canada, to study Microbial Dark Matter (Phase II) -... | ecosystem: Environmental > Aquatic > Freshwater > Ice > Glacier ...
CGTTCTCTTACCTGATAATGTTGCTTATTGGCATAGGTGCATTCGTCGTAATTGGTCTTCTCTCTGCGCAAGAGCAAGCCTTTTTACAAAAGTCGGTTTTGGTAGATGGCAAGGTAACCAGTTTTGTGAAAGACGATCTGAATCCCAAAAGTATCAGTTACGCGCCAGTGGTTCAGTTCATCACCAAACAAGGCTACAGCGTGACGTTCACCGCGTATGGAAAAGAGGCAAATCCACCCGGCTATAATGTTGGCGCTGTAGTCAAGCTCGGCTATGATCCAAAAAATCCATACAATGCTGTAATCTTAGGCAGTCAAAACAACACCTATATGCTGCTTGGGGGGATAGGATTACTCAATATTGGCATCGCCGCAGCCGGGCTATTACTCAAGTGGGGAAAATGATGCTTTTATCGATAAGTGAAGGTGAGGGACGCAATGGCTGATTTACAGGAATTGATCGCGACAGTTGACCAGCTTTCGGCGGAAGATTTGCGCAAGCTGTCTATGCACATTAAAGAGCGAGCTGACTTAGTGACTACAAGTGTTCACATTGTGCCGCCTGAAAATCTGGAACGCATTGCGGAAATTATGAAGCCAGTTCAGGACGCTGCTGCGCAAATGTCCGAGGAAAAAGTTTTTGCTGTGCTTGATGAAGCACTTGCAGAAGTACGCGAGACAGTATTTGATTTGTCGAGTTTGTCACAACCTAGTGAGAATATATTTGGTATTGTTGCGCCTGAGACATATAGATGTATAATCGATACATATTTTATCGGTCATCCACAATTAATGATTCGCGTTGTTAACAATGGGCAAAAGTCTCTACGACGCTCAGATTTTTATCTTAACTTTGGCCTTGTTCAATATTATTCTGGGCCAATGTCATGGAACAACGCTAATTTCTGCCTTTTAAGCAAGAAAGAGAATGCAGAGCTTTACGCACAATTATATAGAGACCTCAAAATAAGTGCTGATGAGTTTCCAGAGTACCTACCTGGTCTAGTTGCTGTCAACAATGGAAGTTTTCTAATTAAAATAATAGCACCTGTTGTTACAATGTCAAATAAGCCCTTACTTTGAACATGACTATTGAAGGAAACCCCTAACTTGCAAAACGAACACTCCACGCTGATTACGATCGCCGTCCTGGGCGGCACGGGCAAAGAAGGCTCCGGCTTAGCGATGCGTTGGGCTAAGAGCGGCTACCGCGTCATTGTCGGCTCTCGTGACGGCGCACGCGCTGCGGAAAAAGCACAGGAATTCAACGCGCAAATGGGCGCTAGCTATTTGACTGGCATGGAAAATCGTGCCGCCGCCGAAGCCGCTGATATCGTGGTGATGACCGTCCCCTACGACGCGCATACGCTCACCCTTGAACTCGTCCGTGACGCGGTGAAGGGCAAAATTCTGGTAGATGTGACCGTACCGCTCAAGCCGCCACAAATTCGCACGGTATTCATCCCGGAGAGTAAATCCGCATCATTGGCGGCGCAAGCCTTGCTCGGCACGGGTACGCGCGTGGTGACCGCTTTTCAGAATGTGAGCGCCGTTCATTTGCAGGACGCCGATCACGCGGTCGCCTGTGATGTGCTGGTTTGTGGCGATGATGATATGGCTAAAAATGAAGTAATCAAGCTGTGCGAGGCGATCGGTCTGCGCGGATTGGACGCCGGGCCACTGGCGAATTCGGTGGCGGTTGAAGCGCTGACGCCTGTCCTGTTGTGGCTCAACAAGCGCTATAAAGTCAAAGGTGCGGGCATTGTGATCACGGGCATCGAAAGCAATCCCGAAATAAGCAATCCCGAAGTGACCCGCTCATGACCGATCGAGCGCTGACGATTCAATCGATCGCCGGCTTGCCGCTGATCAAAGCCGGTGACGATCTGGCCGTGCTGATCACGTCCGCTGCGCAAGCTGCCGGAGTCACACTGCAAAATGGCGATGTGCTGGTGATCACCTCCAAGATCGTGTCGAAGGCGGAAGGGCGGCGCGTCGATCTGAGTACGATCACGCCGTCTGCACGTGCGATTGAATTAGCTGCGCAAACTGATAAAGACGCACGCGAAATTGAATTGGTTCTGCGCGAAAGTGTGGAAATATCGCGGCTGCGCAAAGGCGCGATTTTGGTGCGGCATAAGCTCGGCTTCATCTCAGCGAACGCCGGGATCGATCATTCCAACGTTGGCGCGGACGGCGAAGCATGGGTGCTGCTGCTGCCCGTTGACCCTGACGCATCGGCACGCCAACTGCGCGATCGCTTCCAAACGCTCACGGGTGCGACTGTCGGCGTGATCCTGAGTGATACGCATGGTCGCCCACATCGGCGCGGTAACGTGGGCGTGGCGATCGGCGTGGCAGGACTCACTGCGTGGCTCGATCTGCGTGGCAAACCCGATCTGTTCGGGCGCTCGTTGCAGCATACCGATATCGGGCTGGCAGACGAGATCGCCGCCGCCGCCGATTTGCTGAGTGGTCAGGCGGACGAGGGCTTGCCCGTCACGCTGATACGCGGCTTGCAACTGCCTGTTGCGGACGGTCGCGGCACTGATCTGAACCGCCCGCCCGAAACCGATCTCTACCGTTAACGTACTATAATCTGCTGATGATTCGCGATGCACTGTTAGCCCGCCGATCGATTCGGCGCTATACGGATCAACCCGTGGCGCGCGCCGTGATCGAGGACGTGTTGAACGCTGCAACGTGGGCACCGTCTGCACACAATCGGCAGCCGTGGCGCTTCGCAGTGGTCACCTCAGCGGATGCTAAAGAGCGGTTGGCGCGCGCAATGGGCGAACGGCTGCGTGCTGATCTGAACGCCGATCACGCGCCGCCGGATGTGATCGAAAAAGACGCGAGCCGCTCTTATGCGCGCATGACCGGATCGCCTGTGTTAATTGTCGTTTGTATAAGTATGGTGGACATGGACAAATATCCTGATGAAAAACGCACGAACGCCGAATATCTGATGGCAACGCAAAGTACCGCAATGGCCGTTCAAAATCTGCTGTTGGCCGCGCACGATCACGGACTCGGCGCGTGCTGGATGTGCGCGCCGTTGTTCTGCCCGGATGTGCCGATCCGCGAACTGGCCTTACCCGCTGATTGGCAGCCGCAAGCCTTGATCACACTCGGCTACCCGGCTGAGCACAAAGATAAGACGCGCTTTCCGCTTGAATCGCGGCTGCTATGGCGCTAAACGAACCTTTTGAGCAATGGCGATCAGTAGTGGCGTTGGCGGGTGGCGTCGGCGGCGCAAAGTTCGCGGACGGATTAGCGCGCTGCCTGCCTGCTGAACGGCTGACAGTGATCGTCAACACGGGCGACGACTTCCGCCATTATGGGCTGGCGATTTCGCCTGATCTGGATACGGTCATGTATACGCTCGGCGGCGTGGCGAACGTGGTCAACGGTTGGGGGTTGGACGGCGACTCGGCGCAAATGCTCGGCATGATGAAGCGCTATGGCGATGATGCGTGGTTTGGGTTGGGCGATAAAGATGTGGCAACGCATTTATTGCGCACGCAGTGGTTGATGCAAGGCGTCACGCTGACGGAAGTGACGCGACGGTTGGCGAGCGCATTAGGCATTCAAGCACGGCTTTTGCCCATGAGCGACGATCCTGCGCCAACCCTGATCAATACGGTTGAACAAGGCTTGCTCGCTTTTCAGGAATATTTTGTACATCAGCGTTGGCAGCCAACCTTACAAGCGCATCCCGCGCCGATCGTGTATCCGAACAACGTCCGCGCCACCTCGCAAGTGTTGGATGCACTGCAACACGCTGATCTCATTATCTTATGCCCATCCAACCCGATGCTGTCGATCGATCCGATCTTGAATTTGCCAGCGGTGCGCGATGCGATCAGTCAGCGGCGCGTACCGTGCATCGCGATCAGCCCGCTGATCGGTGGGCAAGCCGTCAAGGGTCCGGCGGCGAAGATCATGGCCGAACTGGGCTTGGAAGTGTCCGCAAACGGCATTGCGCAGTATTACGGTAATTTGATTGATGGCATTGTTATTGATACGGTTGATCAACGCACCAGCAATTCTAAACAAACTTTAGCGACCGATATTTTAATGCGTACAGTGGATGACCGAGCACGACTGGCACGCGAGGTATTGCAATGGATCACACAGTCAGCAAATCCCTGATTAATGACTCAATCGTGGACGACCCAACTAAACGGCTGAAAATCTGGGCGATCATCCCGGTAAAGCCGTTCAACCGCGCTAAAAGCCGCTTGGCAAAAGTGCTATCGCCTGAACAGCGCGAATCATTGGCGATTCACATGTTCCGGCATAGTGTACAATTGTTGGCAGGCATTCGGCGCTTTGCGGGCGTGATCGTCGTCAGTCGCGATACGAAAGCATTGGCGATCGCGCGCGATTATGGCGTGAACACGGTGCAGGAAAGCGGCGCGCCAGAGCTGAACGCGGCTTTGCTGCGTGCCTCGCAGGTGGTCAATGGGTTGGGTGCGGAAGGCGTGTTCGTCATGCCTGCCGATGTGCCATTTGTGACTACTGACGATATCGAACAAATTTTGTACCTGGGGCGCTATAATCAGTCGGTCGTGATTGTGCCCGATCGGATCAAGGATGGCACGAACTCGCTGCTGGTCACACCGCCAGGGTTGATCCCATTTGCGTTTGGCGTCGGTAGTTTCGAGCGGCATATGCTGCTGGCAAAGACGGCGCAAGCTACCGTACACGTTTATGAATCGTCGCGAATGGCGCTCGATATCGATACGCCGCCCGATCTGGATAAATACAAAGAACTCACTTCTACCCGCGAAATTCCCGTCGCTGATCTATGGGAAGCACAATCAGCAGAATCAGGACCCTTGTTATGACCGATCGCGTCGCTATTTATCTGCAAGATGCGCACACGCTTCCGCAAGCGATTTCGTATGTTCAATACGCCGAAGAATGCGGCTTTGAGGCGGTCTGGCAAGCTGAAAGCCGCCTCGTTCGGGATGCGATTGTGCCGATGGCCGCTTTTGCCGCTACCAGCCGCAAGATCAAAGTCGGGTCGGGCGTAATCAACAATTGGACGCGCAATGCTGCACTGATCGCGTCTACCTTCCTGACGCTGGACGATCTGGCACCCGATCGCATTATCTGCGGGATTGGCGCGTGGTGGGATCCGCTGGCGGCAAACGTGGGCATTCAGCGTACCAAGCCGCTGCTCGCCATGCGTGAAGTGGTAACCGTCGTGCGCGATTTGCTGGCGATGAAGAACGTCACTTTTCATGGTGAATTTGTCAACGTGACAGGAATTGAGCTGGACATTGTGCATGGGCGACGCGAACCACGGCATGTACCGATTTACATTGGCGCGACGGGCCTCAAAATGATGGCGCTCACGGGTGAAATTGCGGACGGCGCGCTGCTGAATTATCTGGTATCTCCGGCGTACAATGTGGAAGCAATGGACGCGCTTGAACACGGCGCGAAAGTTGGTGGTCGCACGATCGATGCGATCGATCGCCCGCAGTTGATAGTCGCTTCCGTTGATCGCGATCGTAAAAAGGCGCTGAACAATGCGCGTAAGCTGGTGACACAGTACCTCGGACAGCAGCCGCATATCATGAAGGCGAGCGGCGTCAGCGCCGAATTGCTTGAGGAGATCAGCCAGGTTCTGACATGGCCTGCCACTGAAGAGCAGATTGAACGCGCAATGGCGCTCGTGCCGGACGATGTGGTGCAGTTGATCACTGCGTCCGGCACACCGGAAGAAGTGCGCGCCAAAGTTCGCGAGTACGTGGCAGCAGGTTGTACGTGTCCGGTATTGTACCCATTGGGTGACGATGTGCGCTTGATGATCGATATGTTCGCGCACGGTTACAGCGAGTGAAACACAAGTCCGCCGTGACGAACAGACAGGTATTGTTCGGCGGGTCGCGCAGCGGCTTTCTAAACAGATGAGTCGAAAATGACCTGCGTCGCAGCAGGCTTCTGGTCATTGCATGGACATTAAGGATTGCGTTGTGAAGCGTCTTCCCATCTTACTCTTATATATAAGTATTTCCATATTTCTTGTAATGCTGCTCATCCCTTGTGTTGCGAATGCGGCACAGACAACAGGATCAGCGACTCCCGGCGCACCGCCCACCGTCGATAGCGTCACGGTACAAGATGTGTTGAAAGCTGCACAACAAGCTAAAGCTAACGCCGACGCTGCCAACACGCAGGCAAATAACGTAGTAAACAACGCTAACAATGCGGTCAACACGGTTAATTTATTGCTCAACTTTATTCAGGCGGCCTCTCTATTCGGCGGTGTGTTAGCCTCTGTTTTCGCGATCCTCGGCACGCGGATCGGGGCACGCACTTTAAGCGATTACCGTGAGGAACTCAAAAAAGCTCAGGCTGAACTCGAAGCGATGCACAAGGGTCTTAATCAGGAAACAGAGCAAGTACGTGAACAGGCAGCGCGCGCAATTCGGGCGCTGGCACTCATGCAGTTAGGTGAACAGCAGTTAGAACGCCACAACGTCAAAGGCTCATTGCAAATGTACCAGCAAGCCTATGCGCTTGATCCTGACAACGGCGCTATCAACTACTTCTTGGGTGAACTTTACATTCAAGATAGACAAATCGAGAAAGGAGTCGAACACCTCCAAAAATCCTTGAAGGCTGATCCAGATTACGCACCAACAGAGGCTGCGCTCGGTTTCGCGTTACGGTTGCGCGCTGATAGCAGTGCAGACTCGAATGAACGCGATTTGCTGTATGCCAAAGCTGAGGAACGTTTGCTCCGCGCGTTACAGATTGATGCGATGGCGCTCGATATTCACGGCGAACCGGTGCAGGCAGCGCTTGGTGCGCTCTATAAACGTCAGAACCGTCTGGATCAGGCAGTGAGGGCTTATCAGGCGGCCTATCAGATTGCACCGCAAAAGTCGTACCCGGTGATCAACCTGGCGCAGCTTAATTATCGACAAGGGCGCGTTCTGGAAGCACGCCCCTATTTTGAAAAAGTCAAAAATTTATCGACGCGTGCGTTGGAAATAAATGCACAAGACTATTGGGCGCGCCTCGATCGTCTGACTGCAAACCTGGCACTCGGCCAAATCAAGGCCGCAATGGATGACCTTGAAACGGCACTTCAACAGATTACGACCATCTCTCCACTTGAAACCATCTTACGCGAACTAACACACATGCGGAATGCTCCGCAGCCCTTAATGGACGCTGACTCAGCGATTGCCGTCCTCACTGATGTCATTGCTACACGTCGGGCATAACAGGTTAATGTGACAAACTTTATAAAAGCTTTCGCCGGATTGATGCTGTTGCTGAGTATTGGCATTTCGCTGTGCCTGACCATGCCAGCACATGCACAAGACGTGTTGACCCCGACGCCGACCCTGACAGATGCACAGGTACTGGCTCAGGCCGCACAAATTGTCGATGAGGCCAATATATCAAGCCAGAATGCAATGGGCGTTGTAACGAACGCGAACAGCGCGGTCACTACCTCCAATCGCACGCTGATCATTGCCGCAGGCGCCATGACAATCGGCGGGGTTTTAGTGCTGCTGATCGCCGGTTTGGCAATGATGTCGGCGGTTCGTACGATCAACGAAACCAGCCGTGAACTGGCAAAAGCTCGCTTGCAAACGACCGTGATGCGTAATGAGTTTAAGACGAATACCGAACAGGTGCGCACGACAGTCGCGCATTCGCTTCAGGCGTTGAGCGCCATGCAGCTCGGCGAACAACAATTAAGACGCAATAATATCAAAGGTGCAATTCAGGTTTATCGTAAAGCGTATGCGCTTGATCCGCAGAATCTTTCCCTCAACTACTTTTTAGGTGAAGCATACGTTCAGGATAGCCAAATCGAAAAAGGGATTGAGCATCTCGAACAAGTGTTAAGTACCCATGCCGACTATGCTCCGACAGAAGCAGCGTTAGGGCTAGCCCTTCGCATTCAAGGCGATCAAAATGCTGATTCCGGCGCACAGGCGATGCTATACGTGCAAGCGGAAGCGCATTTGCTGCGCGCCTTACAGCTAGACCCTACTATCCATGACCTGCATGGTAAGCCGATTCAAGCGGTGCTAGGCAGTTTGTATAAAAGGCAAGGACGGACTGAGCAGGCCATTGCGCGTTATGAGGAAGCCTATAAAATCGCTCCACAGTTATCTTATCTGCTGGTCAATATCGCGATTCTGTACTTTGTGCGCGGTGACCTGACCAAAGCTCAGGGGTTCGCCCGCCAGATTGAAGCCAATACGAGCGCTGTTTTCACATGGGATGCCCTCGATTATTGGGCACAGCTCGATCATCTGATCGCGCTGGTAATCCTGGGCGAAACGGAAGCAGCCTTACACGATATTGATCTGATCCCGTCAGAGAGCAAAGTTGTGGAAGCGCTTAAATTGACGCTTGATGAACTTCATCGCCTCAAAAATACGCCACAGCCGCCAAACCGCATCAATGAAATTATTGAGCGGATCAACATGCTGGTGCCTCGCCAAACCGCTCAATAGCGATCAATTCACGACCTTCAGCCATCCGCCATCGACATAATAGGATGAGCCGACGCAGTAACTGGCGAGCGGTGAGCACAAAAACACAAAAAAGTGAGCTAACTCTTCGGGAGTTGCGAAGCGACCAATCGGAGTGTTATCTTTCGCGATTTTGTCAAGATAAGCATCAGGCGATGTTTCAGTGCCTGCGGTTAACAAACCCGCCGTTTTGCGCCAATCAGGGGTCAGGATCAGTCCCGGATTAATCGTATTGACGCGAATATTGTGCGGAATCAATTCTTCTGCCAGGCATTTAGAAAACATGGCAAGCGCGGCTTTTGTCACATTATAGATCGGCTCATAACCAAGCGGTTGTGTAGCGCAAATGGAGGCATTATTAAGGATCACGCCACCGCCGCGTTCGATCATCATAGGTGCCAGGCCGCGCGATAACCTGACTGCGGCCATCACATGCAAATCAAAATAGTATTGCCACTTTTCGTCTTTGGCATCCATGATTTTTTCTTCGCTGCCGGTTCCCGCATTGTTGATCAGAATATCAACACCGCCAAATTGCCGTTTGATCTCATCTACCAGATAAGTAATATCGTCAGGTTTGCTGACATCCGCTTTAACCCCGACGGCCTTCACGCCACGCTTCGCTGCGATTTCAGCCGCTCTTTGTTGGACACGCTGTTCATCACGGGCACACAATACCAGGTGTACGCCTTCTCGCGCCAGGGCATCCGCCACCGCCAGACCAATCCCAACACTACCGCCTGTAATGACGGCAATCTTGCCTTGTAAAGCTAAATCCATATCAACCTCCGCTGCTGTTTATGCTGTCGAAACGAATTGACCGTTGTACTGTCTGTTTTGCCAATAGATTATAGTTTGTGACATACTCCCCATGCCTAAAGGCAGGGGCTTCTACCGTCAAACCCGACTGCGCAGGCGAACCTGCGGCTGACCGACGGTCTGGTAGGTCTTCGATGCCCCGAAGACTTTGATATTGATGGCGGCGTTGTGATCACGGTCGATCACCAGACCGCAGGGACAGGACAAAGTTCTGTCGCGCAACGTGAGATCGTGGCGCGCTCCGCAGCCTGAACAGATTTTTGTGGAAGGTGCGAAACGATCGATCTGAACCACCCTTTTGGCCCGCTTAAAAGCCACCCAACTCAGGATGGTCAAAAAGCTGGCGAAGCCCAGATCAGACACTTTGCGTCCCCAGAGCGCCTTCATGCCTTGCAAATTCAGGTCTTCAAAGTACAGCGTGTCGTATGCGTCGCAAAGTTCGTGAGCCAGCTTAAACTGATGATCACGGCGTTTGTTGGCGATGTGCGCATGATGCTTCGCCAAATCACGGCGTGCCCGTTTGTGGTGTTTTGAACCCGGCACCTTGCGCGACAGCACTTTGTTCAACTGCCGTGTTTTGTGAAGGTCCTGCGTGAAATAGAGCGGATTGGGGTAGCGTTTCGCGCTGTCATCGACCAGAAACGTTTTTAAGCCGAAGTCGAAGCCGCCGCTTTCACCCGTGCTGGCCTCGCCCACTGCTATCTTCTCGATGACACTGAACACCAACCACAACCGCCCTACCTTGTCACGCTTGATGGTCAGCGTCTTGACCATGCCGCCCATTTCACGGTGTTTCACAAATTTGTACACGGTGCCATCAATCGAAACGGTATTATCTTTCACGGTATAGCCCGATTGTGGAAACGTGAACGAGCTATATTTTCGCGCTTTCCTGAATTTGGGACGGCCTTTCGCCAGCTTCTTGAAAAAACGCTGGTAGCCAT
>Ga0209100_1002854_pt1 | contig 10276 bp, 8 predicted proteins | sample lystaG_FD_185480 | JGI IMG/M metagenome (GOLD analysis project Ga0209100, IMG submission 185480) | Glacier valley bacterial and archeal communities from Borup Fiord, Nunavut, Canada, to study Microbial Dark Matter (Phase II) -... | ecosystem: Environmental > Aquatic > Freshwater > Ice > Glacier ...
CTTCCTTTTTCGAAGATCCTGAAAGATACGCTGAACAATGCCTGGGCGGCAATTCCTTTGACCTGGTACAGCCAGCTTGACAGGCGCTCAGATAGAGAGCTCCTCTCTGCTATCAAGGAAAATATGGAGTCCATCAAGTACAATGCAGAACTCGATGTCCCTGTGGAGATGAATGAGTCCCATCAATGGGCGCTGAGATACTGCTCCGATATCATCGAAGTGGCCATCAGCTATATTACAGCGAAGGTTGCAAAGAATCTTGGAGTGAAAGACATGGTCATGCAGTACATGCTGGCCAATCCACCGTCCATTTCCCCAAAAATGGATTTGGCAAAAATGCAGGCAAAGATCGACCTGATGGGCGAACTAGAGGATGATTCCTTTAAGATCATCAGGATGGTGAGGACTGGACTTCTGGCTTATCCTGCTGATATGGACAAGGCCAAGGGTCTTATTGCTTCCACGATGTTCTATGGCACTTTCTTAAAACCGGATATCGTCCATGTGGTTTCCTACTCGGAAGCGGTTAAAAGAGCCACAAGCAAGGAAATCCTGGAAAGTATCAAGATCGTCAATAAGTCCATGGAAATTGCAAACCGGGGACTGCTTGAAAGTCTTCATGAAGACCGAGAATTCAAAGAAAGACTTGAATATATCAAAAAAGAAGTCAGATATCTCCTTGGAGAGATTTCCAAGCTAAAGGATATCGAAGATCCCTTAGTCGATGCAGAGGTCATTTATCTGGCCATCAAGGAAGGACTTTTAGATGCCCCGGGACTGAAAGGATTCTCTGTCGCTCAAGGTAATTTCCAAACGGAAATCTATAATGGCTATCATGTGACCGTGGATAAGGACGGAACGATCTTAGACGAAGAAAATCGGATCTTGAAAGTAAGAGAACTCAATAAAAAAGCAAATCAACGTAAATAAAATAAAGTTGACTCTAAATTAAAAATCCATCGATCATTCCTTTGAACAGGAAGAATCGATGGATTTTCAATTTGCATGTTAGTAGAAACCATATTGAACAAAGGTCTCGATATCAATGAGGATTCCTCTCATGACAGGGTCGCTAATCCGAGCGAGTGCACGTGTAGCAAACTTGCCAATGTCATCAAGACTCAAATGATTTCTCTTCAATTCTTCGCCGCTGTAATAGCTGATATAATCAAGCAGTGCCTTGGCCTCGGTTGTGTTGATTGTGGCAGCCTTCAATCTTTCAATCAAAAAATGGGGGTCGGCATTTGTTAATTCAGGCGCTTTTGTGACTTCTTTAACTTCTTTTTTGATCGGCTCAAACTTAAAGCGAGGTCTGGTAGGAATGCCTGAACGAGGGCTTTTGCTGCCAAAAAGCTGTTCTCTTAATATTGATACTTGGCGATCCAACAATGGAAGATTAACGCGAAGCTGGCTTATAATATCAGAAGGGAGTTTGAAATTTGCAGGGATTTCTATCGGTATAGTCCAATGATTAATGATTTTTGTCAGAAGTTCATCTTTTTCCAAATCGATTACATTTAAGCCTTTGGCGATAGCCTTGACCAATTCAGGACTAAGACCCATATGGTCCTGCAAATGTTTAATCCCTAGCTTATAGGTTTTTTTCGTTGCGACATTTTCTACCGTATAGCGATATCTTAATGAACGACCGCACTCGCATTTCGTATTGGGATTGATCATCAAGCTATCCTCAAAGCCTATGAGGCGCCAAACAAGATACTTCTGCATGGGCTGATCCGGATTATTCAGCTCCTCATCGGTAAGTTCTCGACCAAGTTTTTTCGCCCAAACGTTCAGCCACTTAGTTTTCTTGCCCCTGATGACATGTTCATCAAGGACCAGTTTCTGATCAGCACTCAGGGAGTCGTAGGTTTTATCCAGTAGTTCTTTAGGATAGGTTTTTTCATTCATACCCTTTCTCCTCTTATAATATATTAAGCACATCGTGATCACTCGTAAGTTCATTGGAAATATCTTAATTGATGATATGCCATTAAATCAGAATCACTTATCTCTAGTATAACCATTCAGGTTAAAATTTCAAAAATTAAATAGTCCGAAAAAAATGAAGTCTCTAGCTAACTAAAGACTTCAACTTATCTGAATGGATCAATTTCTGGTTTAGTACTGGTCATCTTTTGGCATAATGATGGCACATACGATATAGAAGATAATGGAAGGTCCTGGAAGAAGTGAAAAGAGTATAAACAGCACTCTGAGGATATTAGGATCGATATTGAAATATTCGCCAAATCCACCGAGCACACCCGAAACCCATTTATTTGTGGAAGATCTTTTTAACGTTTTTTTCTCTGACATGATTTTCTCCTCTCTTAATACCCTGTAATTTTCCGGGTATTCTCTACTTGATGAGTTTATCATAGAATTTTTAAATTAAAGATTGGTGAAAACCAGATTAAGAAATGATTAATTAATAAAATATGAATTTTTTTGTTACATCATGAGTTTTTAGTTATTTTTATTATGTCCTCATGTATAATGAAAATTAGTTTAGTTTTTAAAACTAAGCTGCAAAACTAAAATAAGCATAATTAAATCAAATGAGGAGAATATTATGAGAAAAGAATTTTCCCTAAGTGGTGGAAAAGCCATGGTCAATTTTTCTGCCAAATATTGTGATACCATCGAAAAAGTCATCGATTCCGAGTCCTTCAGACGAGTCGCTGAGGCGTATGTTGAATCCATTGAGAAGAGAAATACAAAAATATATAAGAGACTGCAGGAAATATTCAAGGGCGAAAGAACAAGCGAAATTGCCAACGAAATCGTAGAAATGACTAAATTTCTGACGGTTTTCAAGGCACATGAAGTCGTCAAAATCAGAGAACACTTAAGTGGTGTGCTTAGTGATGCGGATTGGGCCATTTCACTCGTTGAAGATTTCTATGGCTATTGGAGAAAACTGGAAAGATATTCACTGATCCAGTCAAGAAGCACCAGTGAAGGCCTTGCTCAGGCAAGCTTCATCGATGCTAATCTCAAATTCACCAATCTGGTTCTTGAACTCTACAGAAAAGTTGAGAAGAATATTCTGCTCATGGAACCTAATGTGTACAGACAAGTTTCAGCGGGTATCAACGCAGGCTTGATGCTTGCAGAAACCGCTTGGCCAATTCCAAAGGGATATGGAATTTTAAGTGAAATTCCATTTATTACCTCCATTGTTATGGATGCTCCATTTATCACTTACCCAAAGAAAAACACCCGTGACGGAATTTTCCAGGAAACGAAGAAGAATCCGATGGATGATGCCTATATCAATAAGGATCATTTCTTCTGTTATCCTGCAAAAGTAGGCACGCTGCTTGCTTATGTATATTTCCACAGAGACCTCATGGCTCATGGAATCTCCATGTCCAATCTCTTTGAGATGGCCAGAGAAGAAGAGTACATCGGAAAGAAGCCGGACATTGTGTACCTTTATGGCGCAAAGAGCTGGGATGAAAATATGGGCAATGTGTTCTATGATGATGAGAAGAATGACATCATGCTTGGATTCGTTCCCTACAGCGATGAAATCGACTATTTCGGCTATATGAAAAAAATGACTCTGACTCTGCATAACCTGATCATGATTAAGAGAGGAAGCCTTCCTATCCATGGTGCCATGGTTAACATCAACATGAAGAATGGAAAGTCAGCCAATGTTGTGATCATGGGAGATTCAGGAGCTGGTAAGTCAGAATCCCTTGAAGCGCTGAGAAGTCTTTCTGAAGACCATATCAGTGACATGACCATTGTCTTTGACGACATGGGATACTTCAGCATTGAGAATGGTGTGATTATGGGTTATGGTACAGAAATCGGAGCCTTTGTAAGGCTGGACGACCTTGATCAGGGTTATGCCTTCAAGGAAATCGACAGATCCATTTTCATGAATCCTGACAAGACGAATTCAAGGCTTGTTATGCCGGTGGCAACCTATAAGGAAATCACCAAGGGTTACCCAATAGACCTTTTCTTATATGCTAACAACTACACCATAAGAAAAGATGGGGAATCCGGAGTACATTACTTTGACAATCTCGAAGAAGCCAAAGAAGTCTTCCGTTCTGGTAAGAGAATGGCCAAGGGGACAACCACAGAGAATGGTCTTGTTACCTCCTATTTTGCCAATCCGTTTGGACCTCTGCAAAAGAGTGAAGATACCGATAAGCTTCTAGATATTTTCTTTAAGGAATTGTTTGAGACCAAGGTAAAAGTTGGGGAAATCTATACACAGCTAGGCGTAGTCGGAAAAGAGAAGGATGGCCCACGAAATGCGGCTATCGAGCTTTTCAAATCGATTACCGGTCTGTAAGAAAATCGATTCACGTCCTTCAATAGATTTAATCCAAGAAGATTAAAGTTATCTCTTGGTAATCATAAAAGAGGTATCCGGATATGAACTGTTCCCTGCCAAGTGGACAGGGAACAGTTCATTAGTCCGGATACCTCGTTTTTTTACATGTTATTAGGGTTTTCTTTTCTCTAGTTCCTCTTGGTCAATGCAGGGATGATCTTTGATATCTTTGACTTCATCGTCCACAGGATCGACATACTCAGTTTCAAACTTTTCTATTTTCAAATTCTTCTCTTTTAGCTTCAAACAATCATACTTGTTGAGATTCTCCGCTTCGAATTCTGACTCAGCATCTGGAACAATCGGTTCATCGATTTTTTTCTTTTCTTCACTCATTATTCTCATCTCCCTATGAATTCCTTTACAAGATTATCATACACGATGAAAAGGCGAATGAATAGCAAAGAATAATTAAATTTTTCATTGAAAAGACAAAGGATAAGTCGCTTTGTATTGTAAGGAATAAAGGATATAATAGAACTGATAGAGTATTCAAAAAAATTATCCCGAGAGGATTAATCATTGACGAAAGGGACGTGGAAAGATATGGAAACCGTAAGATTTACAGATACCCTGACTATGGATCGGATCATTCATGGCCATTGGAGACTACTAGAGTGGAAACTGTCTAAAGAAGAGCTGCTGAAATTTATAGAAAGTGTCATCGAAATCGGCGTGAAAACCGTAGATACCGCAGACATCTATGGCGGATATTCCTGCGAAGAAGCCTTTGGCGATGCCCTTAAGCTAAAAAAGGGATTAAGGGAAAAGATGACCATCGTAACCAAGTGTGGAATTATGGTTCCCAATAAAAACAGACCACAGATCGAGAGCCACCTTTATGATTTGACGAGGAAGCATATCATCAAATCTGCAGAGCGTTCATTAAAGAACCTGGGAACAGACTATCTGGATCTTCTACTCATTCACAGGCCTTCGCCATTTATGGATCCGGCGGAAGTCAGCCAGGCATTTCGAGAACTGTATGAGTCAGGCAAAGTGAGGAATTTTGGGGTATCGAACTTTAAGCCTTCCCAGTTTGATCTGCTCAGTGCCTATGTGGATTATCCTCTGGTGACAAACCAGGTGGAAATTTCACCGCTTCACTTGAAGGTGTTTCAAGATGGTACCATAGATAACCTCATGATGAAAAGGATAACGCCCATGGCTTGGTCTCCACTGGCAGGCGGAGATATCATAAACGGAGTGAAGGACAGGGAAGTCAATGTCAGAAACACTTTGCTTGCCATTGGCGAAAAATATGGGGAAGAAAGGCTTGATACATTGGTTTATGCATTTCTTCTCAGCCATCCGGCCAGGATCTGTCCTATTGTTGGCTCAGGAAAGCTTAATCGGATTCAAAACGCCATAGATGCCCTTAAAATCAAATTTAATTCCGAGGAGTGGCTTACGGTATACAAGGCTTCGCTTGAGAAGTCCCTGCCATAGCACCAGCTAAAACATCAATCGAGAAAGATCATAAAATAATGAAATTTGCAGCGGAGGATTTAATATGCCTGATTTATTTGATAAGAAAGACAGCCAGAAAGACAAGGTCACTTTAGGTGAGGAGAAATTTGTAAAAAATCCAGAAGATGACAAAGAACTCGAGGAAGGTTATGTTCAAAATGACAAAAAGGATGTCGTCGAAGTCGATCGGTTCAAAGAGGTTGAGGAGACTGGCAAAGAAAAAAGGAAATTTGGGAAGTTAAAAAACTTTCTCCTGTTTTCTGCAGTTGTTGCCATCCTTGCGTTAGCCTCCGGAATCATCCAGGAGACAATCTTCAAATCTAATGAATCCCTGGTATTTATGCCAAAGGGCGGAATCCTGGTTCCATGGGTTGGCGTCAGTGCCATGGCTGTAGGCGTGGTTCTCGCAGTGATTTCCTTTATCTCTCTTTTTAATAAGAGAGGAAAACTTCCTTTTAATCAGAAATGGCTGCTTATTGCCGTCGGATTGGTTCTAATGATAGTCGGCTTCAGCACGTTTTTCAGATATGTGGATTTCAAGGAAAATAGTATTGTCGATCGCAGCATGCTTGTGACGAGAGCCCATACTTATATGGACATTACAGAGGTCAATGCAACAACAAAGGCATCTGGAGAGAACATGCAGCTTCACTATCAGTTTAAGCTTGAGGATGGAAAAAGCTACGATGTTTTAGTTAATGCAAACAATATGACTGCAATTAAGAAAATCGATACAAAAATTAAGGGTACGGCAAGGAGGTCCATCGATAATTATGCCATTCAGGAAATGGAAAGATTGAAGATGTACACCAAAGACGAAGCCTTAAAATTATTCATCCTGGAGTAGACAATAACTGACAAAAAGAAGCGCCTTATGGAGAAACAAGCAGTTGCTTGATTTTCCATAAGGCGTATATTATTTGATATTTTCTTCAAGGAGCCTAAAAGACAGGTCGATCATCTCCTGAGTGTTTTTCGAATTCAGGATGGTCAGTATCCCTTTTTCTCGTGAAGGATTGAGAAGAGTTCTTTCTTCCAGCACTTCTTTGAGGTGCCTGGCGGTGCCTTCGCTTCCATCATAAATCTGAATGGTCTCAGTGAAGATTCTTCGGAGGGATGATTTGACAAAGGGGTAATGCGTGCATCCCAGTACGACAGCCGAAAGGTCCTCCCTTACATCTTGCAGCGCATCCTTTAAATAGAGGTAGCTCATTTCCTGGTAGTCTGCTCCATTCTCGATGATTTCTACAAGCCCGGGTAAAGGCAAATTGATGATTTCTCTGGTTCTTGCATATTTCTCGCTCAGGTTGTGAAATTTCTTCTCCTGGAGCGTTCTATTGGTGGCAAGGACGAGGATTTTACCACTCTTCGTCCTGTCAATGGCGACCTTTAAGGCTGGTTCTATTCCGATGATCGGAATGCTCTTGTATTTTTCCCTGATATAGTCGACTGCTGCGCTTGTCGCCGTGTTGCAGGCGATGACGATGGCTTTGCATCCTTTTGAGAGGAGAAGGTCCACAGCTTCGGAGGTAAGGGAACGGATGACATCGACTTCCTTATCGCCGTAAGGTGCGTTTATGGAGTCACCAAAATAGATGTAGTTTTCGTTTGGCAAAATCTCCATGGTTTGTTTAAGTACACTGATTCCCCCGACACCAGAATCAAAGAATCCGATTGGTTTTTCCCTATCCATTATAAGCCTCCAAGTATTAAATCTAATTCTATTCTAACAAATCTAAAAATCGAATACAAATTTTATGAGAAACCAATCCAGAGATTAGTACCTACTTGAAATATACATTGACGGAAGATGACCTGAAAGAGTAAAATTTGAACATCAAAACTTAAGAGGTGAAACCCATGAGAAAGGACTTGATTTATACCATACCGAAAGATGAGCATACCGAAAAGAGGCTGATCGAAATCCTCGATAAGCATGAAGAAATCAAATTTGTCTCCATCGCAGCGGTAGATCTCATCGGTCATGAAACTGATGCCAAGATCCCTGTGAATGCATTTAGAAAGGATCTGGATAATTTTTTAAATGGTATCGCTGCCCAGACAGACGGTTCTTCGGTATTTCTCCCAAAGATTGCCACACTAAACAATGCCAAGGTTGACATGAAGGCGGATCTCGACTGCAACTGGTTTGTAGAATACAATAATGACTTGCTGGATCCCGAGAATTCGAAACCCATTGGAACCATCAAGATTCCATGCTATCTTTTTCATGAGGGCATTCCTGTAGATTCAAGGCATATTCTTGCGGAAGCAGAAAGAGATTTCAAGTCGAATATCTTGAATATCTTCAAGGGAAATACAAAACTGTGCGATGAATTCAACCTGAAGGTTGAAGAAATAAGTTCTGTGGGAGTCACCGCGGCTACAGAGCTCGAGTTCTGGGTTAAATCACCAAGTACCCATGGAGATATCGATGCCCTTAGCACGTCCCAGGAGCTTAAGGAGCAGTATTGGGGAAAAACCAGAGGCGCTGTAAGAAGTGCGATTGAAGAAACCCTGATTTTAATGGACCTTTATGGACTGAATCCCGAAATGGGACATAAGGAAGTCGGAGGGGTAAGGGCGAAACTAACAGATTCAGGAAAGTTCGAGGGAATTCTCGAACAGCTTGAAATCGACTGGCGATTTAATGATCCTAAGCTTACAGCGGATTATGAAATCCTCGTGAGAAATCTTGTACGAGAAGTCTTCATGACCTATGGACTGGAAGTGACCTTCCTGGCAAAGCCTATCGACAAGATTGCAGGCAGTGGAGAACATACCCATATGGGCGCTTCCCTTACCCTTAAAGATGGAAAGCAAATCAATCTTTTCAGTTCGCTGAAGGAAGATTACCTGAGCACCATCGGATATGGTTCTCTCATGGGCATCCTTAACCATTATGAAATTATCAATCCTTTTGTCACCTCATCCAATGAGGCGTTCAAAAGGCTGAAGAAGGGGTATGAAGCTCCGATTTCCATCGTATCTTCTTTGGGCTACAGCCCCAAGACTCCTTCAAGGAATAGAACCATCCTCATCGGACTGATAAGGGATGAGCTCAATCCTCTAGCAACAAGATTCGAATTAAGAGCACCAAATCCCCACACCAATACCTTCCTCTGCATGGCATCTCTTCTCATGGCCATGACAGATGGCATAAACTACGCAAAGGAAAAGACTCCGGAAGAGCTTCTTAAGGAACTATCGAAAACGCCTGAAGAATCTTATGGATACCTTCAGAAGGGTAGAGCCTATAGAACTGAGAAAGATGTCTATGATGATTTCACCGATGAGGAAAGGGAGCTGTATTTTGGCACAGCACCAGAAAATGTCTTTGAAAACGTTAAAGCCTTCAGAGCTTATCCAGAGAAACTTGAAGTGCTTAAAAGGAATGGAGTTTTCAGCGACAAGATTATTGAAAGCTACGAAGAAGGACTCATGTACAAGTGGTACACCGAAATCAACCATCGAATCATTCCTAACTTTATCAGCGAAATCAGGAACTTCAAGAAACTTCATCGTGAAGGCGAATACAAAAACGACAGTGAAAACTGGCAAAAGGTTGAAAAACTACGAATTTCGCTGATGAAAGATACCGATTTTGAAAAGGGACTTTTCAACCTGATGAGAGATGCTCTGGAACGAGGAGATTACGAAAATCTTTCCAATCTGCAAAAGACGATGTATTCAAAAATGAATACCCTTAGGGATGCGTATAAAAACTATAAGGATAACCTTCTGGACATGATTTGCCTGTAATGAAAAAAGTAAGTTTGGAATAAGGAAGAACAGCATAGTTGAACTTATCCTGAATATGCACAGTATGAAAAGAACGGACGATGAGAAATTATCGTCCGTTCTTTTCGCCTCACAAGCTAATCATGTAGAGGCAATATTTTGGTAAGTTTTTACTCCAGGATGATTCTTAGAAATTTCTTTTTACCCAAGGTCACAACGAAAGTTCCGGACTTAGGGATGTTGTCTTCCTCTTGGATTTTATGACCGTCAATGCTCACGCCTTGCTGGGAAAGCAGTCTTTTGTATTCATTCAGGCTTTCCACGAGGCTTGATTCTTTGAGCGTTTTTCCAAGAGAAAAGCCATTCGATGAAGTTTTAACCTCCGGGATGTCCGTAGGAAGGGAATTTTTCTGGAAGATTAAGATGAATTCTTCCTTAGCTTTCCTACTTGCCGCTTCTCCATGGAAGATTTTTGTAATTTCTTCAGCCAGAAGGAGTTTGATATCTCTGGGGTTTTCAATTTGGAGACGCGTCTCCATTTCTTTTAGCTCAATTGGCCTGAGGTCAGTGACGAGTGTGAAGTATTTCATGATGAGGGAATCCGGAAGGGTCATGATTTTTTCGAACATGATGAGGGGTGCGTCATGGACACCAACATAATTATTCAAACTCTTGCTCATTTTGTGGATCCCATCAAGGCCT
>Ga0209100_1002855_pt1 | contig 10270 bp, 10 predicted proteins | sample lystaG_FD_185480 | JGI IMG/M metagenome (GOLD analysis project Ga0209100, IMG submission 185480) | Glacier valley bacterial and archeal communities from Borup Fiord, Nunavut, Canada, to study Microbial Dark Matter (Phase II) -... | ecosystem: Environmental > Aquatic > Freshwater > Ice > Glacier ...
CCGGAACATTCGAGTGGGGCGGATATTTCAACACGCAATATTTTGCCGATCCTAAAGAGAAAATCATCGGGATACTGATGAAACAAACCCAGGGTAATGTGAACGATAACACCGGCTGGAAGTTCCGTCAATTGATCGGACAATCGCTGGATGATTGATTTTAAAATACATATTTCTGTAGTTAAAAATAAAAACAACCAAAATGAAAAGAGAAACATTGATTACAACAAGCACATCGCTCGAAGGGTACAAAATTGTGAAACAATTGGGACTTGTACGAGGAATTACAGTTCGCTCACGCAGCATACTAGGAAATATGGCGGGAGGATTTATGTCTATATTTGGCGGTAAAAGCAGCATTTATACCGAGTTATGCGAAAATGCGCGTGAGGAGGCGTTGCAGCTGATGATTCTTCATGCGCAGGAACTTGGTGCAAATGCAATTATCAGTATGCGTTACGATGCAAATGATGTAATGAGTGGTTTGACCGAGGTTCTGGCATACGGAACGGCAGTTGTAGTCGAAGAGATCTATAAGTAAATTTGTCGGTCAGCCATAAACCGATTGAATGAGAGCAGATTCTATTTTGAAGTTAAAGCCCTGCGGAAATCTCCACAGGGCTTTTAATAAATGATAAATAGATGTCGCTTATTTTCTTTGAGCGATACCAGCAATATTTTCATTCACGATTGCCACCCATTTTTCGGTGAGCTGAAGTTCGCCATTCAGAAATAAATTATCGCGATTCGTGTTGTAAAACTCCAGGATTGTATCCGTAATTTTAGGGTCTGAGGAGGTCAAAGCCAACTCCAATTTGTCAATCACGGTACGATTACTTTCCTTATTAGTTATAATTCTACTTGAATTGATTACCCGGCATTTTTGAATTCCCGACAAATCAATTTCGTTACTGATCGGATTATCTTCTGATTTCCGGATAAAGAAAAGCTTATTTGCATTTTTATCGATGCCAATCAATGTATTGTTCCAAAGATCGTTGTCCGAAATTTTGCTATTGCTTTTTTCGGCCGTGTCGAAAAGCGTTTGAATGAACTGCTCCTTGTTTTTATTCTTGCCACTGTTTAAATATGCAACAGTCAAAATGATGATCAGTATGAGTACCAATCCTATTATTAATCCAAGATCCATTTTAATATTTTTTTATTGTAATACATGATATACCGCAAGACATAACAACGAATTGAAAGTTAAGTCATGCAGCAAATTAATTGAATACGTCCTGCATTTAAATACAAGACAATAGAATTACAATAAGGGGATTACCAAAAATAATGGAAGGGGAATATGATATCGGCAGGTTGAAGCCTGACTATACAATTCTTAGCGAAGAAAATGTATTCATCATATCTGTTTAGAAGATACAATTCAGCGGCTTTCCGAAGCGCCAGGTAATCGTTCGGGTGATTTTTAAAAGTATAGGTGGGAAGGTTCTTATGGCCAATTACAACATTCTCCGGTTTAGTGGAAATCGTGAATAAATTGACGCCATTTATCGGGGAAAAGCCATCTTCACTGGACGACCGGTCATTCTGAAACGGAGTACCCGATGCCAGTATTCTTGTACTGTAGATGCTTACTAAAAAGCAATACATTACCAAAACCTGGAACAGAACAGTTATTTTGCCGACCTTCTTCACGATGCAAAGTTAGTATGTTTTGGAAGAATTAAATATATTGAAATAAAGTTTGCAGAGAATGTACTGAGAACGCTGGAAAGATTGTCATGTATCCAATGAATTCAGTGAAAAGCCAGATCTTGAATAAAAGTTGCAATCGCAAAACTTCGAAACAATAGTTACCCTGATGTATCAAAAAGCTTAATAATTATTCTTAATTTAATGTGTCTGTTTTTATGTTTTTTAATACAATTATTTATGATTTCTATGAATTTTGTAACTCTTTTACAGAATTTTGCAACTTTTCACACTCAAAGTTAGATCACCTTTGTCGTGTGAAAATGTATTCACAATTAAAATTTGAAACTATGTTTTTAATAATCTCCTACTTGATGAAATCTTTTTTTCCAACAAATATGAAATTTGAAACAGAATCCCGTCCGGTTCCGGAAATTTCGAAAGTGGTCATCGTTCCTGCAATAGCATAAGTATCATTCAGAATTATTTAAGGATCTCATCCAAATGCTCCCAAGAATAATTCATTTCTGTCTGTTCGACAATTAAAATCGAGCGACTTTTTTTCAATTAAATAAATCATAAGAAATGCTATTCAGAAGAGGCTTTCTGGATAGCCGGTAATATCAAAGCAATTATTGGCAATTTCAATCACTTACCAATTCTATTTTAACTTGTTTCCCTTCTCTTTTTCGGTATGAACCCATGAATAAGTTTTATCTTCGTGCCTGACAACCATACTTTTAGATATTGAATTGTCGATCACAATACTTTTAAAGTACTGTTTGTAATACCAGACAAAAAAAATTGCTCCCAAAGTTGGCTTTTCCTTGTCCATGTAATTCATCACCACCTCGCGCGATTTATTGGCTTTAAATCCATTGAAATTTCCGTGAAAATAGCTGTCCGCTTTTAATAGCTTATTGCCAGAGTTGTCAATCGTAAAAATAAATTCAGCCCCATAAATAGCAGTACCGTCAGGCTGAAATCCAGGAAGTATCCAAACAGTGAACGTCTTGTCATCATTTTGTTTTATAAACTGATTAAAACGTATCCGAGATGTGTCTTTCAAAAAAGTCAATTGACTGTTGGCAGTTATCAGTGCCCGCGAATAAGAATTTAAAATGATGGTATCGATGGGATTATTCGTCCTTCTAACTTTAGATGTTTTGTCAACAAGGTAATGGAACACCACGTCAAATTTACCACGGTCATATTTACCATAAACAGCATGCCAGCTGTCATTCTTATCCTGGAAACAAAACCATTCTTTTCCAAGACGTGCTATTTCATTTTTGTTTTGAACCATTACACTGTCCGATGACCGCCAGGCAACGAGGTCATATTTGCAGAGCCATTGCGCTACTTCAAAATTTTTGTTGAAGTCTGCAATATCAAAAGTTGATGCTGTTTTCGGCTTTTGCTGTCCGTTAGCCAAAACGGATAAGGTACAAAGGAACAAGAAAAATATTTTTTTCATTCTCTTCATTTTTAAATGACTTAAATAATTGCGCTCAGCCAGACTTTCTTGTTTAGTGAATGCAAGATAAATACTAAAAAGTCAGGAAACAATATCTTTGCAGATTTTTCTTTGAGAGAAAATTCACCTTCAATCCTGGTAAATATCCAAAATCATATCATCATTCAAACCATTGTATTCGAACTGTCCCAATCGTTTAAAACCATTTTTCAGGTAGAAGTTGATCGCCTTTTCGTTGTTACTTTGAACGCCTCCCCATAACAGGATGCGCTTAAAGCCTTTTGCTTTCAAGTCGGAAAGGATATAATGGAACAAGGCATTCCCCACACCACAACTTTGCCATTGGTCTGCAACCGAAGGTGCATAGGTACAATCGGTCTGTGGATCGGGTGACAGACCAAATGATTCAAGACGAAACCGATCATGCGGCAAATAACCAATTTTCAGGACAGAATAGGCTACGATTTTCTTAGATAAAATGTCCTCGCCGATATATCCAATATATTCGTTTGACTCCTTATAAAAGTCAGTAATGAATTGCCTGTCAAATCCATGAGGACCAAACCTGCTTTTCGTAACATCACTTAAACCTTTCAAATAATCGAATAAGTTGTCATGATCACTGAAATGAAGTCGCCGCAAACAAACCTGGCTTTTATTTTTCACTTCAATGATCATGACTCCTCCTCCAAATTATTTATTATTCAATTTCCTTTCGGCCACTCCTTCAAAAGTCATTTTCACAGGTTGGATAAAACCATCTTTGTCGAAAAACATCCGGTCCATACAGGTCTCGCGGTGATTACCATTTGTGGTATTTAACGGACGCCGATGATAAACGATATAATACTCATCAGTTCCTGGTATCTGAATAACAGAATGATGTCCGGCACCTGTAGCTATTTTGGGATCTTGTTTCAGAATCTTATCAATTCGTTTAAACGGGCCTGTCGGAGAATCGCCAATGGCATATGCGACGCTGTAATCGGGACCAGTCCATCCTCCTTCCGACCACATCATGTAATACTTGTTGTTGCGTTTAAATACAAACGGACCTTCCACATAATTTTGAGGTGTGATCTCTTTATAAGTTTCTCCACCAGCAAATGGAACAACCGAAAGCAAATCCTTACTTAAACGGACAACATTACAATGTTTCCAACCGCCATAGTACAAGTAGAAATCACCATCTGTATCACGAAAGACAAACTGATCGATTGGCTGAGCCCCATTGTAAAACTTACCTATCAAAGGTTTTCCCAATGCATCGACAAATGGTCCCTGCGGTTGATCGCTCACTGCTACGCCAATTCCTCCTAATTCGCGGTCGCTTTGGATATCGTTGGCCGAAAAGAAAAGGTAATATTTATTGTTCGCGTTGATAATCGAAGGTGCCCATAGCGAATAAGAAGCCCATTTCACATCCTTGATATCAAGCACATGCGGATGCTTATCCCAGTGAATTAAATCTTTCGAAGAGAAAGCGTTAAAGAAAGTTTGTTTGAGATACTGAGGATTGATTGTATTCTTTTGAGCCATGATCTGTTCTTCCGAAAACTTCACCGAACGGTCTGGTTGCCCGTAATCGTCTGAAAAGGTAGGATAAATCCAGTATTGATTGCCAAAAATAATCCCTTCAGGATCGGCATACCATCCCGGAAAGAGCGGGTTACCGGAACTCTTTTTTACTTCCGACTTATCACTTTTCTGGGCATAAGATGAAAAGGAAAATACAATTAACAGAACGAATACAGCAATTTTCCGCATAATCAAATCAATAATAAGATGATAACAAATGCAATTCCCGCGCCTGCAAAATAAAGACCTCTTTTAAAATTTTTGTTCTCTGGTTTAAACATCCAAAAGGAGGAGAAGGCCATGAAAAGAAGAAGCACCCCAAATATTAAATTAAACCAATGGGTTGGACTTTTGCTTACTGCTTTGTGAAGGCTGATTAATTTATTGAATGGATAGATAATATCCTTTGAAGTATAAACAGCAACCCCGGTAGCAGTATTATAGGTTCCCTCCTTAAAAGAGATAATCTCACCCTCCGTTTTTGTTACGGCGAAACCTTTTAAGCGAAGTGCCTCACCAACTTTGGCCGGTTCCATATTTGGCGTAAGCGTTTTTTCAACCTTCGTCTCCGATTTTAAGAATTCAGTATCACGGTAAATTAGAACGATTCCACTCAATGCATAAACGATTATGAGTCCTGCAATAAAAAAGCCAGTATCACGGTGTAGAACACGCACGTAATAGTTAATCGTTTTCTTTCCCTTCAATTTCAATGTCGCTGCCATAATGGTTTATTCCTTTGTTGATGGTTTATCTGATGATTCATTGCTACTTCTCATCCATGGAAATGCAAATTGAAGCCCATCATATTTACCGATTTTTTCAATTATTTTGTTCATCCAAATATAACTTTAGTGTGGCATATAAGCAAAGAAACTCACTATTTATATTGATTACATCATTTAATTAGAATTCAGAAGGAATAAAATTTGCAATGAATAAGACGTGATTTACCTGTTGAACCACAATTATTCATTTAAAAGAATAAAATTCTTTTTTGTTTAACTCCGATGCATCTTTGATTGAACAAAATTGTAATTCGAATGTTTTTAAAGTCATGTAATACATTTTTCAATGTTGATTGCATTGGGTTATCAGTAGTAAACCTGGTATTACAATTATCAATTAGGATAGAAATGAACATTAAAACAAACCCATTCCTTATCTTTGAAAGATAAATCTTTCTGTTTTTAAAATATCATTTATTTTGAACTTTAATCTTAAAACTATGAATGCTAATCCGCTCTTTTTCACCAAAACACCCATCCTGAATGAGGGTAAACCGGAAGAAAAAAGAAAAGAGATTCTCGATTATTTTCATAAAACATTTGATATTGACGAACAGCTTTTTGAAGCTTTTGCCGATCAGTCAGCAATGTACCGCAAAGCTGATCCGTTACGCCATCCGCTGATTTTTTACTACGGACACACAGCAACTTTCTATATCAACAAATTAATCATCAGCAAGATAATTACTGAAAGAATTGATCCCAGATTTGAATCGATGTTTGCAATTGGCGTAGACGAGATGTCGTGGGATGATCTGAATACAAGTCATTATACCTGGCCAACATTTGCAGAAGCAAAGGAATACAGGAATAAAGTAAGGCAAACAATTGATAATCTGATTAAGACATTGCCCTTAAATCTACCGATTGGATGGGACAATCCATTCTGGATCATCCTGATGGCAATTGAACATGAACGGATTCATATCGAGACCTCTTCGGTGCTGATTCGCCAGGTTCCCATTCAATACCTGAAACCAATTTCTTCCTGGAATATTTGTTCAGAAGCAGCACCTGCTCCCGAAAATTCGCTGATTCCTGTTGAAGGAAAACAAATTAAAATTGGCAAATCGCTCAACGATCCGCTTTATGGCTGGGATAATGAATATGGAACACACGATGCAGATGTGCAATCGTTTAAAGCGTCGAAATACCTCTGTTCGAATGGCGAATTTTTGAAATTTGTCGAAGCAGGAGGTTATCAATCTGAAAACTTCTGGACCGAAGAAGGTTGGAACTGGAAAACATATAAAGAGGCTCAGCATCCTCTTTTCTGGAGAAAGGAAGGAGAAGCATGGAAACTGCGGTTGGTTTTCAATGAAATAGCAATGCCATGGAATTGGCCCGTAGAAATCAATTATCTCGAAGCAAAAGCTTTTTGTAACTGGAAAACAGAGGTGACAGGATTGCCGATACGTTTGCCTTCGGAAGATGAATGGTATGTTCTCTACAAGAATGCCAATATCGCTGATCAGCCCTACTGGAAAAGTGCTCCCGGGAATATCAATATGGAACACTTTCAGAGTCCATGTCCCGTTGATAAATTTGGATTCGGTGAATTCTTCGATCTGATCGGAAATGTATGGCAATGGACCGAAACGCCTATTAATGGTTTTGAAGGGTTCAAGATTCATCCGATTTACGATGATTTTTCAACACCAACATTTGATACAAAGCATAACGTATTCAAAGGGGGTTCATGGATCTCAACAGGTAATGAAGCGATCGGAAATGCGCGTTATGCGTTTCGCCGTCATTTTTACCAACATGCAGGTTTCCGTTATGTGGAATCTGCCAATGAGGTAGCAATTCCAAAAGATGTTTACGAAACCGATCCTGAGGTAATCCGGACGTGCGAAGCTCAGTATGGTGCTGACTTTTTGGGAATCAAAAATTACTACAAGCAAATTGCAGAATTAGCGATAAAGTATGCCGGCAATTCAAAAAAGAGTGTGCTCGATCTTGGTTGCCGCACAGGGCGTACAACCTGGGAACTGGCCAAAGGGTTCGATAAAGTGACAGGGCTCGATTTTACAGCACGTACAATCAGGGTGGCCGTTCAATTGCAGGAAAGCGGAAGTTTCAACTATGTCTTTCCCGAAGAAGGTGAGCTCCTCTCCTATCATCAATTGAATATGAACAACATGGGATTCGATCAGCTCGTGAACAAGGTCACTTTTATGCAGACGGATGCCTCAAACATGAAATCTATATTTGAGGGATACGACCTCGTTTTGATCAACGACATTCTCGATCAGATGTACAATCCGCGACATTTTCTTACGAGCGTTCATAAACGGATCAATAAAGGGGGCCGACTGATTGTAGCCACAGGGTTTGACTGGAGTGAGGAGTGCACGAAGCGCGAAAACTGGGTTGGAGGATACCGTGATTCAGGAGAACAAATATGGGGAGAGGATGATCTTGAAATGCTGCTTAGCGAAACGTTTACAAAAATTGATGGTCCGATCATTTTACCATCTGTTAAGAGAATCAATAAAAGGAAATATTCTTATAACAACATTGAGGTTACAATTTGGGAGAAGAAATAAGAAGAGCTACTAGCGGCTGGCAACTGGCGGCCGGTTGCAAGCTGCCAGTTGCAAGTTGCTAACCGCCAATCGCCGATCTTACCGCTTTAGTAGTCTGAAAGCATGACTCCATTTGTTTTCGCGAAAGCCAGGAATACACCAAAGCATACAAAGCGGTTCGATGGCACGGGCCGCTTCCACAGTTCCCATATCGGCAGTTTCGAAACCAAATAAAATACAGATTTCGGCCACTTCATCCTTGGCTTTTTGATCATTGCCACAAATAAACATCGTCGGTTTTTCGGCCCCAAAATCAGGATTGATCATCAGACTGCCTCCAATGCTGTTGAACGCTTTGACAAAATGTGCTTCCGGAAATGCATTTTGCAAACGTTCCATCAGTGAATCATTCAATTCGGTAAAGAAATTAAGTACGCCATTTTCGGGAGGAGTATCAGCAATGGGATTTGTGGTGTCAATGATTGTTTTATCCGTTAGATTTACCTTCCCGGCTAATTGTAAGGCGTTTAAAGCCGCTGATCCTTTCGTCGCAAGTACAATAATTTCCCCAAACTGAGCAGCTTCGGCAAACGATCCGATTGATCCACCTTCACCTGCAGTTGATTTCCAGGCTGAAAGTTTTGTCAGATCACGACTTCCGATCTTCACTTCATATCCATATTTCAAAAAACCCGTAGCCAGTGTTTGTCCCACTGTTCCAGAACCTATTATTCCAATTTTCTTTTTCATCTGTTAATAATTTGTTTTTAATGGCCAGATGGAATTCGTATGAAGTTTATTATCATTTCGATTTTCGAATCATGCTCATTTCATCTCCGGTAAAATTTTAAATATCCTTTTAACGAAAGAAGAAATAAAATGTTTTAGAATGAAGAATCATTATATACCAAGATTATGAAATGCTCTAAATTGAAAGTTTAAGCAACTATATGGTCATGCGAGTTAAAAACAGTTCGAACTTGACCGGAAGTCAGTGCATAGACAAGTCATAATCGATCCATTTCCAAACAGATTTAACCTGTACGAATCGTTCATCGAACAGAAAGAATTTCGATTTGATGAAAAACCGGGAGTATTCACCCAACATCATCAGTTATTGGACCAATAACTTGAAACATTCATTAAATAACTTAAGTAATTCACCTAAAGTCTGAAGTTATTAGACAAATAACTTGAGAAACTTCCCAAATAACTTAAGTAATTCACCTAATGTCTGAAGTTATTCAACAAATAACTTGAGAAACTTGCCAAATGCCTGAAGTAATGCAGGTAATATCTTAAAGACAATATACAATAACTGAGGGAATTTATTGGAAGAGAATCAGAACTAAATGAAAAGAAGTTGTTCATCCGGAAGATTATCTCGATTGAATACCGATCACATTCGGAATTTTCCAGAAATGATCGTTGTTATCGTTTTCATAGGTTTTCGAAACGTAACTTCCAATCTTTGAAATGGTGGTATCGGGTGTTTGGATGAAAAGACTTGCTTCAGGTCCCCCTTCAAGGTAAACAGTTGTGCGGATATCGGGGATTAGCTGAACTATAAAATCGATCATCTTCTGATGCGTATACGGAGAACGTGCAAATATAAAATAGATATTACCCGTGATATCCGTTGCACTGATCACCATGCTGCACGTTTGTCCCGGACGTTTATCCCAGGCCATTTTATTCCCATTGCAATCGATCATCCGCATTCCCTGACAAAAAGTGTGATAATCATTCCGGATAGATTCCCACCGGGTGCAGGTAAGATCGTAAATCATCATCTCAGGGTTGGAATTTTGTTTTGGATTCATGGCCATCATCACATTATAATAGCCATTCATCTTGCCATTATTCGTATGAGCATAATTTTTCATGTAACCTTTATTGGTTCTTGCATTCGACATGTTGAACATACCGGCATTCACCACGACATTTACCTTAAACTCCTGTGCCCATTCATCAGCGGTTCGGTTCCGCTTTCCATTTTCCGATGCACTAAGCATCCGGAAATTACAAAACCGGGGATCTGCCTTTAAAATAAAGATCTTAGAATCGTTCAGAATGGATTTTTCCGGAGCATCAGGTTCCATATAATAGAGCCCGCTCTGTAATTTATGCCATTGCGGGAGAGAATCTTGCAGTTCCTGTGCTTCTGCGATGGAATTCAAGGACACTAAACCGAAAAGTATAGGCAGTATTCGACTTAAAATATTGCATTTAAATCGTCT
>Ga0209100_1002861_pt1 | contig 10251 bp, 9 predicted proteins | sample lystaG_FD_185480 | JGI IMG/M metagenome (GOLD analysis project Ga0209100, IMG submission 185480) | Glacier valley bacterial and archeal communities from Borup Fiord, Nunavut, Canada, to study Microbial Dark Matter (Phase II) -... | ecosystem: Environmental > Aquatic > Freshwater > Ice > Glacier ...
ACCGCGCTTCGTCAGCAGCACGCGCGATAAAAAATACACCGCGATCGCAACGAGGAAAAGCGCGAAGAAGCGGCGCAGCGGAGCGCTCGCCACATGCGTTGCGATCTGCGCACCCAGAAACGTCAGCGGTATGGCACTTACGGCGAGAGCCAGCGCGATGCGACGATCCATTCCGCCGCGGCGCGCGTAGTTCACCAGGCCGACGAGTACGTTTGGCGCGACCATCACCATCGCCGTGCCTTGCGCGTGTTGCTCGTCCAACCCGAAAAAGACGCCGAGAACGGGGATCGCGACGAGACCCCCACCGATGCCGAAAAGCCCGCCGACGGCGCCGAAAACGGCACCGAGGACGAGCCCGAGGAGAATATGCGGGAAGTCGATCACCTAGCCCGGAGTTTGCGCCGGAACGTGTTTCTTCCTAACCGCAAGATTGGCCACGCCGCCAAGCATCCCGACAGCGAGGACGATCCACACGCCGGTGGGCCCCCAGGCGATGAAAGCAAGCAACAGCGCACACGAGCTAGAGATGAGCGGTCGTTCGAATCTGCCGGTTTGCCCGAAAAATCCGTCGGGCGAGCGGACGGCGAGAGCAACGACCGACGCGTTTCCCGGGCTTGAAGGCGATCGACTCGAAATACCCGCCTGTACCGGCGAGGCCAGAGCCCGAAGCGGCCAACCCCGCGCTTTCACGATGCAATCGAGCGCGGCGATCCCGCGCGTCGTTCTTCCGGGGCCACCGATTCGCGCGGAGTACGCGCTGACCGAATCCGGCCGAAGTCTCGAGGATTTCATCCGATCGGTTGGCGATTGGGCCGAGCGCTGGGTCCGCTGAGCACGATTACCAGACCGCTCGAAGAAATTTAACACCCGGTAAATATTTCTCGACAACTCCCTCTGCGGTTCGGTCGTCTATCGACCGAACGGTTGTACGAGATGCCGACGTCTGGGTATGGCGAGCGGATTCGATTCTAAAGGAGTAGATTTGTCCACCATAACGTCCGCATTCGCTAAACGCGACTTGCTGGTTTTCCGCATCCTGCTCGCTCACGTGCCCGTGATCGCACTCGTCGGCGCACTGAACGGCACGCTCGTGCTCTCGCTCATCCTTGGAATCGCGATCGCGCTGCTCGCGACCGCGACGCGTTTTGCTTTCGCAGGAAAACGGACGTTTCGCGGGATCGCCGGCGTTCTTCTGATGCTCGATTCGGGCGCGCTGATCGCCGCAAGTCATGGCAACACGGCGATGCACTTTCACGTCTTCATCACGCTGACGTTCTTGATTCTGTACTTCGATTGGCTCCCGCTTGCGACGGCCACCGCCGCAATTGCGATCCATCATCTGGTCGGCAACATCTTCTTCCCGGCATACACCTTCGATATGGGTGCCTCGTGGACGATGGTGATCACGCATGCCGTCTACGTCATCCTCGAGGCGTGTGCTGCAGGCTACGTCGCGCTCCGCATTCGCGCGAGTGCCGAGGCGATCGCGGGTGCCGCCGATCGTCTAGCCGATCAGCAACTCCCGGCATTGCGTGAAGCGATCGAAGCGATCGCGCACGGCGATATCACGCGTTCATCGCACTTCACCGCGGAACCGCTTACGATTTCGGCATCCGATGAAATCGGCATGATGGCCGCGTCCTTCAACCGCATGCAAGACGAGATCACCGCAAGTGCGATGTCTTTCGAAGCGACGCGCGTTCAACTGTGCGAACTCGTGATCGGCATCGCATCCGCGTCCGCCGGCTTTGCCACGGCGAGCAACGAATTCACCACCGTCACCGGCACGGCAAACGAAGCGGTCGAACGCATTTCTACGGCAACCGAGCACTTCGCGATCGGATCGCAAGAACAGACGATCGAAATCGCAGCAGCGAGTACGGCCGTTGAAGAGCTCGCCCGCTCCGCAACGCAAATCTCCGATGGCGCGTTCGATCAAGCAAACGCGATTCAATCGGTCGTCTCCGAAGTACGGGCGCTCGACGATCGCATCGCCGAGGTTGCCACGCTCGGGCAAACCCTCACCAGCGCCGCTCGCGCGGCGAGCGTCGAGGCCGTCAGCGGAACCGACGCCGTCATGCGCAGCGTCGAGGCAGTCGCACAGCTGCGCGATCTCTCAACGGCGACCGAACAAGCGATGTCCTCACTCGAGGATCGCTCCGGCGCCGTGGAAGAAATCCTCGGGGCGATCGGCGACATCGCCGATCAGACGAATCTGCTCGCGCTCAACGCCGCAATCGAAGCGGCCCGGGCGGGCGAACACGGTCGCGGTTTCGCGGTCGTTGCCGACGAAGTGCGTAAACTGGCCGAACGCGCGGCCAAATCGACCGGCGAGATCAGCAAAATTCTCTCGGCCATTCGGCGCGAAACCGTCAGCGTCGCCAGCTCCATGCGCACGTCGAGCGAAGCGATGGAACTCGGCCTCTCGCTTGCTACGAGCGCCCGCGAAGCACTCACGTCGCTTCGTGGACGGATCGAAGAAACCGCAAACATCGCAACGACCATGGTCGCCGGTTCCGATGCGATGCGCGCATCGAGTCTGCGAGCGAACGAAAATATTGCGGCCGTCTCCGCCGTCATCGAAGAAAATGCCGCTGCCGCCGCGGAAGTTGGTTTGACGACGAATCACGTCAACGAAACGCTCACGAACATCACCACCGCAGCCCGCAATCAATCCGCGAACGCCGAAGGCGTTTCCAACGCCATCATGGACCTCGCCGCCCAAGTCCAAGAGATGGATGCAAACGCGCAAGCCGTGCGAACGCAGTCCGGCGGACTCACCGAGATGATTCGCCGTTTCAAAATCGGTGATGATTCCGGCATGCCGCTCGTGCATCTCACCGCCCGCGAGCGCACTTCCACCTTCGTGCTCGAATCGGCGAGCAAGTCGCCTCCGATGATGGCCGGGCGGTCGTAACACCCGAGATCGTAAAAAAAAACCTCGCTCCGGCGAGGTTCTTTTTTTACGAGTCGCTAGGCGTAAACGCCACGCATCTTGAGCGAGGTGACAACGCGCTCGATTGCAACCATATAGGCCGCGGTACGCAGCGTGACGCCGCGTGCGTTGGCAAGCGTACGAACGACGTGGAAATTCTCGATGAGCTGCTCTTTCAGTCGTTCGTTGACCAGCGACTCTTTCCAGAAATAGCCTTGACGGTCTTGCACCCACTCGAAGTAGGACACCGTCACGCCACCGGCGTTGGCGATGATATCGGGAATGACGACGATACCATTCTCTCTGAAGATGTGGTCGGCTTCGGGCGTCGTCGGGCCATTCGCGCCCTCGACGATGAGCTTCGCCTTGATGCGCATCGCATTTTCAACCGTCAACACTTTCTCGAGCGCCGCGGGGACGAGCACATCGCAGTCGACTTCCAACAGCGCGGAGTTGGAGATCTTTTCACCGCCGCGATATCCCGCAAGCGAATGATGCTCTTGCGCGTACGCAATGGCACCGTTGATATCCAGACCCGCATCGTTATGGTAGGCGCCCGTAACATCGGAGATGCCGACGACTTTGCAGTCGGCATCGACGAACATTTTTGCGGCGATCGAACCGACGTTTCCGAACCCTTGAACGACCACGCGTGCGCCTTTGATTTCCATACCCATGACGTCCATCTGATCGAAGGCACAAAGCGAAACGCCGCGCCCCGTCGCCTCCACCCGCCCGCGCGAGCCGCCGATCTCCAGCGGCTTGCCGGTGACGACACCCGGTGTATTCGCGTGCGTGTGCATGGAATAGGTGTCCATGAACCACGCCATGATTTGCGGCGTCGTACCGACATCGGGTGCCGGAACATCTTTGTCGGGACCGACCACTTCCACGAGTTCCGCTGCGTAGCGACGCGTGATGCGTTCGAGCTCGCTTTGCGAGAGCGTCGTCGGATCGCACGTGACGCCGCCTTTACCGCCGCCGAATGGCAGGTCGACGGCAGCGCACTTCCACGTCATCCAGAACGCAAGCGCCGTCACTTCATCGAGCGTCACACCGGGATGATAGCGGATGCCGCCCTTGGCCGGACCGCGCGCGAAGTTGTACTGAACGCGGTAGCCCGTATAGACTTCGAGTTGCCCGTTGTCGCGCTGAAAGGGAATCGAAAAGATGATCTGGCGCGAGGGGTGCGTGAGAATCGCGCGCATGCCGTCGTCGAGATTGAGCAGCGCTGCGGCTTCGTTGAAGTAGGTGATTGCGTCGCCGAATACGGAGACTTCACGGATGGCGGTGGTCAAGATCAGGCCTCCTGGAGCTGCCACTAACGGGGTTTAGGACAAATGTCTTAAACCCCTAGCAAGTTGTGCTCCATTTGGCGCACAACTTTCGAAGTCGGCCGACGGCCGACTTTCAGAGGCCTAAAGCAAGGGGTTTCAGCAAGCTCGAGCCACCGCGAAGGCGCCACGCGTGGCGCTTCCCCCACATTTTTTGCGCCGCGCGCAAAAAAGCGCCACAACGGTAGAAAACGACTCACAAAGCAAAGAGTCCTTGCCGCAACTCGCTAGACGTTGAAGCGGAAATTCACAACGTCGCCCTCCTGCATCGCGTACTCCTTGCCCTCACTGCGCATCAACCCCGCCGACTTGATCGCATCCATCGTCTTCAGTCGCGCGTAATCGTCATACGAAACGATCTCCGCCCGAATGAAACCGCGCTCGATATCGCTATGGATCTTCCCGGCTGCCTGCGGCGCTCGCGTTCCTTTGTCGATCGTCCACGCCCGCGTCTCTTGCTCGCCGGTGGTCAAAAACGTCATCAGCCCGAGCAGATCGTACGCCGAAAGAATCAGCTGATCGAGCCCGCCGCTATCGATCCCGAGCTCCGCCTTGAACTCATCGGCCTCATCGTCGCTCAGGCCGACAAATTCCGACTCGACCTTGCCGGAAAACGCAATCGCCCGACTGTTCTCCGCTTTCGCATGCGCGAAGACGGCTTGCGCCAGCGGGCCGGGCTTGCCGATTTGCGCTTCGTCCACGTTCGCCACATAGAGCATGGGCTTCGCGGTGAGCAAGAAGCTCTCGCGGGCCAGTTCCATCTGCAGTGAATCGGCGGGAAACCCACGCGCCGGCTTCCCGTCTTCCAGTGCCTTGATCAAATCCTGGAGCGCGGCCAGACGTGGCGCGATCTTCGGATTGACGCGCGCCTCGCGCGCCAGCTTGTCTTCCCGCTTTTGGAGCGTGGAGAGGTCCGCGAGCGCCATCTCGATGTTGATGATTTCGATATCGCGCAGCGGATCGGGGCCGCCCTCAACGTGCGTCACGTTCTCATCTTCGAAGCAGCGCACGACCATCGCGACCGCGTCCGTTTCGCGAATGTGGCTGAGGAACGCATTGCCCAGGCCCTGGCCGCTGGCGGCGCCGCGAACGAGCCCGGCGATATCGACGAAGCGCATCGTTGCATACACGATCTTTTTGGTGTGACTGATTTCGGCCAGGACCTTGATACGATTGTCGGGGACGGGAACCTCACCGATATTGGGTTCGATCGTCGCAAATGGGTAGTTCGCTGCAAGTGCTTGCGCGGAACGGGTCAGAGCGTTGAAAATCGTCGATTTCCCGACATTGGGGAGACCGACGATTCCACAGGATAGTGCCATGCTTGTCCTGTTCTACCGAACCAAAGGAATCGCCCTACATGCGTAGGATTCTCCGTTGATGCGTCAGATGAAAGTTGACAAACTCGGGATTGATTTGCTAACGCACGATCCGGTTGTCATCCTGAAGGACCTCGAGGGCAAGCGCTACTTACCGATCCTGATCGGCCCCTTTGAGGCGACCGCGATCGCGCTTGCGCTGGAAGGGACCCAAGTCCCACGGCCCCTCTCGCACGACCTCATGCGCAATATGCTCGAATCGCTCTCGGCGAAACTCGAGCAGATCATCATTCACGACATCAAAGACTCGACGTTTTTCGCCAAGTTGATCGTGCGTCAGAACGGCGACACGCAAGAAATCGATGCGCGTCCGAGCGACGGCATCGCACTCGCGCTGCGGATGCACGCGCCGATCTACGTCACCGATAAGATCGCACTCGAAGAAACGGTGCCCGATAAGAAGGGCGACGTCGAAGATACGCAGCGCTTCAAAAAGTTCATCGAGGAACTCAAACCCAGCGACTTCCGCGAGTAGGTTTTCTTTTCAAAAGGCTCGTCGCGTTGCGACTGGCTTCGTTCGGTGGGTGGCGGTTTTTAACACTTGCCGCGCCTCCCGATCGATCCGCTGTGCGAAGGCGAGCGTGAGGTATTCATCGTCTCATCGATGACGCGCGAATTCAACGTGACCGAGCGCCCGTGTGGCGGCAGTCACACGCGGGCCGTGCTCCCGCGCGCACACCCGGCAAGCTAGATACTCCACTCGTAGGCATTCCACCACGGCGCGATCGTCGGTGAGGGACGGTATCCTTTCATATCGCTGTTGCGAACGCTCAATCGGCGAAGCTCGTACAGCGGGATGTACGGGATCGTCTCGTGCACGCGGCGTTCGACTGCGGAATAGATCGCGGCGCGCTTTTTCGGATCGTCGAGCGTGAGTCCCGCGCGCTCGCCCGCATCGACGATCGGATCGCAGTAGCGAAACGAATTCTCGCCTTTGGGCGGGAAGCGATCGCAGCCAAGATACGTGAGCGAATCGGGGTCGTAGTTCAGTGTCTCGGAGTAGTAGGCAAAATCGTACTTTCCGCTGATGATCGGGCCGTCGTAGGCGAAGACCACATTGTAGGGGTAGTTGCGGATCGTCATCCCGATGCCAACGTCGTGGAGCCAACTCTGGATTTGCACCGCAAGCGCGCGACTGTTGGCCGATCCCGCGATACCGCTCATCACGAAGTCCAGACGCTCGTTCCCCTTGGCGCGAACGCCGTCGGCGCCGACTTTCCACCCGGCCCCATCGAGCAGAGCGCGCGCGGCGGCCGGATCGTAGAGATACGGCGAATTTTTCACGTAGCCAAGCGCGATCGGCGGAATGATATCGTAGGCGCGTTCGCCGACGCCGTGCGTGATCTTACTGACGATACTATCGATATCGATCGCGCTTGCGATCGCACGTCGCACCACGACCTCGCGAAGTCCCGGACGTGCGTTGTTGAGCAGAAAGATCGTTTGGCCGCTCCATGGCGCAAGGTCGGTGGTCACGCCGTCGAGCGCGCGGAATTGCTCGAGCATCGAGCCGGGCGGACTGACGACGAAATCCACATCGTGCGACTTCACTTGGGCCAAAATCGTGTTGTCGTCGGGGATCACGAGGAACTCGATGCGATCGAGCTTGGGCCGGCCGCGGAAATAATTCTCATTGGCGACGAGCGTAATTCCGCGACCGCGATCCCAGCGCACGAACTTGAATGGCCCGGTGCCGATCGGCGCTGCGTTAAATGACGCCTGGTTGATGTTCGGCATCGCCGCCAGCAAATGCATCGGCAAGATCGACTTTGCGCCCTCTTGCAACGTCGTAAAGAATTGGGTCACGAACGGCGGATAGCGGCGCTTGAGGTGGACGACGACGGTGAGATCGTCCGGCGTTCCAATCGAGGCAACTTCGCTGTAGCCCTCGCGGTGAAAGACGTTATTGCGCGTGTTGATGACCGCGCTCCAGGTCCATTTGACGTCGCGCGAGGTGAACCGCACGCCATCGTGCCACAGCACGTCTTTGCGCAGATGGTAGGTCACGGTGCGCCCGTCTTTGCTGATCCCGCCGTTTGCAAGCGTCGGCACCTCCGTTGCGAGATCGCCGATCAGTTTGCCGTGGTCATCGGCAATGACGAGATACGAATACACAAGCGAACTGAGGCCTTCGACCAAATCCATCGTCGAGAGCAACGGATTGAACCGATCCGGCTCCGAGACGTCGGCAATGCGCAACACGCCCGCCTTCGTATACGTGTGGCGCTCGCCGACGGTTGCTTGCGAATCGACGCGCGAACAGCCGATGGCGGCGAGCAAAGAGAGAAGCACGCAAGACGAGCGAAGCATGGTCGCGGGTTCGTGCGTCAGGGGAGGGAGCCTTCCGTTCGAGCGCCGAACGCGCGGCGTTGCCTTCTACCCGCTACGAGGAGTCCACGTTGGCAAAAGAACATGCGGAAATCGGCGTTTTCGGCGGTTCCGGGTTCTACAGTCTGATCGAAAATGCACGCGAAGTGACCGTCGAGACGCCCTATGGAGCGCCGAGCGACAAACTTGCGCTCGGCGAAATCGCCGGGCGCCGCGTGGCCTTCTTGCCGCGGCATGGCAAAGACCACCGCTTCCCGCCGCAGGTCATCAACTATCGGGCCAACGCCTGGGCGATGAAAGAACTTGGGGTCGAGCGCATCATCGGACCGACCGCGTGTGGATCGCTCAAAGCCTCGGTCAAGCCGGGCGATATGGTCGTCGCCGATCAGATCGTCGATCGGACGACCGGTCGAAAAGACACCTTCTTCGATGGCCCGATTACGACGCACGTGAGCTTTGCCGATCCGTATTGCGCGCAGTTGCGCCCGATCGCGATCGACGCGCTCAAAGCCGAAGGCATCACGACGCACGAAAGCGGGACGATCGTTGTCATTCAAGGGCCGCGATTCTCGACGCGCGCCGAATCGAAGTGGTTCGCGGGCTTGGGTTGGGAAGTCATCAACATGACGAACTATCCCGAGTCCTATCTCGCGCGCGAACTCGAAATGTGCTACGTGAACATCTCGCTGATCACCGATTACGACGTCGGACTCGAAGGCATGAACGGAATCGAACCCGTCTCGCACGCCGCGGTCATGAAGATCTTTGCGAGCAACAACGAGCGCGTCAAGAACGGGATCTTCCGCATCATCGAAAACACGCCGAAAGAACGGACCTGTTCGTGCGGAACCGCGCTCGAGGGCGCGCGCGCATGAACGCATGAAACAGCCGCTCACCGGAGTCGATTTTAGCGCGTATCTCAAAGCGTTCGGCCATTTGGTGCGCTTCCCGGCGCTCATCGTCGCGCCGTTGCTCATGACGGTTGTCGGCGTACTCGTCCAGCAGATCTTCGGCAACAGCGGCGGCGTGCTCGGCGGGATCACGGGCGGCATCGCCGGGTTGCTCGTCTTTTTACTGGATTCATTCGGCTTCGGTGTTGCGATGATCATCGCCGACGATATCTGGCGGCATGGCAAGGGCAGCTTCGAGAACGGCTGGGAAGAAGGCAAGCGCCGTGGCGGCGGGATTTTGCTCGCCGCGATCGGCTTCAACTTCATTCTCTTCGTCGCCGGCTATGCGGGATCGCTCATCGGACCGCTCGCGATCGTCTTGATTGCGGCCGCTGCATTTTTCTTCATCTACACGATTGCGGCCGCCGCAATCGGCGGTATTCCCGGCGGTGCTGCCCTCCAGGTCTCACTCGAACGCGCGCGCGCAAATCCCGTGCCGACGCTCGTGTTGCTCATCGTCACCCTCGTCGTATATGTGTTTCTCGGCACGCTCTTCGTGCCCGTGCAGATATCCGCGCTGCTCCAGCCGTACAATTTCACCGGCACGACGATCATCGATTCCCTGATCTCTGCCGTCACGCGTGCGATCGCATTGTCGTACGTAGCGCTCGTAACGGCGAAAGTCTACAGCGATCTCTCGTTCGGCCGCCGGAACTCCTAAGACGGCGGCTGGATATAGGTGAGCGTGTGGTGCGTGAGAATCGCACCACGTGCATCCACGCACGTCGCCGAACCGAAGATCAGTTGTTTGCCGATGTCGTGAACGGCGGCTTCACACCAAAAATCTTCTCCACGCACGCCTGAGAGAAAACTCGTGCGCATGTCTGTCGTGACCGCGAGTTCGGCGCTGGGGCCGAGCGCCGAATAGATCGCAAGCCACATGGTGAGATCGGCCACGGCCATGTAGATGAAGCCGGGCACGACGCCGCCGGGTCGCACGTAGTGGGAGCGAAACGGTGCGCGAACGCGAACGCGCCGATCGACCAGCGTCTCGATCGCCAAGCCATACTCGCGCGTGAAGTCACTCTCATCGAGGATCGCTTGCAGGTCGGCGATCATCGAACCGGGGCCAGCGCCATTCGCACGAGATCGACGACGAGCGCCGGCGACACATTGGTACGCGCGATCTTCTCCGCTTCACCAATCGCCGCGAGCGCTCGCACGAGAACGGCGGGGTCGGCTGCGGGCAAACGCGCGAGCTCCTCGCGCTGGTCGGCGACGAGAAGTGGGGCGTCGTCGCCGACCAGCGCGAGCGCCAGCCAATCGCGCGCGAGCATCTTGATCGTCGCGACACCATCTTCGAGCGTCGGTCGGGTCGCCCACGA
>Ga0209100_1002862_pt1 | contig 10241 bp, 9 predicted proteins | sample lystaG_FD_185480 | JGI IMG/M metagenome (GOLD analysis project Ga0209100, IMG submission 185480) | Glacier valley bacterial and archeal communities from Borup Fiord, Nunavut, Canada, to study Microbial Dark Matter (Phase II) -... | ecosystem: Environmental > Aquatic > Freshwater > Ice > Glacier ...
CATTCATCTATATTTCTTTGTTCATCTTATATCGACCGATAAACAAACAGCTACTTCAAAAGCTTTAATTCTCAAACATTAACTCCCCAATAATTTATGGGGCTTTTAATACGTTCACAGCTTCTTTTGCAAGATCTATCATAGGCTGTGGATAAACACCAAATGTAAAGATCATGACCACTATTAAACCCAATGCCAGCTTTTGCGCAAAAGATATATCTGTTATTTTTTCTGTTAATGCATTTGTATTACCGTAAAAAACTTTTTGTATCATGTTAAGCGTATACACTGCAGCCAAAATAATTGCCAGTCCAGCAACTACAGCCATCCAAATGCTGTGCTGGTAAATACCGGCAAACATCATAAACTCTCCCACAAATGCATTGGTAAGTGGCAATGCAATATTTGCAAAAGCAATAATTACCAACATAATGGTTAATACAGGTGCTTTGTGTGCCACGCCTCCTAACTCACTCATATTTTTTACCCCTGTTTGTTGTTCTATCATTTCAACCACTATCCACAAGCCGATGATATTTATACCGTGGCTGAACATCTGGATCATAATGCCCTGCAAACTCATTTCATTCAAGGCAAAAATTGCAGCACACATTAAACCGATATGCGCAATTGAGGAATAAGCTACAAGCCTTTTAAGATTATTCTGCAGCATGGCAATACAGCTTGCATAAATAATTCCCGCAATACAAAGTATCATTACAATATTGGTAAACTTAGGCACAGCCAAAGGAAATATCGGTATCAGCCATTTGATAACTCCAAATAATCCCATTTTAACCATAAGGCCGGAAAGTACCATCGTTACAGGCGTTGGCGATTGGTCGTATGTGTCGGGCTGCCATGTGTGAAATGGAAACACAGGCATTTTTACAGCAAATGCAATAAAGAATAACCAAAACAACCAGCTTTGTTCTCCTGCGCTCAGCGTTGCCGTATAAAACGATTGTAAAGAAAAAGAATGAAGTGATACAACTGCATCTTCAAACACTCTTGGTCCGGTATGCAGGTAAACATAAATTATACCCGTAAGCATTAGAAGCGAACCTAAGAAAGTGTAAACAAAAAACTTAAACGTAGCCTGTATTCTTTTTTCGCCGCCCCAAATACTGCAAAGAAAATAAACAGGTATCAATGCAAGCTCCCAAAAGAAATAAAATACCAATGCATCTTTTGCGACGAACACACCCATTAAACCACATTCTGCTAACATCATCAATCCAAAAAATGCTCCTGCATTTTTATAATTATTTTTGTAAGTACTTAAAAAAATAAGGGGGAATGAAACTGCTGTTAGTAAAGTAAGTATTCTTCCGGCTCCATCCAGCGATATATAAAAACTGGTACCTAAATTCTGTAGCCATAAATAGTTTACAGCGTTGTAAGTAAGGTAACCTTTTGAAGTATATAAAAGGCTTATTAAGGCTACACCCAATACCAATAAAGAACCCGCAAATGCAATTGCTTTTACGATCTTGATGTCTTTAATAAAAAAACAAATAATACCCGCAAGCAAAGGCAGCCAAAGCAACAATTCAGGAAAAGTAATAAAAGTACCCAAAGCCTAATTTTTTATAAACAGTTGTATAATAAATAACAGTAACATTCCAATAACCATCAGTAGAATGTAGGCACCAACCTGCCCACTTTGCAACCAGCGCAACTGGCGGCTACCATAGTTTACAAATTTCCCCGTTCCATTCACCAATCCATCTATCCCTTTCTTCTCAATAACATTATTAAAGAAGGCAGCTAAAGCTTGCAAAGGTTGTGTAATTACTTTATCGTAAATCTCATCAACATACCATTTATTTTCCAGCACTCTTGCAAGACCTGTTGCGGGAACTTCATTTTCTCTTTTATAATTACTGAATACTTTCAACCCAAACAATAAAGAAAGTAATGAAAGCAAAACAGATACACCCATTATTAAAAACTCTGTACTGTGACTTATTTCGTGCTTTACTGCAATGGCGTAACTTTGTGCAAATACAGGTTCTAAAAATGCTGATAATTTATGGCCACCATGCATAAATATTTCCGGTATACCAACCCAGCCGCCAACAACAGCAAGTATTGCAAGCACAATCAAAGGGAAGGTAATTGCCTTTGGACTTTCATGTAAATGATGTTCTTGTTCGGGGGTTCCTCTAAATTTTCCAAGGAAAGTCATGGCATATAAACGGAACATATAAAATGCCGTCATCATTGCACCTGCAATACCAATCCCCCATAACAATGGGCTTTTTGCAAATGCACCTGCAAGTATTTCATCTTTAGAAAAGAATCCTGAAAAAGGCGGCATACCTGCTATGGCAATACAACCCAATAAAAATGTAATGTTAGTTATGCTCATGTATTTTTTAAGGCCACCCATGTTGCGCATATCCTGTTCTCCGCCCATTGCATGTATTACGCTACCGGCGCCAAGAAATAATAGAGCTTTAAAAAATGCATGTGTCATTACATGAAAAACCGCACCGGTGTAAGCACCAACTCCTAACCCTAAAAACATATAACCCAGCTGGCTCACGGTAGAGTAAGCCAAAACTTTTTTAATATCATTTTGTTTGATGGCAATTGTGGCTGCGACAATGGCTGTTGTTAAACCAATAATGGCAACAACATTTTGTGTGGCTGGTGCCATAGTATACAAAATATTGCTACGTGCAATCATGTAAATACCTGCAGTTACCATCGTTGCAGCATGTATCAAAGCACTCACTGGTGTAGGACCGGCCATTGCATCCGGCAGCCATGTGTATAAAGGAATTTGCGCACTTTTTCCGCAGGCACCAACAAAAAATAATAAAGTAATGCCGGTAATGTCATTAGTTGACAATCTTGCCAGACTTGCAGCAGAAAAAACCTCATCGTAACTTACTGTTCCTACGATAGAGATGAGCCAGAACAGCCCAAGCAAAAAACCAAGGTCACCAATACGATTCATGATGAATGCTTTTTTTGCAGCATTCGTGTAATCATTGTTTTTAAACCAATATCCAATTAAAAGGTAAGAACAAAGTCCCACCCCTTCCCAACCAAAAAACATAATTACATAATTTCCGCCCATTACCAATAAGAGCATAGAGAAAACAAATAGATTTAAATACGAAAAGTATTTTGCGAAGTCTTTTGAATCTTCATCATGCATGTAAGAAGTTGAATACAAATGAATAAGAAAGCCAACACCTGTGATAATGAGAAGAAATAAAGTAGAAAGCTGGTCAATCTTAAATTCGAATGGAACAGTTAACGATTCAATTTTAAAAAGATTGAAATAATGTGCTACATGTGTATTACCAGCTTTAACCTGAAAGAATACGAATACACTTAAAGCAAATGAACCCAGAATGGCTGCGCTTGCAATAAAACCAGAAGCACCCTTTGATAAACTATTTCTAAATAAACCGGTAATAAGAAAGCCCACCAAAGGCAGTAAAGGAATAAGCCAGACTATTTCTAAAACATTGTTCATATTTTGTAGGAAGACCATGGACGACAGACCATGGTTGATTTATAAAAGCTTGTAGCTTCTGTTGAAAAACGCTTTGTTTATTTTAATATTCTATTATTAATTTTTCAATTATTACAATCTTCAAACAAAAAAACCACTGGTGATCTGTGGTCCATTGTCCGTCGTCTGCCCCTAATTCTTCAACCTGTTTAAAAAGTTAACATCAATGCTATGTGTATTTCTATACAACATAACAATTATTGAAAGCCCTACACTTACTTCTGCTGCTGCAACGATCATAATAAAGAAAACAAAAATCTGTGCATCGCTTGCAAAGGTCGGCAATGCTTTTGCAGCTGTACTTACTGCATGCATATTAGAAAAAGCAACCAGTAATAAATTAACCGCATTCAACATTACTTCCACACACATAAATACAATAATGGCATTTCTGCGGGTAAGCACTCCTACTATACCAATTGTAAAAAGTGTTAATGATAATGCTATGTATGCTTTTATATCCATTTAAATATTTTTCAAATAATCAATTTTCTTGTAAACAATTAATATGTTTTCTTTCTGTATTTACAATTTTACATAAACTGCCATTCCTACTCCTTGTGATGCTGCACCGATGCCAAAAATATCTTTTACTTTTTTCTTTACAACTCCGTTGAAAATATCAACGGCTTTATACGAAGCTTTTTTGGTAAGTATTTTTGTTACAACGCCGGTTAAAATAGAAGTGATTGCCGGCGTTAATAATTGTCTTACAGTTTTGTTATCAAATTTTTCTGTACCTACTACTCCTCTTATTGCGCTGTATGTAGTAACTGCAGTGCCAACACCTGCAAGAATTTTATACACAATTAAACCTGTTTTATATGTTTTATACAATTTGGTTACATCTTCAATTCCTTTGCTGCCAAATATATTACCAAGGACCTCAATTCCTTTTAATTTTTCGCCGAGTAAACCAATTTTATTTATTTGCAATTTTCCCAGTGAAAATAAAGGGTTAAATCCTTTTCTTACAGTCAGCAATTCTTTTCTACCAAGTAAATCAGTAACTTTCCCGAGGATATCTTCTACTTTAATTTGTGCATTTGTTTTATGTACAAATACAAAACATGCAATAAATAATATGACAAAAATCTTTTTCATGTTGTAGATTCAAATGTTGAAAACCAGGGTTAATATTTAAAACTTTTAATCTTTTTTTCCAATAACAACTGCACCAACCATTGCGCTTAAAAACAACACGCTGCTTATTTCAAATGGAAGTACATAATCTGTAAATAGTACTTTACCAAGCGTCTTAATTAAGCCTGCATTACCTGCGGCAACCATAACGGGATGCGCTTCCTTAACTGTCATGATTGCAGATAATAAAATTAAAAGTAAACTGCCGCCGGATATGATGGCAATAAATTGTAGCCGATGATTTTTTGCAGGCTCACTCTCCGCATTTAAATTCATCAACATCACAACAAATAAAAACAAAACCATAATAGCGCCTGCGTAAACGATGATGTTTACAATTGCTAAGAACTGGGCATTTAATAATATGTAATGACCGGAAATGGCAAAGAATAAAACTATTAGCCAAAGAATACTGTTTACAGGATTTTTACTTAGAATCATCATAATGCCACTTCCAATAGCCATGAGTGATAAGAGTATAAAAGAAATTGTTGTAATGCCCATCTTACTTAATTATCCAAATGTTTTTTAGGCCTGTTACCCAATGCTTTTTCGTAAGCCTCTTTATCTGTAACTGGGTTAGGTATTAAAAGATCCTGTTTGTTGTAAACAAATTGCTTTCGTTGATAATCAGCAGGTGTAAATGTTTCGCTTAAATAAATAGCATCTTTGGGACAAGCCTCTTCGCACAAACCACAAAAAATACAACGCAGCATATTTATTTCATACTTAGCGGCATATTTTTCTTCTCTGTATAAATGCTCTTCGCCGGGTAATCTTTCTGCAGCTTCCATTGTGATGGCTTCTGCAGGGCAAGCCACTGCGCAAAGACCGCATGCTGTGCAGTTTTCACGACCCTCTTCATCTCTGTTTAATATTTGCAATCCTCTAAATACCGGACTAAATGCTCTTTTCTGTTCAGGATAATGAATAGTAGGATTACGGGTAAAAATATGGCGAAAGGTAATGAGCATGCCTTTAAAAATGGCCGGAAGATACATACGTTCCCAAAAATTCATGGGTTTACGGTTTACACTTTCTGCTCTGTTGGTTAATGCCTGCATAGTATTTTCAATGGTTGCAAAAATAGTGGTTTAATGTTCTTTATTTATTGCGATTATAATTTTCTTTTAAAACTTTTATTTCCCAAAATATAAAATAGCTGCACCTGTTGCAAGCATATTAAACAATGCCAATGGAATTAAGATTCGCCATCCCAAATGCATGAGCTGGTCATACCTAAACCTCGGTATCGTCCAGCGTACCCACATAAATATGAAGATGAAAATCACAATCTTTATCAAAAAAGCTCCGAGGCCAATTAGTGCAAGCCAATTGCCCATATCTGCATGTGCAGCTTCATTAAAAAAAGGCACATCATAACCGCCAAAATATAGACTTGCCATTACAGCACTGCTGATAAACATATTTATATATTCTGCAAAAAGATAAAACCCCAATTTCATAGATGAATATTCTGTATGGTATCCACCAATTAATTCGCTCTCTGCTTCTGCCAAATCGAACGGCGTACGGTTACATTCTGCAAATGCACAGATTATAAAAATTAAAAAGCCAAGGGGCTGGTAAATAATATTCCAGTGGCCCGCCTGCTGTTGCAAAACCATCTCTTTTAAACTGAGTGTACCGGTAAACATCAGCAATGCGATGATTGAAATACCCATTGCTAATTCATAACTTATAATTTGTGAAGCGGCACGCAAACCACCCATTAATGAGTACTTGTTGTTACTTGCCCAGGCACCAATCATTATGCCGTAAACTCCTAAGCTTACTACGCCAAAAACATACAATATACCGATGTTGATATCCGCTATTTGTAAAGAGATTTCTCTGTCAAACAGAATTATTTTATCCCCCCAGGGAATAACAGCACTTGTCATAATTGCTGTCATCATTGCTAATGCGGGCCCTAAAACAAATAATGCTTTAGATGAAAAGTTGGGAATGATTTCTTCTTTAAAAAAAAGTTTCAATCCATCTGCCAATGGTTGAAACATACCAAAGGGCCCTGCTCTGTTTGGCCCCGGACGATCCTGTAACCAACCGGCTACTTTACGCTCCGCAAAAGTTGTGTACATGGCTACCACCAATGATCCCATTACCACGATTACAATGAGAATAAGTTTTTCTACGATGGTGCCAAGTTCGATGGATAGAAACATAATTAATGGATATTCTTAATTTTATTATTGGTTACCAAATTCTTTTACTTCGGGCATCTGTGTAAAATCAGTTGAATGCGCAGGACCGTCAATTTCACTTAACTCTAAGCCTTCTCTGTTTACTTCACTTACAGAATGTATATCCATCAACAATTTAGGGCTGCGACCACTCATTACTTTCGTCATGGTTTCCTGTGGTTTGTTTAGAACTTTATATTTGTTAGCACCAATAACAGAATGACGGCTAATGGTTGTTACACCTTCAATTGTCCAGTCTGCTGTTTCTTTTTTATCAAATCTACAGGTGTTGCATATCCATCCCGGTTTACCATCATAACTCTGTACTTCACCCCATTCATCTTTGCGGGCTGTTACTCTAAAAACTTCATTTCCTCTTAGCCATAAAGTAGCCTTGCCACAACATTTCTCATTTTCGCAATTACGATGTGCATCTACCGGTTTTGTAAACCATACACGGTTTTTAAAACGGAAGGTTTTATCGGTTAATGCGCCAACCGGACAAACATCAATCATGTTCCCACTAAAATCATTATCCACCGCTTTTGAAATGTAGGTAGAGATTGCGGCATGATCGCCACGATCAACAATGCCATGAACCCGCTTATCTGTAATTTGATCTGCCACATAGGTACAACGATAACAAAGTATGCACCTCGTCATGTGCAGTTGTATGTACTGACCAATATCTTCTCTTACAAATGTTCTTCTTGAGAACTGGTAACGGGTTCCTGCCTTGCCATGGTCGTAACCCAAATCCTGTAAATGACATTCGCCTGCCTGGTCACAAATAGGACAATCAAGAGGATGATTAATTAATAAAAGTTCAACCACACCTGCTCTGGCTTCCTGTACTTTTTCGCTGGTGATATTTTTTACAATCATGCCATCCATAACTGTGGTACGACAACTTGCCACCAACTTTGGCATAGGACGGGGATCGGCTGTTGAACCCGCAGCCACTTCAACTAAACAGGTTCTGCACTTACCACCACTACCTTCCAGCTTGCTGTAATAACACATTGCAGGCGGCGTAACGTCACCGCCAATCATACGTGCGGCATTCAGTACGGTTGTACCTGGCGCCACATCAATAGTGATGTTGTCAATGGTTACTTTAAAATTTGGTTTTTGTTCTGACATAAATTATTATGATTCTTTCTGTCTTCTAAATATTTTTATAAAAATAAACTACCTCTTTTCTCTCCTCCCTTTCAAACCCATTCCTCTGAAAACAATTTAAAATCTCTTCAAACTGTTTTTTATTTTTTTCTATTTGATGAAACTCAACAAACCAATTGCTTGCTTTTGGTATTAATTGATGTTCTATTATTTTCTTAAAAATCCGCCATTCTCCACCCTCTATATCCATTTTTATAATGTCAAAATTTTGCTGTAAAATTTCTGGAATTCCTTTTGCCCGTAATTGACTTTCCTCCTTCCCCGATGTTGCAAAATTACTGTTTACACTGGCTTTTTCTTCTATTGACAATGCAAATAAAAACCCATTTTCATCACTTACTGCCATTTCCTCAGCAGAAACATTTTTCAAGTCATTCTCCCGTATATTTTTCTGAAGCAATTCAAAACTGTTTTTATCAGGTTCGTAAGCTTCTATAACTGCATCAGGAAAACGCATTTTAAAATAGGCTACTGACAAACCAATGTTTGAACCAATATCTAAAACTTTAAATATCTCTTTATTTTTGTTTAAAGCATAGACTTCTTTAACAAAAATTTCTTTTATTAAAAACCCAATGTGGATGTTATACAAACAGTTTATTTTCAATTTACCTAAACGAAGCACAAATGGTTCATTTAGTTTTTTTGATAAGGATGCAATTTTTATTTTCGCTAATGCTTTTGCAATATTCCATCTTTCTGAAAAAAGAATATTTTTATGTAAAAGAACTTTAATAATATCTTCCGCTGCCCTTGGTATGAATAACAATTTTGAAATCATAATTTCAAATTATGCTGTTACCGGCACATGTATTTCGTCTGCATAATGTCTTAATCCAAAATTTTCTGTCAAACACAATTCAGGGTTATTTACATGCCATTCAAACTCATCTCTAAAATGGCGAATAGCAGCAGCCACCGGCCAAGCTGCAGCATCACCTAACGGGCAAATGGTATTGCCTTCAATTTTGCGTTGAATATCCCACAGCAAATCTATGTCCTTCATCTCCCCTTTTCCTGTTTCTAATTTTTGCAAAATCTTTTCCATCCATCCGGTACCTTCCCTGCATGGGCTGCATTGGCCGCAACTTTCGTGGCGATAAAAACGAGCCAAAGTGTACGTATTTCTAACAATACACTGGTCTTCGTCTAACACAATAAAACCGCCGCTGCCCATCATACTGCCGGTTGCAAAACCTCCATCGCTTAAGCTTTCATAATTCATCAACCGCTTTTCACCTTTGGCTGTAGTAAGCAACAAATTTGCTGGTAAAATAGGAACAGATGAACCACCGGGAATACAGGCTTTCAATTTTTTTCCGTTTGCAATACCACCACAATATTCATCGCTGTAAATAAATTCTTCTACAGAAATGGTCATATCTATTTCGTAAATACCGGGCTTGTTTATATTGCCACAGGCAGATATTAATTTTGTACCGGTACTTTTCCCAATACCAATTTTTGCATACTCCTCTCCACCTTCATTTATTATTGGAACTATTGCTGCAATTGTCTCAACATTGTTCACAACGGTTGGTCTTTCCCACACACCTTTTACAGCAGGAAACGGTGGTTTAATTCTTGGGTTTCCACGTCTACCTTCCAGGCTTTCTATCAATGCCGTTTCCTCTCCACAAATGTATGCACCGGCGCCACGATGCACATAAATTTCGCAATCAAATCCACTGCCCTGAATGTTTTTTCCAAGCCAGCCATTTTGTTTCGCCTCATCAATTGCTTCCTCTAAAATATTGGTTATCCATGCATACTCGCCCCGTATATATATGTAGCTCACATTGCTCCCTAGTGCGTAAGAAGAAACAACCATTCCTTCAATTAATAAATGCGGTAGAAATTCCATCAGGTATCTATCCTTAAAAGTACCGGGTTCACTCTCATCTGCATTTACCACCAAATGCCTGGGCACACCTTCGGGCTTGGCTATAAAACTCCATTTTAATCCTGTAGGAAAACCTGCACCACCTCTCCCACGCAAGCCACTTTTTTTAACTTCCTCAACAATATCTTCAGTCTTCATTTTAAGTGCCTTCTCAACACTTGCGTAACCACCTTCCCGCCTATACACTTCGTACGTGCATATGCCGGGAACATGTGCTTTTGCTAATAATAATTTTTTACTCATATTGAATTTTTCACGCAAGAAACAAAGATGA
>Ga0209100_1002865_pt1 | contig 10234 bp, 11 predicted proteins | sample lystaG_FD_185480 | JGI IMG/M metagenome (GOLD analysis project Ga0209100, IMG submission 185480) | Glacier valley bacterial and archeal communities from Borup Fiord, Nunavut, Canada, to study Microbial Dark Matter (Phase II) -... | ecosystem: Environmental > Aquatic > Freshwater > Ice > Glacier ...
TGCAAGTTCTGGAGTTGGCTCGAACTTGTTTAGAGTTTCCCAGAATCTTGGCCACCACTCTGGAAACTTATCTGTAAATACGATCTTTCCAGTATCTTCTGTATAATGGGTTCCCAGGATTCCTAGTTTGTCGATCTTCATTCCTACTGGTCCTGCCATAAAGTCAAGCACTGCAAATGCAGCATCCTTTACTTTTGAACCGGCATTGATGGCGAATCCTCTTGATTCCTTTGTAACATCAACCGAGGTATAGCCTTGTGAAACACCCTTAGCTGGAGGAAGTACCACTAACTGTGCTGCATCTCCATGAGTTTGTACCATCTTATTGTTGTAGATATCGATAACCTTTCCTGCTGTTCCTGCGATGAATGCCGCTTCACCTTCATAGAAAGATTTTTCCATGGCATCCCATTGCTTGGTGATATATTCAGGATCGATTAGTCCTGCTTTGTACAGTCTGGCATAGAATTCCAGCTTGTTCTTTTCGAAAGTTGAGGCCTTGGAGAACTTCCATTTTCCATCTTCTTTTACAATTGTTCCCGTCACACCAAAAGCATGATTGAAAACCGAGTTCATTCTGGTCATGTCACCATCAGAGGTGATCGCATACTTTGCAATTCCCTTATCAACGATTTCATTGAGCATCTTCTCATAGTTTTCTACGGTTGGATTTGCAACGACTTCTTTATAGCTGTCTAATTTTTCCGCAAAGTCTTTTCTCATGACTGGCGTTGGTACTCTTGCTGGCGCAAGCCAGAGGAGGTAGGGATAATTTTCTATTTTAACTTTGCTCTGTTCTTCTAAAACGTTCTTGATATATTCTGATTTCTCGATATAAGGTGTCAGGTCTTCAAGCATTCCATCATTTGAAATCGCCAGGTCTCCACCTTGAAAATAGATGATATCAGGTGAAATCTGTCCGGTTCTGAATGCTAGTGGAACGACTTCCTTGTATGTTCCTGTAGGGGCTTCAAGGTATTCCAGTTTGATAAACTTGTTTTCTTTTGCCATGCCTTCTTCGATTGCCTTTACCATGCTCTTGACATCTTCTTCTTCAGGGCTGACATCTTTAAGAATGATTGAAACTGTTACCGGGCTGTCTTTGGTGCCGATGGCACTGGATACAGGTTCTTCTGCTTTCGTTTCAGGCGTTTCTACTGGTGTGGTGGTAGGTGTCTTGGATGCGCAGCCTGCGAGGCTACCAGTGATTAGCGCTGACATCATTAGAATTGATAATAACTTTTTCATTTTGACCCCCCAAATATTTATTCTTTTACTCCTCCAGCCATGACATCTGAAGCATAATACTTCAGAACCAGCGGATAGAGCATGAGTATCGGTAGAATTGCGATTACAATCGTTGCATACTTGAGCGCATTGTAATCTAGTTTAGCCAGTTCGTTGTAATTGAGGATGTTCTGTGCTCCGATGAGCGATGTCATGTCATCGTTGACAATGAATTGCCTGAGGATGACCTGAAGTGTCGTTTTCTTCGCGGAAGTGATGTAGATGGATGCCTTAAAATATTCATTCCATCTGATGACCGCATAGAACATGGTAATGGTGGCAACTCCTGATTTTGTCAGTGGCATGATGATTTTGGTCAGCATCTTGATATGGCCGCATCCATCGATCTTAGCGGCTTCAATGATCTCATTTGGGACATCATTGAAGAAGCGCATGAGGATGATCAGGTAATAGACATTGACTGAATTTACAAGGATTACAGACCATTGGCTCCCCATGAGTCCAATTTTCTGAATGACCAGGTATTCTGGTACGAGGCCTGGATCGAAGAGCATCATGGCAATCAGGAATACCATCAGATACTTTTTGAACACAAGACCGGGTCTTGTAAGCACATAAGCGGCAGTAACAGTTAAGGCAACGTTGATCAGGGTTCCGACAACCGTAATAAAAACAGAGTTGAATACCGATGGAAGCAGTACAGGATGACTGAGAACTACCTTATAGTTGATAAAATTTAGCTTTTTCGGTATGATCTCGAGTCCGCCCATAGTTCGTGACACCGACGGGTCAGATAGGGATATCGCCAATATGTTTAAAAGAGGGACGATCATGGTCAGGGTAATGAGGATGAACATGATGGTCAGCGCCATCTGATAAAAGCTGAACTTCTTCATTTACCATACCCCCCTTCCTGTAATTCTCTTTGAGATGAAGTGGGTAACTAAGACTAGTCCAACACCTACAAATCCCTTGATGACACCTACTGCCGTTCCCAGGGAGTATTGTCCATTGATGAGTCCAATCCTGTAGATGTAGGTATCCAAGATGTCGATCTTACTATTTACGGCATCATTCGTGAAGTTAAGGACCTGGTCAAATCCTGCATTAAGGAAGAAACCAAGGTTCAGGATGAACATGGTCACCATCGGAATGATGAGGGCTGGCAATACAATATACTTGATAATCTGGATTCTGTTAGCGCCATCAATCTTTGCCGCTTCATAGATGTTTGGACTGATTGAAATGATGGCGGCGTAATAGATGATGGAATCCCATCCAATACTTCTCCATGCCTCTGAAAAGAGAAGTACCCACCTTATGGTGCTCTTGTCTGTCATAAAACTAACCGAAGGCAGATTGAAGATGTTAAGGATTTGGTTTACGCCTCCACTTGATGGCGATAAAACTGATATCCATACGCCCGCAATAACGACCCAGGATAGAAAGTGCGGCAGAAAGGATATGATCTGAACGTACTTTCTGAATCGTGTCGAGGCCAGTTCTGCGAGGAGTATGGCAAAGAGCACTACGAATGGAAACAGCAACACATATTTCATAAAACTGATGATCAGGGTATTCTCCAGGATCTGTTTTAACTGTGGGCTTTTAAAAATGATATCAAAATACTTTGTTCCGACATATTTCCAAGCCCCGAATGCCTTATAATCGTAAACTGCTAGTCTCATGTTGATGATGGGCCATATCCTGAAAATCGCAAAGTACAGCATGGTTGGGAAAAGCAGGGCATACAGCACTTTATCTTCATAAATCTTTTTTAAATTTTTCTTTAAGTTAAATTGCGTTTTTGTGTTTGCTGTCTTCATCTGCGATTTCTCCTTCAGGAATCATGATCTCAAAGAGGGGCGCATGCTGCTGTGCACCGTACACATCTCTGTCTCCTACGGTACCGGATGATATCTTTCTGTTGAATGTAATCTTTATGCCTAAGCCTTTTTCAAAATATACAAGTTCGGTGATGTCTTCTTCTTTGATCCGATAAAGCTCTGCAATTCTTTTTTTACTGATTATCCCAGATTTCTTGACTCTTTTATAGGTTTTGATGTTATCGAATAAAATATCCAAGGTGATGGAAAAGGGTCCGCTATTTTTGCTTCTTAGCACTACGGCCAGGTCAACTAATCTTTCCATTTTTCACCTCATAGCTTTCAATACTGAACATTTCCATTCCATCACTTACTTCCATCAGATGGTATACGCTGAATTCGTAAACGGGCCCGAAATCAATGTCGCTTGGTGCAAATGGTAGCGCCAGGTTTCCTGATGTGGACTTTCGTCCTTCATAGCCATAGTGCATGAAGGAGGACCTTATGGAGCTGCATATGGCTGACGCCATGTCCTGAGTCTTCGCTGTTACTTCAAAAACGACTCCAACTTCCTTTGGAATGCTCATGTCTGGCTCCAATTCTCCCATCACGCCGTTTAAGCCATAGTTGATAAAATTAATATTGAAATCAGCTTTGTTCATTTCACTGAAGTATTCCCTTACACCGTCTTCTACCTCTTTCTCGATGTTTTCAAGATTGGCAAGAAGTAATGGATCCCGGATGCCTCCGATGACGAAGGTCCGATAGGCAACTTTTCTGGCCCCTTCAAGTTTGATATAGTACTTTTCAGTGCTCTGTATGGTACTATCTGTAACCTTAACTGTCCGTTCATCCTCTTGGATAAAATTTGAGTTCTCAAGGTTAAGGATTATTCCAGGTCCCTGAAGGATGTAGGGATGATCTTTCTCATAAAAGGTATGTGCCGCTACGCTTGTTACAGTGCATTTCCTTATAGGATTTGTTGGATAGACAGAGAAGCTTCCTTCTTCAAGTACGCCCATGATACAATCTTTTGCAGTTCCTGGCACTGCACACAGTGCACCGCATTCAAGGATTTTACCCAAGTGATAGGATAAGGCTTTATCAAAACCATGATAGATCCCAAAGGCAGCAAATGGTGAAGGGTCGTAGGCTCTGCCACAAATAATGATATCCGGATTTTCCTTTAATGCTGCAATGATGGGTTCTGCACCCATCTGTGCAACGATTCCGTTTGTTTCGTTTATAATTTCTTCTGTAAGTTTCCCGATATTTGTGCCCATAGGCCTGATTTCATCATCCATGATGGATTGAATGACCCTCTCATTCGGGATGTCAGCCCAAATGACTTTAATTTTTGCACTAAGCTGATCTTCTTCTAAAATTTCATTGATAATGTCCATAGTCCATTCTGTATGTTTCTTTGCTCCAGAGCCTCCTGCTGATCCTATGATCAGAGGAATTCTATTACCGAGGCTTGCCCTGACGAGTCTTTGGAGATCTTTCTTGCATGCCTGTCTGCTGACTATGGCCACGCCTGCACCTAATTTGTGTGGGCCTGCGTCTGTCGACCCAGCATCTACGATGATCGCATCCGGATTGTCTCTCATTCCCTGTTCAAAGGATGCTACAGGAAACCCATATCCGAGTATCCCACATGGAGCAAGGATCTTTACTTTCTTCGTCATATTCTCCCCCTTAGTATGTCTCTTCTTTCAGCACGTTTTCCTTTACCTTTGAGAGATGATATCTTAAGTTGTCTTTCGCTTTCACCATATCTCTCTCCAAGATTGCGTTGATCAGATTCTTATGTTCTTCAAATATTTCGATTTTTCTTCTTTGATTGTGGTTACTCTTCTCTCCCATTTCTCGAATAAGGTCATAATAGTTGTCTAAGAAATTCATAATCAGCACATTCTTGGAAAGCTCTGCAATTTTCATGTGAAAGTTGTAGTCTGAAATACTATAGTTTTCATCATCAACATTTACGCTCTCTAAGTATTGCTTGATTTCATAGATTGATTTGCTATCTGCCCTCTTTATGGCTAGTTCAATAGCTTTTAGTTCCAAAGCTTCTCTAAGTTCAATCAGATCGATGTAGGTCGAATCTTTAAGTGACTTCACCATGGAATCGGCTGAGATTTCTTCCAAACTTATTTCTCTGATGTATGTTCCATCCTTCGGTTTTCTGCTGATGAATCCCTGAAATTGGAGAAGAGTTAATGCCTCTCGAAGGATACCTCTACTCACACCGAGTTTTTCTGCAAATTCATTTTCTGGTGGAAGTTTGTCTCCTGGTTTCAGTTCATTGTTCTCAATCAGTTTTATGATTTCTTTCACTACTTTTTCTGATAAGTTCTCCGATTTGATTTTTTTAATCATGGCTACCTCTGCCTCTTTAGTTTTAGTTTCTATTTGTCTAATTGTTTAACAATATGATTTAAAAAAATAGATAAAACGTTTAACCGTTTACAATTCTAATTTAGCACACTTCGTAAACGATATCAACATCATTCTATAAATAATTATTTCACCTAGCTATACAAAAGAATCCAAAGCATTTCATTGCAATGCTCTCTTTGAAATAAATGAAAATACAGCATTAAAAAAGCTCCAGTTAAAAACTAGAGCTAATTTCCACTATTCTATATGTGACAAGTATTGTTTAAAACCCATCATCTTGTTGGAGTAATTGATGTTGCCACTTTTACAATAGGACTGTATCCAATCATAATCTCTTTAGTGCCTTTGGAACTGAACCTTCGAACGGTCTTGAGCATTCTGCTTCTATAGTTCATTGGTTTCTCAGACATGCTTTTAGATGTTACCAGATCGAACTCGCGATGCATTTGTTCTGCAGAGATCTATCCGTCCAGATATCCCAAAAATAATAGTTCATAAAATGCAAAAGGAATGACATCTTCAATGAGTTCTTTTACCAACGTCTCATGGGGACCGAATTCTTTTGTATCATCGGAAACAAAAGCAACTAGTCCCATGGCTTTTGCTAAAGAAACTGCATGTAGTTCACCACTGTCAAAAAGGGAATCATAGTCTCTTTTGTAAATCTCGAACAAGCCCTTGACTCGCATTTCAATTAGATCTTTGTTATTAATGATTATCACTTTTCCTTCTGATACATCAATTGAAAACTTATCATATACCGATTGTGATTTTGTCTTCAATTCCTTCTCGTATAGATATTCATGCAAGTACAGCTGATCAAAAACTTTAAAAACAAGTCCTGCTTATCGCACAAATACAAATGGATAACGACGTCAGTGTCAATTGAAGCTTCATACATCAAACTCCTCGAAGATATCTTCAAATCCAAAATCTTCATCACTTTTTGGATTCTCTACACTCTTAAAAATCGCTGCATCTATATCTAATAAAGAAAGTGCCTTTTCGAGACTGCTATAAGGGATATATTTATGATTATAGTTACTTATGACGTATTCTAGATAACTTGGGGGAACTTCAATCACATCAGAAGCCTTTAATAGTTTTTCATCGGCATCTAGCATTTTGAATAATGCTTTTGAAGTAACTTCATTTCTACTATTAAAAAGTTCACTTTTATGGATTGCATTTATAAAACTCAACGCATACAGCCTACGGACTAAAGCAGCATAGCTTACTTGAAACTCCATTTGCATTCTGACAATATCAAGAGGATTCAATTCATGGTGCTGTTTCTTTAACTCATATTTGATGTACTTTCTTAATTCTTCCTCGGGCATTAAAAAACAATTTGCAAAGTAAAATGCTCTTGCTTCAGAGATATCTTCTACGCTATCTTCAATTACAACATCTATCTTCGTTGCACTAAATCCGTCTTCGAAATCGTATATAGCATGGGCTAATTCATGCGCAATCGCAAATATTTCCCTAGATAATATCTCAGATGAATTAGAAACAATTATTTTTTTCCCTTCAAAAAATGTTGAGAAACCCAATAACTTATCTTTCCCGAATGGATAACGAATTAAATGTATACCTTTTTGTAATACCAAGCTGAAAATATCTTTGATGCCATAGGTCTGTATACTACTTCGTTCCTCTATTGCCCGTTTTTCAATTTCGGTCTTATCAATCCACATTGGCATTTCTCTCCCTAGTCTGATTATAGAGCTTCTCATGAGCATGGAAAACTTTCAGTATCTCTTCTATTTTGGCAACAGAACCAACAACATCCTCGCAGGTACCTTTTTCTCTGAAAAACGTCACCAACTCCTTATTCTCTTGTTCTGCTTGGGTTATCTCACCTGTCGACACACCAAATCGGTCTGCTATTTTCTTTATAATCACATATGAAATGTCTACCTGGCCGTTTTCTAACCGTGAATATCTCTGTCGCGTCGTATCTAAAAGCTCAGCCATATCATCCTGGCTTATCTTACGGCTAGTACGTAGTTCTTTAATCTTGCTACCAATTGCATAACTCATATCAGCACCTCCTGTCTTGATTGTATAACTTTTTATCTAAAACATCAACTAATATGTTATAAAAATATAACATATCTTCATTTATTCATTAATCCTTTCTTCATTCATTTCTTCATTAATGGCTCATGAACCAATGCCTTTATCATACCAATTGGATGATGTATTTATTACAGCTATCAAGTGAATCGACAACGAGGTAAAACAAAGTATATTAATATTTGAATTCATCTTTGAATGGATTGAGTTTTCAAGTGTTACAATTTGATGCCCTATCTTTTTATTGAAGGCAAAACTGATGATATCCTGGAGTTTGAATGTTCCCAGGGGAACGTAGGGATTTCTCATCTCGTCTTCACGGATCAATTCCTATGAAGGTATTAATTGATTTTCCTGAATACAAAAACAGAAACACCTCAGCTAAAATACGGAGATTATCTCCTCCGTTTCGTCTGAGGTGTTATTCATTACCGCTTGGATTCTCTATATATGTGACTTGGAATTGAAATACCCATAAACAACGAATTTGCAATGATATCTCTCATTGTATAGATTAAAACCAACTTTAACAGAAGAATACAAGTACTGTTGTTTATTGAGGTTATTTTTTAGGTATCTCAGTTGATATCCCTATTTGTTTACGACATTCACTGGAGAGCCTTTGATGAAGCTTTCCAAATTCTCCGTTGCGATATCCATCAGACGTTGCCTTGATTCAACAGGTGCCCAAGCAATATGGGGGGTGATCAGGCAGTTCTTGCACGTAAGAAGTACATTGTCTTCTTTGATGGGTTCAATAGACACCACGTCAAGGCCAGCTGCATAGATTTTACCTGAATCCAGTCCTTCTTTTAGGTCCTCTTCTACAATGAGTGGACCGCGGGAAGTGTTGATGAGGATTACACTATCTTTCATCTTTTTAATGGTGTCATTGTTGATCATTCCCTGGGTCGATGGGAAGAGCGGACAATGAAGGGAGATGATATCAGCACTTGCAAAAAGCTCATCAAGCGTGACCATCTTGATTCCGTCAATAGCCGGTAGATTCAGCTCAACATCATTATAGGCTAACACCTTCATGCCCAAAGCTACTGCAATTTTAGCAGTGGCTTGTCCGATGCGTCCGTATCCAACAATTCCTAAAGTTTTTCCGTAAAGTTCGATCAACGGGAAATCCCAATAGCAGAAATCCGGACTGTCTGCCCATCTTCCTTTCTTGACTGTCTCAGCATGGTGTCCCACATGGTGACAGATTTCTAGTAGTAGAGCAAAAACAAACTGAGCCACAGCTGAGGTTCCATAAGTCGGGATGTTTGTCACTACGACGCTATTTTGTCTTGCCACGTTGATATCAACCACATTGAAACCTGTGGCTAAAACACCCACATATTTAATGTTGGGGCAAGCAGCAAAAGTTTCTGCACTGATAGGCGTCTTATTCGTAATGATGATCTCAGCGTCCCCAATACGTGAGACAATTTCCTCCTTCGCCGTCCGATCATATATGGTCAATTCTCCAAGTTTTTCAAAGCCTTTCCAGGAGAGATCTCCTGGATTTTCTGTATATCCATCTAAAATAACAATTTTCATTTTCCACCTCCATGAGTTAGTCTTCTAGAAGAGCCCAAGCCCTGTTCAGTAGACGTTTTGCATTGGCGACCACAATATCAGGATCCTCGTCTTTCCATGGTTTCACTTCAAAGGTAAGGACATAAGGATTTTCAGCATTGAAGAATCCTTCATTCTTCAACACCCTGAGAAAGTTTAGCAGCTCTGGGGTGTCATTGGAACTATTTGGAAATCCAAAACGTTGATGTTCATCGCCATAGCCTTCATCTGAAGGGTTCTCCACGACTGTGTTCCCAATGTGAAAATGTGTGAGATAAGGACGAAGTGTCCTTACGACAAATTCACTGCTTTCACGGCACATGGGAATATGAGACAAGTCGATGAGTAAACCAAAGTTATCATGCTTTTGGCGGACGTCTGCCGCAAATCTAGCTGCCAGAGGAGCAGGACCGATCAAAGAAGATTTTGCGATGTCATAGTCAAAAACTTCCAGTTCTATGTTCATATGTTTTGTCTTGGCATAGGCACAGATGTGGTCAGTTGTCTTTAAAAGCTGCTTGTAAGATTCTTCCTTTGTCTCCTCTTTCCACTTACCTGCCAGGAAGGCAATGCCATCTGCTCCTAATTCTTCTGCTTCATCAATGGCCTCCATGAGCGTGTCTTCAGCTTTCTGCCTTTCCTCTTCATCAAGATGATTGGCATTGAGACCGGTGGTCAAAAGTCTCGGTTGTGCACCGTAACAGACTTTTAAGTGGGAAGTTTTAAGTATCTCTGCTGCTGCCTTCCTCTTCGCTTCATCCTTTATCCAATTGACTTCGATGGCATCAAAATAATCATCAACAGCAATTTTCTTCAGTATATCCAAAACATGGGGATCTTCTCCTCGCAAAGTTGTCGGATAGGCCATGAAGGAAATTAATCCAACTTTAAAATACTGGTGTATCGATTCTTTCATTTTTCTACTCCTTGCTTTATAGCATTATGTTTTCTAAACATAAGCGATGACTTCTATTTCTACCAGGGCATCTTTTGCAAGTCGACTGACTTCTACTGTGGACCTTGCAGGATAGTTCCCTTCAAAGAACTTCTTATACTCGTCATTCATGATTGAAAACTCTTTCATATCAACCATATACACTGTGGTC
>Ga0209100_1002866_pt1 | contig 10234 bp, 7 predicted proteins | sample lystaG_FD_185480 | JGI IMG/M metagenome (GOLD analysis project Ga0209100, IMG submission 185480) | Glacier valley bacterial and archeal communities from Borup Fiord, Nunavut, Canada, to study Microbial Dark Matter (Phase II) -... | ecosystem: Environmental > Aquatic > Freshwater > Ice > Glacier ...
GAGCACCGCCTGACCTCGAGCGTTCCCATCGCCATGCCTGCACCCACGCCCGCTTCGGGAGCCAGACCCAGCCTGCTCGAGCCGCCGTTGGTGGGCCGCGAGGGCTTGTGGCAGCAGTTGCTCGAGTGGTTCGGGCAAGATTCTCCCGGTCAGGCCCTGCTGCTCATCGGCGAGGGTGGGGTGGGCAAGTCGCGGCTGGCGGCGGCGTTCACCCAATTCTCGAGCGGGGCAGTTCCAGTGCCGTATCTGCGGGCTTCCGAGTCGGGGCAGGGCCAGCCGTTCGGGGCGCTGAGCGAGGCCCTGCGCCGGGCCGGACCTGCGCGTTTGGCCGCGCTCGAGGCCCGCTGGCAGTCCGAACTCGCACCGCTGGTTCCCGAGCTGTTCGAGGGGCGTCCGGGACGGCAGGGGCTGGACGCGCCCGCCAGCGAGGTCCGGCTGCTCGAGGCGCTCTTTCAAGCGCTGCGGCTGGCCCTGATGCAGGCCCCCATCGCGGTGCTCGAGGACGTGCATTGGCTCGACGCCTCGAGCGTGCGGGCGCTGAGCCACACCGAGAAGCGGCTGCGCGACGACCCCGCCGCGCCGCGCCTGCTGGCCACCGCCCGCCCCGGCGAGCTGCGCCGCAACGCGCCCTTAAGGGGTTGGCTCTCCGACCTTGAGCGCGAGGGCCGCCTCATTAGGCTCGAGGTTTCCCCGCTGAGCGAGGTCTCGGTCCTCAAACTCGTCCGGCTGCTGTCCGGCTCGCCCCGCGCCACCGGCTTCGCCAAAGCGCTGCACTCGCTCTCGAACGGCAACCCCTACGCGCTGCTGGCCTTCGTGCAAGGTCTCATTTCACGCGGCCACCTCGAGACCCACGGTCCCGAGGGCTGGCAGCTCCACCTCGAGCTGTCCGAGCTGCGCGGTCAGCTTCCGGCCACCCTGCGCGGCGTTTTGCTGCAAAACCTGGAGGCTCAGGGCGAGGCCGTCCTCAAGCTGCTCGAAGCCGCCGCGCTGCGCGGTCAAACCTTCGAGTTCGAGGCGGCGCGGGCTGGAAGTGGCTTAGGTGAAAGGGTCGCCCACGCCGCCTTCGAGCGGATTCTCAAGCACCGCTGGGCCAGTGCGCTGCCCGATGGACACTACCGCCTGGAGCACGATTTGTTGCGCCAGACGCTCGAGGGCAATCCGGAACCGGGGCGTCTGGGCCAGATTCACCGCAGGCTGGCCGCACATCTGGACGCGGCAGGGGTTCAGGCCGGGGCGCGGGCGCACCATTGGGAAGCCGCTGGGGAGCGGACTCGAGCTTTTAGTTTGTGGAAGGAGTCGGCCCAGGAAGCGGGCAAGCTGTGGGCGCACCGCGAAGCTCTGAACGCGCTCGAGCACGCCCTGAATTGCACCGACGACCCCTCTGAAAAGATTGGACTGTACCGCCAACGCGGGCGGCATTGGCAGGCGCTGAACCTGCTGACCGAGTGGAGCGCCGAACTCGAGGCTGCCGACGCGCTTTTGCTCGAGCGTCCGGTGGAGGGGGAAGGGTTGAAGCTGGCCCTTGAGCGCACTCACCTGTTGCTGAGGGAGGGAAAAGGCGAGGAAGCCCTGACGTTTAGCGAAGCCTGGACCGACGGCGAGATAAACGAGGACCGGGGCCTGCTGCTGCATGACCGGGGCGCAACCCTGCTCGAGCTGGGCAGGCCAGAAGAAGCGGTCAAGGTGCTCAGGCATGCGCTCGAGGGTGGGGTGGCGGTACACAGCCGTTTGTGGGCCAACGTTCACAACACCCTGGCCTACGCTGCTCGAGTCATGAACGAGGTAGACACCGGTCTACAACATGCCGCCTGGGCGCTCGAGGGGTTTCAGGTGCTGGGGCGAAGCGAAGGTATCGCCAACGCCTTCATCACTAGGGCCAGCCTGCTGGACCTGCAAGGCCACACCACAGAGGCGACCCACGCCGTTTTAAATGCGCTACAACACGCACAGGACGCGGGTCATGCCAATCTGACCCGGTACGCCCTGGACTTCCTGGTTGACCTGATGGCGGAGAGTCAAGATATCGCTTCCGGTCTTGAGTACGCCACTCAGGGCCTGGAATTCTCGGAAAGAGAGGGATACAACGCGGGTATATCACATTTTTCACAACAGATAGAGCGGCTCAGAGGTCTGCGTGTCTCCGGTCAACCTATTGCAACGCAACTGTAACGGTCCGGAGTTTAAGCTCGGTTCAGCAGGAAGATATGAAAACAAAGCTGTGGAGTTCGGTGATGGTCGGTTTAGGAATGGCGCTGTTGGGTGGACTCTCGAGCAGCGCTCGAGCCGCCGACTACGTAACCACCTGCCAGAACGGGACGTGCAAGGGCTACGCCACTCAGGGCAGTAAAATGCCCACCATCTGCTACTGCAAGCCAGAAACCTACAGTTTTATTCAGGACCTCGCCGCGCCCTCACTCAACTCCGAACTCAGGGCTACAACACCTACTCCAGACCCTGGGTTGATGCTCAGGGGCAGGCGTCCACGCTCTACCTCTCCACCAACGACCCCGTTTTCGCACGCGCCCTGAACAATGGATTTACGCTCAACAGCTTTACCGTGACCGGGCGCACTCCTGTGCTGGCCCTTCAGTTTCCCTGAACTTGCACAAACCTCGAGCCTGCTTGAGACCCTCGCTCGAGTGAAAGACGATTGAACGCTTGACATAGCCGCCCGAGCTTCACGTCCGCAGACGTTTTTGCTACGGTAAACCATGCTCCAGGTGCTCGAAGGAACCGCAAACGACTTGCTTTCTGCTCAAACCGTGCTCGAGGCCGTGTATCCCCATAATCTGGGAGCCAGGGCCTACCACGCCCCTTGAGCGCCGCAAGAAAACCCGTTCCAGCGGCTGTGGCTGGCCCAACTCGAGGGGCAGAGCGTAGGGTCTGCACAGGTTCGCACCTCGAGCCTGCACCCCCGAACGGATTACGTCACGGTGGCCGTGCTGCCCGCGCTCCGGGGTCAGGGCATCGGCACGCGCTTGCTACACACGCTCGAGGAGGGACTCAGGGACCGGGGTCGAAAACAGCAAACCGCATTTCCCGAGTTGGAGAAGGCCGCTCGAGCCTTTACCGAACACCACGGATTTCAGAGCGTCATGCAAACTTACTCGGTCAACGTCGAGGCCAAGAACGTAGCGCCAGAGGCGTTTGCAGCGGCGCAAGCTCAGGTGCTCGAGCGTGGGCTGACCTTTATCACCTTGCTCGAGTCGCCCGACTTTGCCGATAAGGTGGCCCAGCTTCAGCACCGGGTTTATCAAGCGAACCACGTCCACAACCCGGTCCCAGATTTTTCGCTCGAGCAAATGCACGAGCTGTGGCTGAGCGACGAGATGAACCCCGCAACTTTGTTTCTGGCACTCGAGAACCGCAAACCCGTCGGTTTCGCCGCACTTTACGGGGAAGGTCAGTCGCTCGAGCTGGCCTACTTCGGCGTGGACCCTGAACACACCGCGCTCGAGCCGTGGCTTTCACTTGCTTTGACTGGACAGGCGCTCGAGTTCGCAGCCGCTCGAGGGGCGGTACTCGAGGCTGAATTCGATTCACTCAACCCGGCGGCGATGGCGGTGCTCGAGGGTTTGAACGTGGACTGGGGCGAGGCGTGGGTCACATAGCGAAAGCCTTGCTGAATTCTTAGCTCCCTCGAGCGACTAAACTCTTGCCATGCGAACACGGGGCAAATCGAGCGAGGGCTATGTCGAAGGCCCCTTATGGTGAATCCTTACTCGAGGCTCGAGGGCTGGGTTTACCACGCGACCTTCACGCTGGCTCGTCCCGAAGGCCCGCGTGCGGAATTGCGCCAACGCTTGATGGAGCGCACGGCGGCGCTCGAGACTCAAGGGTTGAACTCAGCTCAGGCCCAAGAGCAAGCCCTTCAAGAAGCCGGTGACTCGAGTGAAGTGCGCCGCCAGCTCGAGCATCGTCATTTCACGACGAAAGAGTGGGTATACATGGAGGATTTAAGCGGTTCCTCCTCACCGTCACGACCTCATTCTTGGAAGGATATTGCCGGTCTTGGAGTGCTATGCGTCTTATATTACTTGGTGTTCTTTGTATGGTTCAATTTAAAAGAATTAGGTGTTGCGTTTATCATAGCGTTCGTCGCTCGAGGCTTGTTGTCAGACTCGCTCTCAAAGCGGTTCTCAGGTGTCAAGCTATACAAGAGACGATGGTTTCTATGGCTCTTTTCCCTTTTGCTCATATTCACTATTTTTCCTTTATTTTCACCGTTTGCAACACTGGCAGGCGATAAATACAAAGTATCGTTTCCGTACTTATGGTGATTTTGTGTCATCATATTACCCAACTCCAAACAAATCTATTATAGATTGCGTCTCTATCCAAAGCTACAATACCTGTAGCCCTTTCTCCCTCCCGCTCGAGCGGCTACACTGAACCGCATGAAAACACTGACTGCGCGGGATGTTGAGGCGGCGTGCATGGGCGGGGGCGTCTTTGCCTGTGGGGGCGGGGGCTGGCTGTCGCACGGCCTCGAGAACGGACATATGGCGGTCACGCTAGGGCGGCCCAAGCTGATGTCCATTGACGAAATCCCGCAGCATGGCGTCATCGTGACCATCTCAGCCATCGGCGCTCCGGCAGCCACCAGCGGCTGGGAAATGTGGCCTCGAGACTACATCCGGGCCTTTGAGCTGGTGAGAGATGCGGTGGAAGCGGACGGGCAAAAGGTGGTGGGCGTGATGAACGCACAAAACGGCTACAGCTCGAGCGTGAACTGCTGGATGCCCGCCGCGTACTTCGATTTGCCCGTCCTCGACGCCGCCGGGGACATCCGCGCCCACCCGACCATCAAGCTCGGGGCGATGGGCTACGCGGGTGAGGGCGACGTGCAGACCGTGCAGGCGGTGGTGGGCGGAAACCGCAGCCAGGGCGCGTATCTCGAGGTTTTAGCCCGAGGCAGCCTGTTCAAGACGGCGGGCGTTTTGCGGGCGGCGTCGGTGCAGTCGGGCGGCTTCATCGCGTCGGCGCGCTTGCCGCTCAGTGTGGCTGAGGTTCGCTCGAGGGCCGCGCTGGGCAGCATTTCAAAAGCGATTGAGCTGGGCGAGGCCATGCTCGAGGCCCAAATAAAAGGGCCAGAAGCCATGCTCGAGGCCGTCGTGAAGGTCACGGGTGGCCAGATGCTGGCTCGAGGGACGCTAGTGAGCGCGACCCTGCGAACCGAGGGTGGCTTCGACTTCGGGCAGTTTGATGTTCAGGACGGGAAAGACGAGTACCGCATCTTCACCATGAACGAGCACATGGCGGTGGATAAAAATGGCGTGCGGGTCTCGAGCTTCCCGGACACCATCTGCCTGTTCGATGTCCATACCGGGCTGCCGCTGAAAACAGGCGATACGCAGGGGGGGATGGGGGTCGCGCTGCTGCATGTGGACCGGAACAAACTTCCGCTCTCGAGCGGGGTGAAAGACGCCGCCGCCTATCCCGAACTCGAGGCGCTGATGGGCATTGAGTTGACGAAATACGCGCTCGATTCGGTGGATAACGGTGGTAAGAAATCCAAAAAGTCGAAGAAATAGGTCTCGAGGTTTCCATGTATGACAAAACTTTGACCGGGCATCTGGTCCTCGAGCATCGCGTTCTGAAAGACGGCTTTTTAGCGCTCGAGAACGGCAAAATTGTGGCCATCGGGCAGGGTTCGCCGCCACCCGCAAAGGAACACCTCGATTTTTCCGGCTGCGTGGTTATGCCGGGCGCGATAGACACGCACACCCACGCATTTTCCGCACTCGAGGAGGGATTTGTAAACCTGACCCGCAGCGCGGCGGCGGGCGGCGTGACCACGCTTTTTGACATGCCCTACGACGACCCCGACCCGGTGGTGACGACTGAGCGGCTGCTCGAGAAGGGGGAACGCCTGAAAATCGAGGCCAGCGTGGCGGTGGGCCTATACGGCACGGTGGCCAAAGGTGCGGGGGCCGGACAGGTGCTCGAGCTGGCAGGGGCCGGCGCGGTGGCCTTCAAGTTCTCCACCTTCGAGACGCACCTGGTGCGCTTTCCCCGCATCGGCAACATGCAGTTGCTCGAGGTGTTGGAGGCCGTGAACCGGACGGGCAAGGTGGCCTGTTTTCACGCCGAGGACCAGGAACTCATTGACGGATTCACCACAAAAGTGAGGGCTGAAGGCCGAACCGACCCGCTGGCCCACTGCGAGAGCCGCCCCGAAATTGCCGAGCTGGTTGCCATTTCCGGCCTGCTCGAGCTGGGCAAAGTGACGGGCGCGAAGGTTCACATCGTGCATGTAACCACAGCGGCGGGATTTGCGCTCATTGAGAGCGCGGCTTGGCACACAAGCCGCAACCAATTTTCCGCCGAAACGTGTTTGCACTATCTGATGTTTGCCGATGAGGACATGCTCGAGCACGGCGCGCAGCTTAAAATCAATCCTCCACTACGTAAACTAAGGCATGTCGAACGGCTTTGGGAGGTTTTGCGTTCAGACTCGCCCATCTTCTCGCTCGAGCCATTTGTGACCTCCGACCATGTGGCGTGGCCGCTCTCGAGAAAGGACAAACTCAACATCTTCGACAACGCCTCGGGAATGCCGGGAGTGGAAACACTGCTTCCCTTTCTGCTCGATGCTTATCTTAAAAGAATTGCAACCCCTGAACTCGAGGAGGCCGCATTTCTCGAGACCGCCAATCTCGTTTCAACCAACGCCGCAAAGCGCTTCGGACTCGAGGGCAAGGGAAAAATTGCCATTGGGTTTGACGCCGACCTCGCCGTGCTCGAGCGGGGCAAATTCACCTGGAAAGCGGCTGAGTCGCATTCGAGCGCCAAGTGGTCGCCGTTCGACGGGCGCGCGATTTCGGTGCGAGTGGTTCACACTTTATTGGGCGGCGTGGCGGTATGGGATGGGAAAAATGTGCTCGAGGGGCAAGGGTACTGGCTCAAAACTTGAAGGGCAAGGCGGCTGAGCAGTGTGTCGCTTCCCGAAAACCCGTCTGCACACTCGAGGTCCACTCCAAAAACTCCGCTGAAACAACTTTTCTGATTGTTTTCTAGCCCTGCCGAATCAACGTATCCACCATCAGCGCCCCGCCCAGCACCCCCGGAATTCCACCACCGGGGTGAACACTCGTGCCCACCCGCCACAGTTCGCGCTCGAGCCGGTGCCCCGGTGTGTGAAACGGTCCCGCCTGCCACAGCGCTCGAGCCACCCCATAAATTGCGCCACCCCACGCGCCCCCCTCCTGAAAATACTGCGGATGAAAAGTCGCGCTCAAGCGCATCGCTTGACGCAAGCGACGCTGTAAAACCCGCTCGAGCCACGCCAGTTGCTGCCCCACCCATTCGGACTCGAGCGCGTAGTTTCGCCCACTGGCCGGGGCGGTGAGCAAGATGGAGAGCACCGCTCGAGTGTTTTGCGGGTAAACGCCGTGCGGCGGGTAGTGGTTGAGGAAAGCCATCGTCTGAAACGGTTCCTTCAAGTTCCACAAATCCCGCTCGAGCGCGGCGGGGTCGTCGGGCAAAACCACGCTCGAGAGCGGTAAATCCAGCGGTTCCTCGAGTATGGCGTAAATCGCTACCCCCGAGCAGGTGCGGCGCTTGGGGATGTGTACAGGGCGGCCTCGCAGTGCCTCGAGCCGCCCGAAATCCAGGCTCGAGATGAGACGCTCGAAGGGCCAGGAGCGCTCACCCGCCCAGACCCGTCCCGGCTCCACCTTTGTGACCGGAGTGTGCTCAAGCAGTTCCACACCGCGCTCTGAGCACATTTGCTCGAGGGTGCGGGTCAGCTCGAAGACGCCGCCCTTTGGGACGCTGAGACCGTCCTCAAGCATCAAAGCGGGCAGTGAGGCGTACAGCGCCGGGGCGCGCTGGGAGCCGATTCCGGCATTCAGGGCGTGAATGGCGAGACTTTCACGCAAAAGTTCGGGCAGCTCGAGCGAGTTCAAATACGCCCTGGCGCTAAAGTGCAGGCCATGCACTCGAGCCAGACCGGCGCTGAGGCGCACAAAACGCGGGTCGGTCAGGCGCGGCGGAGTGGTGAGCAGGCCCTCGACCTCTATCGGACGCTGCCGCTCGAGATAGCGCTGCCAGTGCGGGAAAAGCGGGTGTTCGGGCGGCACGGGCAGCTCGAGGGTTTGACCCTGAAAGTGGTGGGTGCCCAGCGAGGGCCAGGACAAATGCTCGAGCGGGTCGCTCTCCCCTGCCCTGTTGAGCAAGGTACGCCATACCCCACAAAAGCTGTGCAGCGCAGGCCCGGTGTCCAGGGTCTGGCCCTCGAGCACCACGCGCCTGCTCTTGCCGCCGAGGGTGTCACGCTCGAGCAGGGTGACACTTTCTCCTCGGGCGGCAGCCAGCAACGCCGAAGCCAGACCCGCGAGGCCCCCACCCAGAATGAGGGTTTTCATCGCTCGAGCACCGAGGTCTGAACTCTGAACTCTGAAGTCTGTTCCACCCTCATCCTCGCACCAGGTGGGCTACTAGCAAAACGCCCGACACCATGCCCACCGCCCACGGACTGAGTATGGAGAGTGGGTAGAGTCGCGCCGCTCGAGCGGGGGTCGGCTCCCTCCAAAGCTTAAGGGTGAGTCCACCGCTGACCAACAAGATGGCCAGACCGACCAGCGGATGCAAGAAGACAGCCAGCACGCTCGAGAGTAAATACCACGCCCCACACCACAGCGCGGTATTCGCAGCGCCTAGCACCGTCGCCACCGTGCTTACCCCAGCAGCCGCGTCGGTCTCGAGGTCCTGCACCGCGTCGAAGGCGTGTTTGCCCACCGACCACGCCATCAGGCAAGGCAAGGCCAGGGTTGAGGGTATTGCGCCGAAGAGCAGCGGCACGAAGGCCAGCGGCAGCGCGTAGGCCGCGTTGGAGAGCGAATCCAGGAACGGGCGAGTCTTGAAGCGCAGCGGCGGCAGTGAATACCCCAAAAAGAGAAGTGTGTAGAGAAAAACCACCGCCCAAAAACTAACAGGGGTCTCGAGCAGAAAATAAAGCGCGAAAGGGATGTTCAATGCGGCAATCGCTCGAGCGAGCGGCAGCGCCTCGCCGTGCTCGAGCCGCGCCCCCTGATAGCCCCCCTTGCGAGGATTGAGCGCGTCCTCATCACGGTCTGCCAGGTCGTTGACCCCGTAGATGAGCAGGTTGAACGGCAGGGTCAGCCACAGGAGCAAAACCAACCACGCAGGGTCCGTGCTCCACAGCCGCCCACTGAGCCACAGCGCTAAAGTCGCCGGACCCAGGGTGTTGACCCACAGCGCGGGCCTCGAGATGAGCACCCAGCGCCCCAGCGTCCGCAGGGCGTGAGCGCTCGAGGGTCGGGTCGGGGAGGAAAGTCGGCCAGGGGAGCCAGAGGAATCGTTCATAGCACGTCAGCGCAGGGTTGACCACCCGCTGGCAAACAGTATAGCCCGGTGCTGCAAAGTCACCTGTCCTCGAGAAGGGTTTGAACAATCTCAAACCGTCGTTCCAGAGCCTTCCAACCGGACCCGTTGTGAGACATCGTACCAACCCAGCGCGGCAAAGGTTGTACAAAGGGTGTACAAAAGAGTTCTTTGAGCTGCTGTGAGGAGTTGTTCGTGTTGAAGTCGCCCCAAACCGTTTCCCCTTCGGTGGGGCTTTACACCACCGCCGAGGTGGAGAGTCGCACCGGAATTCCCGCGACCACGCTGCGGCAGTGGGAGCGGCGTTACGGCCTGCCTAACCCTCAGCGAAAATCCAACGGATACCGACTGTACAGTGAAGCGGACTTGAAGCACCTTCAGTTTATTCAGGTCCGGCTGAGTGAGGGCATCAATATTAGCCGCGCCGTTGAGCTTTGCCTCGAGCATTTCAAAACCGCCCCTGTCGCGCTGCTTCCGCTCGAGCCGTCCCAACAGGGGTCGGAGCGGCGCGAAAGTTCGCTCGAGCGCGGTTTGATGGACTATATAGAAGAACTGCTGCACGCGACGCTGAAGGCGGATTTCGAGTGGGCCGCGCAGATTCTCTCCAACGGCTACGCCCGCTTCACGCTCGAGGATGTGCTCACCCACATCATCGAACCGGTGCTGCGCGAAATTGGCAAGATGTGGCAGCGCGGCGAAATCACCATCGCCCACGAGCATCAGGCCAGCGCTTACCTGCGTGGCAAATTGCAAATTCTGCTCGATATGGTCGGTCAGCCGCAACTGGGGCCGGGGGTGGTGGTGGCCTGCGGTCCCGGTGAAACCCACGAAATCGGCTCACTAATGCTCTCGGTGATGCTGCGCCGCGCCGGGGTGCGGGTGTTTT
>Ga0209100_1002867_pt1 | contig 10234 bp, 7 predicted proteins | sample lystaG_FD_185480 | JGI IMG/M metagenome (GOLD analysis project Ga0209100, IMG submission 185480) | Glacier valley bacterial and archeal communities from Borup Fiord, Nunavut, Canada, to study Microbial Dark Matter (Phase II) -... | ecosystem: Environmental > Aquatic > Freshwater > Ice > Glacier ...
TCACAATGAGGTCAATCAGTTTGTGCAGCTTGCTTGGGTGGTCTCGGCGAGGGTCAGGCAGGCTGCTGAAATGCTCGAGGATGTTGGGTATCACCCCGTCACGTTACCTCTTGGTGCGTTTGCCCTGAGCTTCCCCCTACAGTGTTTATCGCTAACACTCCGACTTTTCCGCTCTGCTCCAAAGTCTCCGTTACCGCGATAAACACTACTCTTTTCTATTCGCTCCGCTCACCATAGATACCTGAAACAGACCAGATATCTATGGGAAAGGCTATATTCTTCTCGAGACCACAAAACCCAACTTTCCTGATGCGTATGAGCCTTTGCTTAAGCGCTCGAGGAAGAGGGGTCAGCAACTCCGCTTTAAAATAGCCCCATGAAACGCCTCACCCTGCTCGGTCTGGGCCTGCTTTCGCTAGCGGCCTGCAACCCCAACACCCCCATCGGTTTGTCCGCCTTCAACCTCCGCACCCTGGACAACACCTGCACCACGCTCGAGGACAAAAAGTACCTGGGGCTGGCCTTTAATTACACTGGCAAGCTCGACACGCTCAAGTTCAGCTTCACCCCCTACTCGAGCACCACCCTCACCCCATCCGTGCAGACCGTCAAAATCGGAGACGTGACCAGTCCGCCCTCGAGCTTTGCCAAGGTGCTGCTCAACGAAAGCACGGTGGCCAAAGTGTATCTGGCCCTGTCTGATGCCGTCCTCTCGAGCACAGGTGTGACCCCGCCAGACCCCAAGCAGACCCGGCCCATGTCCATAAAACTCGAGGTGAGCAACGCGGCGGGTCAGTCGGCGGGGGCGCTCGAACTCAAGGATGTGGATGTGAGCGGCTGCTATTGAGACTCCAGCCTGAGAGTTTGCGGACAAGGGCTTGCCCTCGAGCGGGTCAAGACTTAACCTGAGAAGAAGTTCACTCGAGCTTTATCTTTGGAACTTGACCCATCGGGGTAAGCTGTCGAGTTGAACTTGTGGAGGTTGACATGCTCAAGCGCACGCCCGTTTTCGGTGTATCCACTTTGCTCAGCGCCCTCATACTTTCAGGATGTGCCTCGCTTATCCCTGACCAGAGCAAGGATTATCTGTCGCTCTCGAGCCAGAAACTCACCGGAACCCTCAGCACACCCGTAACCACCGGGCAATCGCTGCACGGTGCGGCGGGGACCACTCTGGTTGGAACGCTGACCTACAGCGGCGAGTTTGGGGACATCAGCGGCCTGCCCGCCGACCCGACCAAGTTCACCGTCAACCTGGGGTTCGTGGGTGCGGCCCTCGAGACCGTCTGCACCGCTTCAAGCGGTATCACGCTCAAAGTCAACTCCTGGAGCATCTCGCTCTCGGACCCGGCCACGCCCACGCCGCTGGTCAAAACCTCGAGCGCGGCCCTGAGCTACAGCGCAACCCTGGCTCCAAACGGCAAAGACCTGACCCTCAGCGCGTCGGGAGCCGGAACCGCCGCGCTCGAACTGGCCTACGCGGACATCAAACCCATCCTCTCGAGCGGCGGCACCAACACGGTTGTAGCCAGTGCCAGCGTCATACTCGAGGGTTGCGCGTTTCCCAGCAGCCCGTTTTCACTGACCACCTCCGACCTCAAGCAGACGCTGAGTTTCAAATAGGGTGCTCGAGGGTGTGACTCGGGAATGCGTGACTCTATCGAGCAGGCTGGAAAGACCCCCCCTTGCGTAGTCACGCAAGACCCATCTTTATGGGAAGCTGCACGAACCTGTTGTACAGGGGGGTACTTTAAAAGCTCGAGTGGTACAGTCTTTTAGTTCCCCCTGTACAACAGAGGGGATATTTTTGTAAGCGGCCCGGCCCGGTAGGTGCCGTCTTGCCCAAGACAGCGCTAGCGCACAAAAGAAGGCTCACGAAGTGTTGCGAAGCACGGGTCGTTCCAAGTGGAATAGCCGCCACCCCGCCCGCATTCCTGATTGACGCCCGCTGCTCGAGCGAAACTTGACAAACCCAACCCCGGCAGCTATCCTTCTTGTCGCCCTGAGTGCCGTGGTGGCGGAATTGGTAGACGCACTAGTTTCAGGGACTAGCGCCGCAAGGCGTAGGGGTTCAAATCCCCTCCTCGGCACCACCCTGAAAAGCCCCGCAAAACTGCGGGGTTTTTTCTTGCTTATCCAGTTTCTCGAGCAACCCCCAAGAACTCTATTTCACCGTAATCGGTAAGCTGAACAGAGTCGGATTAGGGCTGCCCTGCTCACTCGAGTAGCGGATTTCGTACTCTCCGGCGGTGTCCGGCAGTTGTAGCGTGCCGGGATTGCCATCCCTTGTGTAGAAGTAAACCGTGTACGTGCCGATGGCCGCTCCTTTGGGCACGACGGTAACGTAATCACCAGGGTTGTTGGGTCCGGTCCATTTGATTTGGACTTTCTCTCCTTTCTTGCCCGTTCTGGGGGCCTCGAGCTTATAACTGGCTCCCTTGAGCGTGAGTGGACGGCTGGCTAGAGTGGGGTTGGGGCTGGCCTTTTCGCTCGAGTAGCGCAGTTCGTACTCTCCCGGCTCGAGCGGGGTTTGTATCGAGCCGGGGTTGCCGTCTCGGGTGTAGAAATACTGGGTGTACGTTCCCACCTCGGCACCCTTTTTGACCACGGTAACGTAATCGCCGGGATTGTTGGGTCCGGTCCACTGCACCGAGACTTTGCTGCCCGCCACCACCTCGCCGGGGGCCTCGAGCGCGTAGCTGCCCAAAGCAGCGGCTTTGACGGTGATGGCGCGGCTGGCCAGGGTTTTGCTGCCGTTGTCGCTCGAGTAACGCAGTTCGTATTCTCCGGCCTCGAGCGGGGCTTGCAGCGTTCCGGGGTTGGCGTCCCTTGTGTAGAAGTATTCGCGGTAAGTTCCTTCGGGTTCACCTTTTTTGACCAGGGTCACGTAATCCCGGTCGTTGTTTGGCCCGGTCCATTTGACCGTGATGACCCCTCCAGCGCTCACCTGGACCGGAGCCTCGAGCACGTAAGTCGCCAGTTTAAGCACGATAGGGCGGCTGAACAGGGTTTTACCCGACAGGTCGCTGGCGTAGCGCAACTCGAAGGCTCCGGCCTCGTTGGGCACGGTCAGCTCGAGCGGGTTGCCGTCTCGGGTGTACTTATAATCGCGGTACGCCCCCTCTGGAGCGTCTTTGGCAACCACCGTGACGTAATCCTGGGAGTTGTTCGGCCCGGTCCACTTCACCGAAATTTTGCTTCCCCCCAGCACTTCGGCGGGTCCCTCGAGCGAGGCCGTCACCTTTCTGGGCGTGAAGGGGGCACTGCGCCCCACCACCCGCGTGCTGCCGTCGGGGTTGGCCAGGTGGTAGCGAATCTGATACTCGATTTGCTCGTCGGGAACGTTTAGCTCGAGCGTGCCCGACGCACCCCTCACGTACTCCCAGTTCAAGTAAGCGGTGTCCGGGTCGGTTCTCTGGACCACGGTAATCCAGTTTTTCTCGCCTGCGGGCGCACCGGAGAATTTCACCGTCACCTTGCCGCCCGCAATGGGAGGATTGGGACTGATGTCCAGCGCCACCTCGCCCACCACACCCACCTCGAAGGTGAAGCGGTTGGGTGAGCCAGCGGCCACGGTCAGGCCCCCAAAGGTCTGTACCCCCGACTCGGAACTCTCGACGGTGGCGGTGTAACTTCCGGCACTCAGTTCGGCCACAAACTCGGCCCCGCCCGAGAAACCCACGGTGTTCTGCGGGTTCAGCGCGGCGCTGAAGCTCACTTTTGCGCCCGAGGTGAAGGGTTTCCCGCTCGAGGTCAGGGTCACGACCACTGGCAGCTTGACCTCGCTAGGCTTGGCCACGTTCACCACGGTGCGGCCCAGCGCAGCGGCGAGTTCACTGCTCGAGCGGGCGTTTTCAAAGGTGCCGATGCCCTCGAAACTCTTCTGCGCTCGGGCGTCCAAATCTATCCCCACGATGCGTAAATCTACCGTGATGCCGCGCTTTTTGAAGTTCTCGAGCACGCTGCTCAGGTTGCCCCGGCAAGATTCCTGCCCATCCGTGACCAGCACAATGAGCTTCTTACTCGAGTCCTGGGGAAAATCCAGTGCGGCCTGCTCGAGCGAATACGCGATGGGGGTGGCCCCTTTAGGCCGGGTCTGGGCCACCAAATCTTGCAAACTCCCGCGCTCGAGACCCTTCATGGGCAGCAGCAATTTGCTGTCCTGGCAGGCGTTGCTCGAGGCTCCACTCGAGTTGGCCCCGTAGATTCTGAGACCCACGTTGAGCGCGGGGTCCGCAGGCAGCTTGGAAATGAAATCGGCGAGCACCGCCTTGGCCACGCTAATGCGGCTCGAGCCGTCGGGGAGCTTGCTGTACATGCTGCCCGAGGCGTCGAGAATGAGCTGTACAAAAGTGGTCTGGCCGCTCTGGGCCAGGGCTGAACCGAGCGAAAGGGTGAGAGTGAGCAGCAGTTTGGAGCGCATGAAAAACCTCCTCGAGATGAGAGCCTGTACCATCTTTGCGAAGAACTGTAAGATACACCCGAGTTTGGGACGCGAAGTGGCATTGCCTCACAACTTTCAAAAAGTACACCCTGAACACTTTGGTCCCCGCTTCTCTCTGAACCCAAAAAGTAGGGGAATGTCAACATTAAGACTTTTAAGAATCCTGAGAATAAAAACACAGCCTTGTCACAAGACTCTAAATAAGTCGCCACCCACGCTTGACTATGTTTCTCAAAACACCTTGTGAACTTTTCGATATGGTACCTTATATTTCTAATACAATTCTGGTCGAGCCTTGCAACCTCAATTAGGCTGACGGTCAATAAATTTAACCAGCGATAACATGTTCTCATTAAATATATTGGGTTCACCTCAACTAGTTCGGTCCAAATCCCCTGTGGGGGTCTCCCGTAAGGGGCTGGCCTTGTTGTGTTACTTGGTGCTTGAGGCCAAACCCTGTCCCCGCGAGCAGCTTGCGGCCCTCTTGTGGGAGCACAAAGCTGCGCGACAGAACCTGAGGGTCGAGCTGACCCGGCTTCGCTCGAGCGGCCTGGACTTTTCTGGGGCGCAGACGCCCACCCTATCCTTAAATCATCTCCCCACCGATCTCGAGCAGTTCGAGAACCAGCACCCTCAAAACGAAGCCGAGCTGATCGAACTGCTCGAGCTGTTGCGGGGACCCCCGCTGAGCGAATTGGCCGGGGTGGGCAGTCCAGCCTTCAAGGTGTGGGCCGAGCGTAGAGTGGTAGGAATTCTCGAGCGTCTACAGCTTCGGCTCGAGGCCCTGTACCTTATCCTGCGGCGTCAGGACTGGACCACGGCGGAATTGCTGTGGCTGGAGAAAGTGGATTTGCTGGGTCTGGAGCGTTCAAAACGAGGGGTTTTGGTTCCCGCCGCCCCCTGGACGCAAGGGCACAGCCTGCACTTCACCCGCCCCGAGGAGGAGTCCCGTCTGCGCGTGGCCCTGGAAAATGCGCTCTATCATCCGGTTTTGGGGGTCCTGCGCGGAGCAGCAGGCAGTGGAAAAAGTCATCTGGCCGAGTGGCTGGCGCGTCAGACGCTGGTTCAGACCCGAGCTCCCCCGCTGACCCTGCGCGCCACCGCGTCCCGCTCGGTTCGCCTGACCCTGGCCTCGGTGGCGACCCAGTTGACCCCTCATGTGCAGGGTGCCGCGCGCGAAAGCTTGAACCACATCCGGGCCAGACCCGGCAATCTGGAAAGCGATCTGGTGCGTCTCAGCGCGGTGCTCGAGCAGGTTCACAGACCCCTGCTGCTCATTTTCGACCATGCTCAGGTGGCCCAGGCCGAGTTTGCCACCGCGCTCGAGTTCTGGCTCAACAACCTGCCCTCTGGCCTGTTTCTGGTGCTCAGTCGCGAGGACGAACACCCCAGCGAAGGGGTTCGCTCCCTGCTCAGACGGGTGGATCCCAGCCGCAGGCTCGAGCTGACCCTGGGAGCGCTCAGCCTGATGGGTGTGGCCGAGGGTCTGGCCCAGCAGGGCGGCGGCTCGGGGTCGGGGGTTCTCGAGGAATCGCGTCTGGCCTACGCCCACAGCCTGCTGCAACGTTCCGACGGCAATGTTCAGCACATGCTGGCCCTGCTCGAGCAGGAGCAGCACAGCCTTACCCCGTCCAGCCCAGCCCACGCGCTCGAGGAACTCTATCTGGGCGAGGCCGGAGACTGGCCCGAAGAGGTTTACACCGCCCTGCGCTATCTCAGCGTGGTTCACACCACCTTCGATGAACCGTTGGCCTGCGCCTTGCTCGAGCGTATGGGCCTGGAGGCTCCGGCCCGCCTGCTGGCTCAGGCGCTCGAGCGCGGTGTGCTGCAAGCCGTACCCCCGGAGCGGGCGCTGGTCTTTCCCTTCTGGACCCCGCTCAGCCGCTCGAGGGGCAGGACCTCGAGCGAGGTGGGTGAAGGGGCGGGTGAGGGGGCAACCCCCCCCTTCCAGCTTCAAAACCAGGCACACCGGGAGGAGCGTTTCGAGTTTCGCCGCGAGGCCCTGAGAATCGCGCTGGCCACTTCCTTACCCCAGCCCACCCGCCAGGAACTGCGCCGACACCTTGGCGAACTCCTGGCTCCCACCCTGCCGGGTCTGGCCGCCTACTACGCCCGCCGCACCGGACAGCTCGAGCGAGCTACCCTGCTGCTTGAGCAGCACCTGAACACACTTCCTTCAGATAGTCCCCTCGGAAAAGCGATCCCTCGACCTGTTCTGCGGACGCCCGCCAGCGCTCAGCCCCCGACCCCGCTCCGCTCGAGTGCCTACACTCCACCGCTGCGTGAACTGGGCTATCACGTTGCGCTCGACGAGGGTTGGCTCAATCTGCGCCGCAGGGGCCGCTATGGTCCTGCTGAGACCCTGTGTCTGCTCTTTCCTCTTCCCAGTGGCCTGGAGACCCCCAAGGAAGCCGAGGGAACGCTGCGACTGATCTGGCGTCTCGATGTATTCAACAGCGGTCAAGACCTGTTTCCCATTCAGGTCCCCTTTGCGCTGCGCTTACACCTGCGAAATACCTCCAGCGCACAGGTCTTCAATCCCGAGACCTTCGATCCCTACTTTGAGGATGGCCTCGAGCACCGGATTGCCCGAGACGTCCATCTCGAGGGCTGGATGGAACACACCCTGAGCTTGAGCGCTCCTCCCGAGGGGGGCCTGCTCGAGCTGTGTGCGCGCGCCCTGGACGTGGCTTTAGTGGTGGGATTACTCGAGTGGAACGGTCAAAATCTGCTCGGTAAAGCCGTGACTCCTCAGCGCACGACCGCCTAGACCCCAGGCGTTAAAACCTACTCCACCCTTTTAACGCATTAGTAACGCATGAAGGGACTTTAAAATAACGTATTCATATGCTAATGTAAGTTGTCTGAGTATACTCTTGCGCTCAGACTTTCCCGTCTGACCGTCATTCCTGTCCTCGAGCGCTTGCTCGTGGCAAAGGAGGTGATGTTTTTACTGCTGTCGCTCAACATCGCCACGACCGTGAATCTGGCCCCTCTGCCCTCATACATCGCATGAGGCTGGATTAAGGGTTGGTGGCGCTCGAGGTGAAGCACATCAGCAGACTCCCCTCTGTAGGACGGTTCCTTTCAGGCCCTCTCTCTAACCGCATTGCGATGAGGTATTTGACATGAAGATGAAAGCCGCTTTAACCCTCCTTGGAGCGATGGCCCTGTTCGCCGGGTCCGCTCAGGCCGCCGCGACCGAGCAGACCTTCATCGGTGCAGGCTCTTACGACATCGTGGGCACTTCGCCCGCCACCGTCACCCAGAACATCACCGTGACCGTACCCCAGCGCTACGGCCTGTACCTGCACCGCACCACCTGGAACCTGAACCTGGGCCAAATTGGCTCGGAGGTTGGAGGACCTGCGTGCTACCGTGCGGGCGAGCACGACACCAGCACGGGCCGCGACGCCCTATACGACGTTTCTCTGTTGATGGGTCAGTCTACCTTCAACGGCGACTCCGGTTTAGACGACCCTACCAACCCCTACGACGTGACCGACACCTTCAACGGACGTTCGGATATCCTTCGCCACCTGACTTTCCCGGACTCGGTCAACTTCATCAATGGTCAGACTGTGGCGGGACTTGGTTCTGCTCTCTTCGTCTCGACCCCAGTCAGCAGCTACCCCGGCCTCGAGATTGGTGTGGGCGGCGTACTCTGGAAAGGTCCCATCATGTGCGTGTACCAGAAGATTGTGGAGAAGTTCAGCAACTCCACCCATTGGAACTTCTCGGCCCAGCTAAATGCTACCTCCGGCTTCCCCACCCTGTACGTGGCCGACCACCTCACCGATGTGGCCGCTGTGAATAACAGCCCCAAAATCACGGTGGCTCCTGTGATTGCCGGTGGTTTGGCCAACAGCAACGGTGTGCTGCTCTCTGGAACCGCGCTGGGCACTCCTCAGCCACTTTTATTTTCCAACACCACCACCACCGGCGGCTGGCTCGACGACAACCTGCTCGAGGTCCTGGTGTTCGACGGCAGCGAGGTTGCGGGCACGACTGCCGGAACCATCACCTACCGCCTCACCGACACCACAGCTCCATTATTACCGTGAAGTAGGCATTTTCAGCCGTGCGTCCGTTGAGGAAACATTGCAATAAGATGACCTCGAAGGACAAGTGCTCGAGCACCCCACGTTCAGGGTGCTCGAGCAACCCCACCCAAGCCTCTCGCTTTCAATAGTCCCAAACTCGAGAAACCACAATCGCTCAACCCTGTTTATTTCTCTACTTTTTCCAAAATACTTCGCTACGCTTGAGGAAACCCTAACTATGCCTCCATCCCTTCGTTCCCTGCTGGTCGGTGTGGCCCTGAGCCTCTCGAGCGCCACCTTCGCGCAGAGCAGCGAGGCGCTGGGTGCGGGCGACGTCAATGTGGAAGCAACCGGAACAGCTCGAGTGCTACAAACTTTCACCACGACCGTTCCGGTGCGCTTTGGTGTATAGCTGCTACGCTGCAACCCTGACCTTCTCGCTCTCCGACCTCTCGCAACTCTGAAGGTACGCCCATGCCCTGTTCACGTCTTCCCTCGAGTCGTCCCGCCTCTGTTCTCGGAGCATGGAGCGTCCTACCATGAAAAGAACGCCCTCCCTGCTGTTCGCACTTTTGGTCTGCTCGAGCACCGCTCTGGCCGCGACCTCGTTGCGCCAGACCGTCTCCATTCAACTGGATAAGCGCTTTGGCCTGCACCTGCACGATACGACCTGGGACCTGAACCTGAACAGCATTCCGCCCGCGACCTGCTACCGGGCGGGTGAACATAAGCCCAGCACCGGACGCGACGCTCTGTACACCTCCGGCGGCACCTTTCTGGGGCTGTTCAATGCCACCAACCTGACCAACGTGCGCGGAGACAGCGAACCCGACCCCTACAACCCGTACAGCATTCCTGCTACCCGCACCTTCACCGATGCTCGAGTGCAACAGGTGAGCGGCTACCCCGGCCTTCAGGTATCGGGTACGGGTAAAGATGCCGTGGTGACGTGGAAAGGCCCCATCTTTTGTACCCATCAAAGCATTCTCGAGAAGTTCTCCAACGCCCTGAACGGCTACAAAACCACAGTGACGCTGGGCATCATGTCCACGCCGGGTGGGGCACCTTTTTCCGACATGCCGAATCTGGTGGTGCTCGAGCGGGAAACCGGGAGCTTCTTGCAACAGGACCTCAAAAACGCTTTTTTCCTGACCCCTCCGGACCCTGGCCCCAAGACTTTATCGGACGACAACGCCGCATTGCTGCCTTTGCTCAATCCCGCCGGAGCAACCACCAAAGGCTGGGCTGATGGCAACCTGCTGACCGCACTCCTCTTCGATGGGCGGGAGCGGGCCGGAACGTACAAATCTACCCTCACCTTCAACCTGGCCGATTTTTCGGCCCCCTAGCCCCATCCGCCGCTCGAGCCTGTTTTCCCCTTACCCTTCTCCATCCTCTCTGCGCCCGAGTTCTCAAGGAGTTTCCCACCGTGCTCAAACCCACCGTGCTCAAACTAAGCTGTGCTTTTCTCGCTTTAAACCTCGGTTTGGCCTACGCCGCCAGCGGCGTGACCATTGATAAACCCAAAATTCTCTACGCTCTAAACGCAGGTCAATCGGTCACGGGCGTGGTCAACGTGCTCAACCCCGGCTACGCCAGCGAAGACCTCGAGGTCAAGGTGGAGCAGAACGACTGGCTGCTCACCGCTCAGGGCGAGGCCCGCTATCTCTCACCCGGTAGCCAGCCCAAATCGCTGACCCAGTGGCTGAGCTTGCCCGCCAACACCTTCGCCCTGCCTGGTGGTGGG
>Ga0209100_1002876_pt1 | contig 10216 bp, 9 predicted proteins | sample lystaG_FD_185480 | JGI IMG/M metagenome (GOLD analysis project Ga0209100, IMG submission 185480) | Glacier valley bacterial and archeal communities from Borup Fiord, Nunavut, Canada, to study Microbial Dark Matter (Phase II) -... | ecosystem: Environmental > Aquatic > Freshwater > Ice > Glacier ...
GATTCCCCAGGCGCGCATCGACGAGGCGGTGAGCCGCATCCTTACCGTCAAGTTCGAGATGGACGTGTTTGCGAACCCCTATCCCGACCCCGCCGCGACGAGCCTCGTGGGAGGCTCCGAACACCGAGCCCTCGCACGCACCGCGGTCCAGGAATCCCAGGTGCTGCTCAAGAACGACGGGGCACTCCCCCTCGCCGCATCGACACAGAGCATCGTGATCGTGGGCAACGCCGCTCAGGACATCGGGATTCAGGCCGGGGGTTGGACCCAGTCGTGGCAGGGCGACGCTGGCAATGTCATACCAGGAACGACGATCGGGGACGGAATCAAGGAGCGAGCCGGCTCGGGCATCACCGTCACGTTCAACCTCCCCGACTCGGGGAACGTAGACGTATGCATCGCGGTCGTGGGAGAGGAGCCGTACGCGGAGGGTGTTGGCGACTCGACCGACCTCGCACTTCCCGGCCTTGACATCCTGAACACGCTGAAGGGTCGATGCGAAAGCACGGTCCTCGTGGTGGTGTCCGGCAGACCCGTCATGATCACGGAGGCGTTGTCGAGTGTGGATGCCGTCGTGGCCGCCTGGCTGCCAGGAACGGCAGGAGAGGGCGTCGCCGACACCCTCTTCGGCGACATCCCCTTCACCGGCAAACTTCCCGTGAACTGGCCGCGAGACATGGGCCAGGTGCCCACCGCGCCGGCGGGGCAGGCCTACCTGTTCCCCATCGGGTACGGACTCGGGGACTAGTTCAGTCCAAGTACCCTCGCGGGAATGGTGGTCGCCGCGGCCAGCGCCTCATCGGCGGGTACTCCTGCGGCCACGCACACCTCGATCGCCCTGTCCATGGTGAGCGTCGAGCCGGCAAGGGTGCCGGTGCCCGCAATGACCGCGCGCCCGTTCGCTACGTCGACGTCGAGGCCCCCGAGCAGGTAGCGCCCGTCGGCCGCCGCGGCCGCCGCCATCGCGTCGGTCACGAGCACGACGCGGTCTGGGGCCGCACGGAAGAGCATCGCGATGAGCGAGGGGTCAACGTGAATGCCATCGGCAATCACCTCAAGCGTCACGCGCTGATCGCCTAGCGCGGCGCCCACCGGTCCTGGCTCTCGCCCTGAGATGCCGCTCATGGCGTTGAACGAGTGGGTCACGAGCGTCGCGCCGCGGTCAAACGCCTCGCGTGCGATCGCGGAGTCGGCCTCTGTGTGGCCCAATGCCACCACGACGCCCGCGTCCACGAATCGAGAGATCGCGTCAAGGGCGTGGGGCAACTCGGGCGCAATCGTGATCTGCTTGATGATCCCCTTGGCTGCGTCGAGAAGCGCCTCGACCGCGTCGGAGGTGGGGATGGCCAGCGCCGCGGGGTCATGCGCGCCCTTGCGGGCGGGAGACAAGAAGGGTCCCTCGAGGTGGACACCGAGGACTCCCGCGTCGATCGACATGGCCTCCCTGATCACCGACATCGCGCGGGCGGTGCGGTCGAGGGGCTCGGACACGAGAGACGCGACCACGCGCGAGGTGCCGTGCGCGCGGTGGGCGCCAAGCGCCGCGAGCGTCCCTTCCACCGTGTCACCGAAGGCGTGGCCGCCCCCGCCGTGACAGTGAATGTCGGTGTACATCTCAGATTCCTTGCCAGGAGGGCTTGTTGTCCTGAGCCCAACGGTAGTAGTCACCGAAGCGAAGCTCCGAAGCCGCGGCCTCGTCGAGCACGACGGTCACGTGGGGGTGAAGCTGAATCGCGGATCCCGGCAGGCTCGCCGTCACTGGGCCCTCGACGGCGGCAGCGATCGCCGCGGCCTTTCCCTCTCCGAAGGCGAGCAACACGAGGTGCCTGGCCCTGAGAATGGTGCCTAGGCCCTGAGTCACGCAGTGGATCGGAACCTCCTCAGGCGACGCAAAGAACCGCGCGTTATCGGCACGCGTCCTCTCCGTCAGGGTCTTGACGCGCGTGAGCGAGCCAAAGCTTGAGCCGGGCTCATTGAAGCCGATGTGGCCCGTCGTGCCGATGCCAAGCAACTGGAGGTCGACGCCTCCATGCGTCGTGAGCGCCTCCTCGTACCTCTCCCCTGCCGTCTCGATGTTGTCGAGCGAACCGTCTGGAATGTTGACCCTCTCGGGGTTGAGGCCCAGAGGGACCGTCACGGAGCGCTCGATCACCGCCCGATATCCCTCCGGATGACCGGCGGGGAGCCCCACGTATTCGTCCAAAGCGAAGGCGAACATCTTCGAGAAGTCGACCCCGCGAGCGGCGTGAGCGGCGAGAGCGTCGTAGACAGGCATGGGGGTCGAGCCCGTGGCGACGCCCAGCGTGAAAGCCCCTGCCGCATCGAGTGCGTCGGCGATATGAGTGGCGACAAAAGCGCCCGCCGTGTCGGCGCCGTCAAAGACCAAGACCTCAGCCACGAGTCTCCTCCCCCCTTGTCCCGTCGAGCCCAGTCTCGCCCAGTGTCGCCGCGCCCAGGGCCGCGACAGGGACGTTCGAGTCGAGAAGGCTCATGCGTCCGGCGAGGTCAAGAGAAGCCAAGAAGCTACTTGAGGCGGCCCAGCCATCGATGACCTTCGTGGCGCCTTCGACGAGCCTGTTGCCCTGCCCTGCGAGGCCTCCTCCCACCACGATGCTCTCGACATCGAGCGTCAGGACAAGCACCCTGACCGCGGACGCGAGCCCAAAGAACAACCTGTCCCGAATGGCCTCCGCGCGCGGATCGCCAGCGTCTGCGGCATCGAGGACGTCGCGTGCGGCTGCGCCCTCGAGACCCCACTGCCGCACCAGCCCCCCGCCGGAGGCATACACCTCGATGGCACCTGGCAGTCCATCCGCATCGACGGGGCCCGCGGGATCGATCGAGATATGGCCGATCTCACCGGCGGCTCCCCTGGCGCCGCGCCATAGTTTGCCATCGAGGATGAGGCCCGACGCGAGGCCAGTTCCGAGGTTGAGGTAGGCGAGCGAGGATCCGCCCTTCCTCAACGCCCAAGCGCCGAGCGCGGCCGCGTTGACGTCGTTATCGACCACCGGACGCATGCCCCAGGCGTCCTCCAACTCGCCCGCGAGGTCTACCCGGTCGATGCCAAGGTTGAGGGCATACGAGACGACGCCGTCCACCACGGAGCCGGGGATGCCGACGCCCACCGACTGAATGTCTGGCCAACCGATCGAGGCATCCTTCATCAACGCGTCCACCGCTGCCAGGGTCGACGCTACGACGGCCTCTGCCCCCTGGCCGGAGGCCGCCCGATGGCGCGCCACAATGGCGCCCCCTTCCACGGCGACCACATCTGTCTTGGTCCCCCCGATATCTACCCCAAGCCGCACGAGTCACGTCCGATCAGTTCGATCAGCCCCTGCCCGACCAAGCGGGAGGCGCCGAAGGTGGCGATGTCAATGCCTTCGAAGGCTGGCAGCGGCCAACCCATGTCAACCACGATGATGGTGTGTTTTGAGCGCAAGGCATCGATGGCCTCGCGCGCAAAGGCATGCCTGTGAAGATCCTTGCCGACGACCACGACGAGCCGGCCAGGGGCAATGGTGTCGAGCTCCGCGGCCGGGTCCGTGCCCCCTGCGATACGCGCGGCGGGTGTCACCCCCGCCGCGAACGGACCCCATGGGGCGTTCCCCACGGCCACATTCGCGGGCGACTCGAGCGCGACGAAGGAGACCGTGTCGGCTCGGTCAAGAAGTGTTTGGGCCCGCGCGGACACGTGAAATGCCCTCTGCACATCGTCCGAGCCCACCCCGCGCGCGTCATCGGCTGCGACGGGCACGGAGCGCCCGGCCGCCAGGTCGTCCCCGAGCGACTCGACCCTGGCGATCGCATCGGCGAGTCGCGCGGCGGGCAGAGTCCCGTCCGCGACAGCAGCGTCGATGGCCGCGGCGATCTCGCCGATCTGCGCGTCGGTGTTGCGGGTGCCTATACACAGCAGATCGGCCCCCGCCACGAGAGCGGCCACCGCCGCCGCGGGTATGCCCCTGTCGCCAGACGCCCCCGCCATGTCGAGCGCATCGGTGACGATGACGCCCTCGAAGCCGAGCTCTTCGCGCAATAATCCGGTCAGGATGCGGCGGGAGAACGTCGCCGGATGATCGGCGTCGAGCGCGGGGACCACGATGTGGCTCGTCATGACGGTGCGCGTACCGGCGGCGATCGCCGCACGGAAGGGCACGAGCTCCCGAGACCGCAAGGTCACCTCATCGGCGCTCACCACGGGAAGCGCGACATGGGAATCCTGAGACGTGTCACCGTGGCCAGGAAAATGCTTGGCACACGCGGCCACGCCCGTCGACTGGAGACCCTCTGTCCAGGCTGCCGTGTGCACGGCAACCTCGACTGGATCCGCCCCGAAACTGCGGACACCGATGACAGGATTGTCCGGGTTCGAGTTGACGTCGGCGTCGGGAGCGAGAGCGAGCCCGACGCCCGCCCGCCTGAGTTCGAGGCCCACGAGTTCGCCGACGCCCCGCGTCAGGGTCGCGTCTCCGAGGCGCCCGAGCACGGCGTTGCCAGGGAAGGGCGAACCCTCGCGCTGGTGGAGGCGACTCACGTCGCCACCCTCCTCATCCATCGAGACGATCGCACTGCCGCGCGCCTCGTAGAGCGACGCGGTGAGGTCTCGCACCTGGGGAGCCGACGCGACGTTCTCAGCGAACAGGCACACGCCGCCGAGACCCTCGGCGAGTCGAGCGACAAGCCACTCGGGAGCGTCGGTGCCGACAAAGCCAGGCATGAGCACGGTGAGCGCGTTCATCCCTTGACCGCCCCGCCCACAAGGCCCGCCGTCATGCGCCCCTGCACGAACATGAAGAAGATGATGATCGGGACGGCCACGAGGGTCGAGGCGGCCATGACCTGCCCCCAGTCGGTCTCGCGGGTGGCCGATGCCTGGATGAAGCCTCGCAGCCACAGCGGCAGGGTGTGGCGCGCCTCGCTCGGCAGGAGCACGAGTGCCACCGTGAACTCGTTCCACGCCTGCAGGAAGGCGTAGACGCCCGACGCGACCAGTCCTGGGGCCAGGAGGGGGAACGTGATTCTCATGAAAGCGCCCGTGCGGCTAAGACCGTCGATCATGCCCGCCTCCTCGAGCTCAACGGGAACGCCGGCCACGAAGCCGCGGAGCATCCACACGGTGAAGGGGACCACCGCGGCGGTGTAGATGACGCTCACGCCAATCACGCTATCGAGTTGACCGAGGCCCGCCATCATCTTGTATTGCGCGATAAAGAGCGCCTCGGCTGGCAGCATCTGCACCAGCAGCACGGCGACCACAAATGACTTGCGGCCGCGGAACCGGAACCTCGAGATGGCCACTGCGGCCAGGAACGCGAACGCGATGCAGACCACCACGACGATCAGCGCGATCGACAGGCTCATGCCAAGAGCGGTCATGAAGGAGCCATCGGCGACCACGGCTCGGAGGTTGTCCAAGGATCCTCCGAACGGCAGGAAGGTCGGAATGAACGACTGAAGGGTCCGGTTGGGAAGCAAGGCCGAGTTCGCCATCCAGTACACGGGGAACACCCAGATGAGCGCGATCACGACGGCGAGCGCCGACAGGCTCAGGCGCGCCAAGCGACGACGGTTCATGATTCATCCTCCTTGAGAAGCCTGCGTACGTACCACCAGCTGATGCCGACGGTGAGGAGCAGCACCAGGACGGACGCGGCCGAGGCCGACCCGAAGTCCTGCGCGCCCGTACCGATCTTGAAAATGTAGGTGCCCAGCAGGTCGTACGACGTGCCGCTCGCCCCCGCGTCCTGCAGCATCGTGATCTGGGTGAAGACCCTGAGATCCCAGATGACCTGGAGTAGCGCGACGATCGCGATCACGGGGCGAATGATGGGCAACACCACCAGGCGCAGCCTCTTGATGCCCGACGCCCCGTCGAGGGACGACGCCTCCATGACCTCTTCGGACACTTGGCTGAGGCCCGCATAGATCGAGAAGGCGACGAAGGGCACCGACATCCACACCACGATGACCAGCGCGACCACGAAGAAGGTCCACGGGCTCGCGAGCCAATCGAAGCGGTACATGTCCACGCCTGGAATCTTGTCGAGCAAGTAGTTGATGGCGCCGCGCCTGCGGTCGAAGAGCCACGTCCACACGGTCATGGCGGCGACGACGGGCATCGCCCATGCGAGCAGGAGCGAGATCTGGAGCGTGAGCCGCGCGAAGGTGCTGATCTGCTGCATTAGCACGGCAAGTCCGAGCCCGATGAGCAGGGTGATGGTGGCCGCCGCTCCACAGAACGCGAGCGACCGCCCGATGACTCCCCAAAACGCGCGGTCGGTGAGGAGCGACACGTAGTTGTCGATGCCGACGAACGCCGCGGGCTGGCCGAACTGCTGCCTGAGCCCGAACTCCTTGAACGACGTGACGAGCTGCCAGACCGTGGGGTAACCGGTGCCGACGACCAGGATGAGGATCGAGGGGGCGACGAGCCAATACGGCGCCTTCGAGCGGCGCTTGCGGCGCTTCGGTACAGAGACATCCGGAAGCGAGACGGTGGTGGTCACGACGTCCTCCTTTCTGCAGTGGGGCATGACAACGACAGGTGTGGTGAGTGAAGGGTCTCGCGGATCGGGCCGCGGCGCAGTGGTGATTGCGGTACCGCGGCCCGATCGTGCGAGCTGAGACTTTCGAACTGAGACTTTTCGAACGGCGGCTAGTGTCAGCCGTTGAGCATGGGGGTGATCTTGGCGTCGTACTCGGTCGCGAGCGAGGCGACATCGCCACCTGCAGCTACCTTGCCAAAGAACTCCTCAAGGACCTGAGCACCCTCGACTGCGGCCCAGCCTGGAGCGGCGGGGGTCAGCTTCGAGTTGGCCGCCGACGCGATGAGCGCCTGGGCGAATTGGTCGTCACCGAGCGACGACGCATAGTCCAGGTTGGCCGGGCCAAGACCGTTCTCGCCGAGCATCTGCTGATACTCGGGGGAGAAGATGATCTTGAGCAGGGCGCGAGCGCCCTCCTGGTTCTTCGACGCGGCCGAGACTGCGATGTTCGAGCCGCCAGCGAACACGGGGGCAGCGCCGCCGTCAACGCCGGGGAGCACGAACACGCCGAACGTGTCGTCGTTCCACACGGACTTGTCACCGTCAGCATCGCCGATCGACCAGTGAGCCCACCCTGGTGCGATGATCGTGGCGGCCTCGGGCTTGCCCGTCGACGCGTTGTTGTTGATGTTGACCCACGGCGTGGAGTCAAACTCGCCTACGGGCGCGTGAGACGACGTGGTGAACAGGGTCTGGAACATCTCGAGGCCCTTGATGGAGTTGGGGTCAGACAGGGTCGAGACCCAGCTGCCGCCGTCCTTCTTGGCGAGATCTCCGCCGTTGGCGAAGATCCACGAGATGCCGTTGCGCCAGTCGGAGCCGCCGATGTAGAAGCCGGAGGTGTCCGCCGTGGTGAGGGCCTTCGCGTTGTCGCTGAACTGCTGCAACGTGGTGGGCACCGAGACGCCCGCCGCCGTGTAGAGGTCCTTGCGGTAGAAGTTGTAGCGCGAGCCGAAGTAGTACGGCAGCGCGTACTGAGCGCCGTCGACTTCGCCGACCGCCACGAACGAGGGCAGCAGCTTGTCGCCACCCAGTTCCTGATACATGTCGGACAGGTCTGAGAACGCTCCGACGTTGGTGAAGGTCGGCGACCACGTGTTGCCGATCTCGGTGACGTCGGGGGTATTCTGAGAGTCGGGCAACTGGGTAGTGAGCTTGTTCAGGGCATCGCCCCAGGCCTGTTCCTCGATCGTGAGGGTGCCTCCGGTTGTCGCTGCGTATTGCTGTTGCAGGTACTCGCGCAGCGCATCCGGGGTGTCACCACCCATGAGCCAGAACGTGATGTCCTGGGGCGTAGCGACGGCAGCGCTGGTGGGAGCCGCCGCGCTGGTCGGGGTTTCTGTACCGGACGACGTACATCCGGACAGAGCGAGTGCACCGGCCGCCAGGATGGCGACGGAGCCAAGCATCGTCTTCTTCATTCGGTGTTCCTTTTCCTTTGTATGTCGTCCGTGACCCCAAGCGATCACGTCTTGGTGGGGGTTTACGAAACCCCTAGCTGGCCGGTAAGGACCATGACCGCTGCGCCGAGCACGATGATGTCGCGACCGAGCGTGGTCATCCGCAGCGCGAGATTGCCGTGAAAGTCGGCCATCGTTCGCGAGCGGAGCGTCTCGGCGGTGCTGCTCAGCAGCGTGCCTCCGAGAAGTTCTGAGGGGCCGGAGAGGACGACCTCGGCCAGATTGAGCGCACCCACGATGGGCGCTATCGCGATGCCTAGCCGCTCCCCCGACTCGGCGAGCACTGTGTCCCTATCGGCGCCCTCTGCGGCGAGGCGCGCCTCCAGGCGGGGAATCGCCAGCCAGGTCTCGAGGCAGCCGTCCTTGCCACACGCGCATCGCTGTCCGCCGTCGGTGCCCACGACGACGTGGCCGATCTCGCCCGCGGCGGATCGGGCCCCCTGTACGGGAACGCCGCCAACGACGAGCCCCGAACCGAGGCCTCGGCCCACGCGAATGAGCATCATGTCGTCCTGGCCGTCGCCAAACGTGCGCTCGGCGAGCGCGGCCACGTTGGCGTCGTTTGCCACCTGGACCGGCAACCCCGTGTGCGCCGCGAGGATGGCCTGGAGAGGCAGGTCGCTCCACCCGAAGTTGGGCGCGCTCAGGATGGTGCCTTCGGCGTCGACGACGCCAGGGGAACCGACGCCTATGCCGAGCACGGGGTGGGTGGCCTCGGCAATGAGACGGTCAAGAAGGCTTCGCACGGCCTCGACGGCCGCGTCCCCCGTGAGGCCGCGCGCCTCCACCTGTTCGCGATGGAGAACGGTTCCGTCGAGGTCCATCAGCGCCCCGCGGAACATCGCGTCGTAGGAAAGGTCGATGCCGACAATGGTGAAGCCCGAGCGATTGATGTCGAGCACCGTCGCCGGCTTACCCGGCCTGGCGTCGGACCGCACCCCCAACTCGATCACGAGGCGCTCGTCGATGAGGTCGGAAACCAGGTCGGAGATGGTGACGCGAGTGAGGCCGACCTCGCGGGCCACATCGGCGCGACTCAGGCCGGAGGTCCTGTAAAGAGACTGCAGCACGAGCGCCCTATTGTGGCTGCGCGCTTGACCAGGCAGGATCCTCGCGCCGGGGCGCACGGCGGCTGCGTGCCGCATGTGAGGCTTCATTGCCTGTGTCTCGCCTCGCGGCTTCGACTGAGTCGTCATGTTTGTTAGTAAAGATTACAAACAAACAAAACGCAAGCCCTTTGACCCAAGGATGCCAAATCGTGATCTCCGCGAAACGGTGGGCTTCCGATGACATGATGAGCGAGTGACTCCTCCTCAACCCCATCCCGCGCTCGTCCCCGAACTACTCGTGACCGACACGGCGAAGAGTGTGGATTTCTGGTGCGGCCTCTGCGGATTCCGCATCAACTATCAGCGCGTGCACGAGGGCTTCGCCTACATCTCACGCGGCACCGCCCACGTCATGCTGGAGCAGTACTCCGTAGGACGCAACTGGATTACCGCGCCACTTGACCGGCCTTTTGGGCGCGGAATCAACTTCCAGGTCAACGTTCCAGATCTCGCACCGATAGTCGCGTCGCTGCGAGAGGCCAACTATCCGCTCTTCATGTCGCCGGAAACGACCTGGTACCAGGTCAGCGACACCGAGGAGGTCGGCGTGCGGCAATTTCTCGTGACGGACCCCGATGGCTATCTCATACGATTCCAAACCGACATCGGCAGGCGGAACCTCGTCGAGGCGGCGGGCGCGGCCTAGAGCAGCCCCAGCTCCTTGACGGCGTCGCGCTCCTCGATCAGTTCCGCCACGGACGCATCGATCTTCTCGCGGGCGTACGCATCGATCTCAAGGCCCTGGACGATCTCCCACGCGCCATTCCTGGACCTGGCCGGGAAGCCGCACACGAGGCCGTCAGGCACTCCATAGGACCCGTCGGACGGCATCGCGACCGACGTCCACACGCCCTCGGGCGTGCCGTTAACCCAGTCGTTCACGTGTTCCATCGCGGCATTGGCCGCAGACGCGGCCGAGGAGGCGCCGCGCGCCTCGATGATCGCGGCGCCGCGCTTGGCGACCGTGGGCACGAACGTGTCGCGCACCCAGGCCTCGTCGTTCACGAGGTCGACGGCGTTCTTGCCCTCGACCACCGCGTGCGCGATGTCGGGGTACTGCTTCGCCGAGTGGTTTCCCCAAATGATGACGTTGTCGATG
>Ga0209100_1002877_pt1 | contig 10215 bp, 14 predicted proteins | sample lystaG_FD_185480 | JGI IMG/M metagenome (GOLD analysis project Ga0209100, IMG submission 185480) | Glacier valley bacterial and archeal communities from Borup Fiord, Nunavut, Canada, to study Microbial Dark Matter (Phase II) -... | ecosystem: Environmental > Aquatic > Freshwater > Ice > Glacier ...
CAGAACGGCCGAAGGAATGTCGGCCAAAGAAATTCAACGTTGCCTGAAGCGATATATCGTCAGAGAACTCTACCCATTGATCCTTGCCGATTTGGCGCCCGCAGTACAAATTTCTTGACATAGGAGCGTCAACGCCGTCATGGAGCGCTTCTTCTTGAATCTGAAGATGGAGCGAGTTTGGCAAAAGGACTGTGCCAATCACGCAGAAGCTATAAACGATATCGCTGACTACATGGTGGGCTTTTACAACAACATCAGGCTGCACTCAACCCTGGGCAACATGTCACCCAACGCTTTCGAGCGTGAATCGACATCAAAAAAATCTATCAAACTGTCTGAAATTACTTGACCACTACAATTAATTCTTGGTCAGAGTCGACATATTAGAATTGGCAGGCTCATAAAACCGCTTAGATAGTAGGAAGGCAATTTAATTTACGCTAGCGGATCGACAAGCGTCGATTCGTATAATCCGGAAAAGTACGCGTCAAATGATCGCTATTTCTGGTGAAAATAAAGTCATCTGATCAGGTTCTTTCGATAAATCGCCACCAGGAAAAACACTTACAAAAACCGGGCAACTCATGCCTGGACGGCATGAACGCCACATATGTCTAGACTTACTTTTTTCAAACAGTTTGTCGCAAGGTTGTCATATGCAATCTTTATATTCAATACTTTGTTTCGCAACGAAATCAAAGGCGACATCATGCAAATTTATAGATTCTTTACTTTATCATTGGTTTTATTTGCGCTGGGGGCTTGCCACAGTGGCGACTCTAACTCTCCTGCCACATCAAGCGCTGCCGTGAGCGCCAGCCCGGCGCGCACCATCATCATGGTGTGGGACGGCCTCAGGCCCGACTCAATCAACGCGACCGATACTCCAAACTTGTTGGCGCTCCGCCAGCAAGGTGTTCAATTCACGGACAACCACTCAACATATCCCACCTTCACGATGATGAACGGCTCCTCGTTCGCCACAGGTTCGTTCCCGAAAACCAGCGGTTTCTACGGCAACACCTTCTGGACGCCCCCACAAACTAATGCCGCTCAACCGATTCCGGTTGGCAATAACGCTGCAGGCGGGTCGCAAAACTATGTCGCCCCGGTATTCACCGAAGACTATGCTGTTCTCTCGACACTGAACGACTATTACAGCGGCCAGCTGCTGCTGGTCAAGTCACTGTTCAAGACCGCTCAGGATGCTGGTCTGAAGACCGCAACAGTCGGAAAGTCAGGCGCGGCATATATTCAAGATTTGGCGCGCGGCGGCTATTTCCTTGACGAGAACACCGTGTTCCCGCAAAGCCTTGTGACGGAATTGCAGGCCGCGAATGTGGCGCTGCCGCTCAACACACCGTTTGGCTATCCCGCAGGAGCCGTTACACTCGCCACCAACAACGGTAACCCAACGGCGCGCGCTGGTGCATTCACATTCCCTCTGCCGAATGGCATCCAAGCACGCGATGCGACTGACTCCACGCAAGGTGCACCGGAAGACCTCGCCAACAAGTACATGTTGAGTAACTATATTAGCTACATCCTCCCCAAGCGGCCTGACCTATCTCTGATCTGGTTCCGTACCCCGGACAATTCGGAGCACGCCTACGGCCCTGGCTCTGCCAACTATCGCAAGGCGCTGGGCTCGCAAGACGCGCGCCTCGGAGAGTTGCAAGCTGGCCTGCGTGCGGCTGGGCTTGACACCACCACCAATATTATTGTCGTTTCAGATCACGCTCACAGCAACGTTTCCGGACCGACTGTGCTGTATCCGCTGCGCACCATCAATCCCAGCACAGCTGTCACCAACGGCGTCACCAACGCCTCTTTGGGCGGCATTGATGCAGTCAACGGATTTTCCATATCGGGCGATATGCGCATCGCTGACCTGCTGACTTACGCCGGCTTCAAGGCTTTTGACGGCAATGGTTGCGCTACCTCGGCAATGCTGGGAATCAAGTCCGATGGCAGCAATGTCTACCCAGTTGGCGTCGATTCCAGTGGCACACTGTGCGGTTCGGTTAACGCTAAATATCAGGCGGTTAGCGCCACTTTGCCAATTCCGGTGGCAAGCTTTAAAGTTCCGGCCACCTTGCCTGCAAAGGGAATCGTGGTCGCGGCCAACGGCGGATCCGATTACTTCTACGTTCCCGACCACGATGTCGCAACTATCACCAACCTAGTTCGCTTCCTGCAATCACGTGAAGAGTATGGCGCGGTGTTTGTCGACAGCCGATATGGCACGCTGCCGGGCACCTTACCGATGTCAATAGTCAACCTCGAAAATGCCACGCGCGCCAATAAAGGGCAGCCGGACATTATCGCCAGCTTTAATTGGGATGCGCAGCAGCTCGTCAACGGCATGCCAGGAATTACCTTTGAAAGCATCGGCGGCAACCGCGGCATGCACGGCAGCTTCAGCCCCATTGATGTGCACAATACGCTCATCGCCAGCGGCCCGTCTTTCAAGATAGGCGTGATCGCGAATTTGCCCACCGGGAACGTTGACGTCGCCCCGACGGTGGCTTACGTGCTCGGCCAGTCCATGCCAAATGCGGATGGACGTATTCTGAACGAAGCTCTAATTAAGCCAGCGAGCGCGGCGATACCGGTCGTAACGCCTTCAGTGCTGACGCCAGCCACTGTTGCGAGCGGCCTCAGCTTCAAGCTGCCCACCGATCCGACCGGGGCAACGGTTGATACAGCGCTTGCTGCTGGCAACTACTCGATCAACTTGAAGGTCAAGGATTTGGCTGTCGACGGCAAGATGTATCGCTATTTCGATTCGGCCCAGCCGGTCCGAAACTGATTGAAACTTACGTCACGCACTCAAAAAATGAAAACCATTGCGGCGTCTTGGGGCTCGCGCTTGTCGCGGGCCTGGTTAATTTTTTTTTTCCTGGGGGGCGCGAATCAATCTTTCGCCATTGGTCTTGATTTCGACAAGACCTTCAGTACGGTGGGAGAAAGGCAGCAAATTCATTACCGCGCCGGCTATTCGCTCAATGGCCAGTCGCACGAAGTAGAAGTCTGGCGGGACCACAACCAGCGACTTAGGCGTCGCACTGATGAAAAGGTCGAATCATTTATCTTCAAGCCTGCGCGCAAAGCAGAGTGGCAGATGGTTGTTCTTGATTTGCAGCGAAAAATTCGCACCGATATCGACCGCACCAATCTTTACCGCATTGGCCATTTCACCGACTGGTTCAGCCTCTCGCATTCACTCTCACGCCCGAGCGGCGCATTCATACTGAATGCAATTTCTGAAGTCGCCACAGGCACGAAGCCCGCCGCACTTTGCCGATGGTACGCGTTGGTGCGAGAAAACGTCGAGAGTAAGATTTGTTGGAGCACCGATCTACGCTTGCCGATGCTGATTACTGACTCAAAAAATAATTTGCAGTGGCAAATTACCGCTTTTGATTCTAGACCGCTTTCCGCTTCCACTTTCGCCATTAACGATAGGGGGTTTGTTCGCAATAATGCAAACGAAGATATTCAAGTCGATTAAAATTCACGATCCGGCCCCTTTTATCGACGTTCATTTGCGCCTACGCAGAGTTCGAGGGCGATGTTTTGGCCGTTGCAAATTACACTCATCCCCCTGCATGCACGGCCATCGCGACCCAACCGCTGACCAGCGTAGTTGCCGTCCGACACCAGCAAGTCAAATCGCCCGCTGGCAACTGCGCGTGGCCATCGGCAATGCGCACCATTCAGCCTTCAACCAGTGTCTGGGGCCAACGTGGCAGGAAGGCAAAGGTATGGCGCACATAGTCCACATAGGCAGGGCCACGTGATTGCAGATGCTGCTCTTGCAAGTTCACGCGCGAGACCTTCAACAGCAAAAACGTGACCAGCACCGGAGACAGCAAGGCCCACCACGCGCCGCCGCCAGCCAGCGCCAATAGCGCGATGCCCCACCACAAGCAGCTTTCACTAAAGTAGTTGGGGCGGCGTGAGTAGCGCCACAGTCCCTGGTTCATGACCTGGTCTGCCTTCGGTGCCCTAGCCTTGAACGCCGCCATTTGCGCGTCGGCCAGCGCTTCGAACAGCAGACCCGACAGTGCTACCGCCAGGCCCAGGCTATGCAGGCCAGACCACGCGTTGCCTGCGCCCGGCGCTATCGCTGCTGCCAAGAACGGCATCGCCACAAGCCAGGCCAGCAGCGCTTGCAAGCCGAACACCAGGTACAGGCTCTTCCATTGAAAGTGCGGCTCGTTACGCTGGCGAATTTGGGCGTAGCGCCGCTCTTCAGGCTGCCCCCAACTGGGCCAGGTAATGAACAAGCTCAAACGCAAAGCCCAGGCAGCGCCCACCAATAGCATCACCCCTACCGTGGAGCCAAGTGGCGGCAGGCTGAGCGCGAAGACGGCAGCCAAGAACATGATGGACACCGACCAAACGCCTTCGGCTAGGGCCACGTTGTGCCGCACCATGCTCACGGCCCAAACCAAAAAACTGCACGCCGCCGAACTGGCTTAAGCCACCAAGGCGAGCTGCCACACAGGCATCAATTGATCCATCGCAAAGCGCCTCCAGAAGGGAGCGCAACGGTGAAGCCCATGGCGCGTCATTAAGTGAAAGCGCTGCAGCGCTCGGTGCGTTGGCGCACAGACCGGCCGTATTCGGTGTAGTAGTTTAGCTGCTTGGCTAAATCCTGCCGACACCAGGTCGTGCAGGCCACCCCGCAGTTGGGGCGCGGCCTCAACTCAACTGAAGGAAAACTTTATGAATACCCTGATCGATGTTGCCGTTGCCGACGGCCATTTCAAGACGCTGGCCAAAGCCCTCACAGCAGCAGGACTCGTTGACACCCTCAAAGGTGCTGGTCCTTTCACCGTTTTTGCGCCAACTGACGATGCATTCGCCAAGCTGCCCGCGGGCACCCTTGACGGCCTACTCAAGGACATCCCGAAACTGACCGCGATCCTAAAGTATCACGTGCTGGCCGGCAAGGTCGCGGCGGTCGACGTCGTGAAGCTAGACGGCAAGACCGCAACCACGCTGAATGGCGCCGACCTTAAGATCAGCACGAAGGATGGCGTCAAGCTCAACGGTAAGGTCAACGTCACCAAGACCGACGTCGCGGCCTCCAACGGGCTGATCCACGTCATCGACGCGGTGCTGCTGCCGTCGGCACGATCATCTCACATCCAGTAATTCAACCCCTTAAAAGAAAGTCAGGATCAAAAATGAATGCGAAAAAAATGCTCATAGCTGCGGCTTTCACCGGCGCGGCCTTTGCCGCACAGGCCAAGGACATCGTGGACACGGCTGGGGCCGCCGGCAACTTCAAGACGCTGGTCGTGGCGCTCAAGGCAGCCGATCTGGTGCCCACGCTTAAAGGCAAGGGACCCTTCACGGTCTTTGCGCCCACCGATGAGGCGTTCGCGAAGATTCCCAAGACCGACCTTGACGCGCTGTTGAAAGACAAGGCCAAGTTGAAGTCCGTGCTGACCTACCACGTGGTTTCGGGCAAGGTCATGTCCGCCGATCTGAAGGCCGGCAACGTGAAGACCGTGCAAGGCAGCAACGTGATGGTCAGCCTCACGGGCGGCGCGATGGTGAACGATGCAAAAGTGGTGGGCGCGGATGTGGCCGCCGACAACGGGGTGATACACGCGATTGATACGGTGCTGATGCCCAAGTAAGCGCCGTGTGGTGGGTAGCGCTGCAACGCACCGCCCACCGAGCCTTCACAAACACACGACAACAAGGCTGACCCATGAAAATTGCAACCCAGATCAGTGCCGAACTCACCCACGTCGCTAAGTTGATCGAAAACATCCCGATCGCCATGCTGACTACCCTGGACGACGACGGCGCCTTGGCAAGTCGGCCAATGACCGCGCTGGAAATGGATGCCCGAGGCGCGCTTTGGTTCTTCACCGACGTACAGTCTTCGAAAGTCGATCATCTTCGCGCGGTCAACCTCAGTTTCACGGACCGGGATCAAGGCGCCTACGTGTCGCTATCGGGCCACGGCGAAATCGATACCGACCGTGCGCGCATCCAGAGCTTGTGGAGTGTGTTAGCCAAGCCGTGGTTTCCCGACGGCCCAGACTCAAGCAACCTGGCGCTGCTGAAGTTCATTCCAGATAAGGCCGACTACTGGGATGGGCCCAGCAGCAAGATGGTGCGGGCGTTCGGGCTGATCGCCTCCGTCATCGCGGGCAAACCCGTGGCGATGGGCGAGAATGGATCGCTCACCGCCTTGTCGGCGTCCGCACGCTAGCCAGCGCCGGCACCGCAACCATGACAAGATAGCTCGCCGCTTATGCCGGCACCATGATCGTGATGGTGGGGCTGGACTTGCTGTGGCTGGGCATCATCGCCAAGCTGATCTACCAACAAGGTATCGGTCACCTTATGGCTGAGAAGCCCAACGTGCCGGTGGCCGTGGTGTTCTACGCACTGTTCGGGCTCGGACTAGTGCTGTTTGCGGTGCTGCACGCCGGGCCCGCCTCAGGCTGGGCCAAGACCATGGGCATGGTGGCACTGTTTGGCTTTTTTGCCTATGCCCCCTATGACCTCACGAACCTGGCCACGCTCAGGCAGTGGCCGATTGGCTTGTCGGTGATGGACACGGCTTGGGGGACCTGCGTTAACGCAGCAGCCGCCGCCGGCGGCGGCAAGGCGCTGATGGATTAGGCGGTGCCGTTGTAGCAGCCCATTAACGATCAAACGCGGTGCGTTTGGCAACGATCAGGCGCGTCGTCGCCTTGCTCGCAACGACAATTCTCAGCAAAAAAAAGGAATCGACATGCCCTATCAAAGCATCAACCCCAATGACGGCAAGTTGCTCAAGAGCTTTGAGCAACTGACCCGAGCGCAGTTGGAGAATTCTCTTGCAGGCGCTCAGCAATGCTATTAGACCTGGAAGCACAGGTCTTACGCCGAACGGGCCGTTGTACTGAACAAAACCGCTGCGCTGTTGCACGCGCATGTGGATGATTTCGCCAAACTCGAAACGCTGGAAATGGGCAAGCGCATCAACGAGGCATGCGGTGAAGTCAAGTTCAGCCGCGACATCCTAGCCTACTACGCCCAGCACGACGAGAGCTCTCTGGCGCCGCTCAAGTTGCATCCCAAACTGGGTGAAGCACAGATGGAACGATCACCCTTGGGCGTGCTGTTCTGCGTCGAGCCCTGGAACTTCCCGTACTACCAACTGGCCCGCGTCGCCGGTGCGCAGTTGATGGCGGGCAACGTGTTCGTGGTCAAACACGCGGGCTGTGTGCCGCAATGCGCCATCGCGTTCGAAAAATTGCTGCTTGACTTGGGCGCGCCGCTCGGCGCCTACACCAACCTGCTGATCTCGCACGAGCAGTCCGAGCGCGTCATCGACGACCCGCGCATCAAGGGCGTGGCATTGACGGGCAGTGCGGCTGCGGGGCGTTTGGTGGCAGCCCGCGCCGGACAGAACATGAAGAAGTCAGTGATGGAACTCTGTGGCAGCGACGCCTTCATCGCGCTCGACGACGCCGACCTCGACAAGACGCTGCCCTGGGCCGTGTGGGGCCGCATGTACAACGCCGGCCAGACCTGCTTCGCGGCCAAACGCTTCGTTGTCATGGAGGCGATGGCCGACAGGTTTCTGGCGAAATTCAAGACCGCACTCGAGGCCTTGGAGCCAGGCACCCGATGGAGGAGGCATCCACATTCGGCCCCTTTTCCACCGGAGCCGCGCTGTTGCAGTTGCTGGCGCAAGTCGACGCCGCCGTGAAGGACGGCGCCAAGCTGCTGATGGGCGGCAAGCGCATTGATCGGCCTGGCTGGTTCATGCAGCCCACCATCCTCGCCGACATCAAGCCCGGCAACCCGGCCTTCCGTGACGAGTTCTTCGGCCAGGTGGCGTCGTTCTTCCGCGTGAAGACTGAAGAAGAAGAGATAGCACTGGCCAACGATTCCGACTTTGGCTTGGCCGGATCGGTGTGGACGAAGGACGAAGCGCGTGGCCGGCGCGTGGCCAGCCAGATCGACACCGGCATGATGTTCGTCAACAACCGCGACTGTGCCGATGCGGACCTGCCCTTCGGCGGCAGCAAGAATTCGGGCCACGGCCGAGAACTGGGCGGCATGGGCATCCAGTAATTTGTCAACAAGAAGCTGGTGCGCAGCGTGCACTTGCCAGCACCCACGTGAGCCCGGTCGCCCTTGCCGGCGGCTCAATCAAGCGGCCATCTTGCGGCATGCTGCGGCGCAATCGGCGCAAGCCTCGGCGCAAAGCTTGCAGTGATCCATGTCGTGTGCGCCACACTCCTTTGCGCACCAGTCGCAAATGTCCGCGCACAACTTGCAAAGCTGTTTGGCAAACGGGCTGTTGCGCGCGGTCGCGTCAGCGCACGAGCGGCAGATCGCTGCGCATTCAATACAACACGCCGGACAGGCATTGACGCTTTCCATGCCAACCATGTGCGAAAAACAATTGCCGCACGCAGTAGCGCAGACGTTGCAGCTGTCGATGCAGGCTTGGGCGTTTTGATCCAAGTGATGACTCATGGTGAGACTCCTTTGTTCAGTGGGCTGATTGAGAGCAACGGTCAATGCCGGAGATTCGTCACAAACATCATCTTCCCGATCAAATTGCCAATCTGTGCGTTAGCGTACAGATATGGCTCATGGCTGCTTCAACCAGCGCGCAGGTTGGGCTGGCGCCTCATCAAGCCCAACGTTTTTTTGCAATCCGCCAACATGCAAAATCGGCGCGCTAACCGAAGCGCTGAATGCTGCCCTGGCCTTGGCAAACCCGTCAAAGTCGCCACCCAGAGCGGTTGCCGGGCAGCCACCGGGCAAGAAAAGCTTGGCAAAGAAAGTAAAGAAGAACCATACGCCATCACGAACCAAAGGTAATTAAAGGAATTTGAGGGGTCAAATTTATTTCAGTCGATGACCATCGGATCTAAGTCCGCCAAGACTTTTACGCGACCAAACGAATGTCGGCTTTAGGGAAATCTCTATGTCGGCTATGGGTCGATTGCGAGCTTACAATTGTGAGACGGCTCCCGGCCAATACCGGCTGTTCCCGCGCCTTGGCTAACTAGTCAATTTTTAAATTCGATAATCGCGGCCACTCTCTACTTTTAATGCCCAGACCTGTTGGCGCCGATGCGCTTTTGACCCAGTCTGCCGATTTTGACTGACCCCCCGAAATTTGGCGCAAAGCGAGCATACGCAACGGTTTGAAGGGTCTTGTGCTGGGTCAACAGAATTCCGGCACATGGGTCAATTTGGCGTCGGCGACAACATGGGGCGATCTGCAGGACTTTGCAGAGCGGCTCGGCGCCGAACGTATCGCGATGGTGATCGACAAAGGACTTCAGAATTTGAATCGGCGGTCGAGCTCCGCTTGGGCGAAAAAAGCGCGGGCAATCTTCAAGATTTCATTAGCCCGATGCAGTTCCTTGACCTCTCGCTCCGGCGCCTTTAAGCGTTCTCTTTCATCGGTGCTGACCCCGCCGCGCACCAAGCGCACAGCGCGCTCCCGGACTTCCGGGGAAAACTTGCTTGGCTTCATATTCATGGCACCTTTCTCTCAAATGTTGGTGCCGCCACAAAATCCGGTGCGGTTCACTCCTTCCAAACATCGCAAATTTAAGCGTCCCGCAAAAGTAACGACAACATGATGCGTAACGAAATCCAATTCGCAAATTGGCTGGTATCAATTCATATCCACTGCCGTCATGTTTGGGCTATGTATGCCAACGTACAGACGTTGGCATTGGCAAACTGCATTCTGATCGTCAATAGATGCAAAACATTTTTTAAAAGTCTACAAACGGATGTAGAAGCAAACATCTCTTAGACCGTCGCCCAAGGCGGGAATACCCGGAGGAACAGCTGGTGTCACATTTTAATGCTGCTGTGCGGATAGACCATCAGGAAGTACAGTTCCTGCAACTCAATGCCGATAGCATTGAGTTGCAAAAAGCTCACGCCCACAAACACGATACCCCCCAACGCGACAGCAAGGTACGCAGCGAGCATGAGCTTCTAGGCGAGGTGTGGGGCGACTTGGCTGATTTTGTCGAAGTTGTTATCCCCAATTCGCACACCGCGCGGGCAGACTTTCGCCATTACGTAACCAAGCACAGTTCTGCTATTTCGTCCCGCATAGTCGGCTGGGAAATTATTGATCATCCAACCGATGGGCAACTGATGGCCTTAGCCAAAAATATTATGTGAAACATGACCAAATGAGCGGCAAGC
>Ga0209100_1002883_pt1 | contig 10206 bp, 9 predicted proteins | sample lystaG_FD_185480 | JGI IMG/M metagenome (GOLD analysis project Ga0209100, IMG submission 185480) | Glacier valley bacterial and archeal communities from Borup Fiord, Nunavut, Canada, to study Microbial Dark Matter (Phase II) -... | ecosystem: Environmental > Aquatic > Freshwater > Ice > Glacier ...
ATTCGAAAGACTAGGCAAAGCAAAGAAAAAAGCGAGTGTTTACCCAGTTGAACTGGAAGCAATTGCAGAATAGTATGCAAAACGGGGCCTGCTAACACAGCAGGTCCCATTTTTTGAAATTCATCATATGACCTTTAGAAAATAAAGAATCATATTGTATAATATAAAGAAGAAATCAATTTAAAATTATTCTTAAAATCGTTCGGTTTTAATTGTTCAAAGTTAATTTGAATTTTAGAATAGAGGAAGAGTTTTTGAAGTCAATTTTAAAAATCAATTAACATGAGGCAGGTGAGGAAAATGAACATGTTTATAGATGTTGCCGATATCTTCTTAAAGAGTGGATCGGGCGGCGATGGTGCGGTTTCGTTCGCACACATGAAGTATAAGGCAAATGCAGGTCCTGACGGCGGAGACGGCGGAAAAGGCGGAAGTGTTGTTTTTGTCGTTGACCCTGATATGACTACACTTTTAGATTTCAAGTATAAAAGAAGATATATTGCGGAAAATGGTGTAAAGGGTGGAGCAAGCAAGTGCTATGGCGCTGATGCCGAAGACTTTATAATCAAGGTTCCAATGGGAACGATCATCAAGGACAAGGACTCAGGAAAGATCATTGCAGATCTTTCAAAAAGAGATGACAGGCTTGTTGTCCTCCGCGGAGGAAAAGGTGGAAAAGGAAACGTCAAGTACACCACCCCAACGAGGCAGACCCCAGATTTTGCAGAACCAGGAATGCCTGGAGAAGAGAAAAACATCACGCTCGAACTGAAACTGTTAGCTGATGTAGGACTTCTAGGATTTCCAAATGTTGGAAAATCCACTTTCTTATCTAAAGTTACAAAGGCAACGCCAAAAATTGCCAATTACCATTTCACAACCCTGGAACCAAATCTAGGTGTGGTATCACTTCCTGGCATCAATCCTTTTGTCATCGCAGATATTCCTGGAATCATCGAAGGTGCTGCAGAAGGTATAGGCCTTGGAATAGATTTCTTGAGGCATATTGAAAGAACAAGATTACTGGTTCATATCGTAGATGTTTCAGGTATTGAAGGAAGAGACCCATTTGAAGATTTCAATCTGATCAATGAGGAACTGAGAAAGTACAATGTGGATTTGACAGACAGGCCTCAAATTGTCGTCATGAACAAGACAGACCTTTTATACGACAAGAGTGTCATTGAAGAGTTCACGAAGAAAGTGAATGAACTTGGATTCATGGATGTATATAGCATGTCTGCAGCAACTCAGGATGGTGTCGCTGAAATCATAAAGGCTTGTGCTGAGAAACTTCAGTCTATCCCTGTAGAAGAGGCGTTATACGACGAAGAAGACCTGTTTATTCCAGAAGTGAAGAGATTCACCTATGAAATCGAAATCGATGAGGACGGGGCTTATGTGGTCTCTGGAACCTTTGTCGACAGACTTCTTAAAGCAATCAACATCAACAATCCAGATCATCTCAGATATTTCCAAAAAGTTCTTAAGAACAAGGGTGTTATAAGAGAACTGACTGAAATGGGTATTCAAGATGGGGATACGATCAGGCTGAACTCTTTCGAATTCGAATACTACGTATAGGAGTAAGTGAATATGATTACGACAAAACAAAGAGCTTATTTAAGAAGCTTGGCTAATAAGATTGATTCGATTTTCCAGATAGGCAAAGGCGGGATTGAACCCTCTTTTATCAAGCAGGTAGAAGGTGCTTTGGAAAAAAGAGAGCTCATTAAGATCACCGTACTGGAAAACAGTGGAATGGATCCGAAGGATGCTCAGAACAAACTGATGGAAGCCGTGGGATGCGAAGGTATACAGGTCATCGGCTCAAAGATTGTCCTTTACAAAGAAAGTAAAAACAACAAAACAATAGAACTTCCAAGAAGATGAAAATCGGAATAGTCGGGGGAACCTTTAACCCGATTCATAACGGTCACTTGTATATGGCCTATGAAGCTAAGGAAAGCCTTAATCTGGATCAGATCATCATTATCCCGAATTATATCCCGCCTCATAAAGATGCTAACGAAAGAAATCCTGAGGATGTACGCCAGATGTTAAATTTGGTGTTTAGCGGGATTGACGGGTTTAGTGTTTCAACTTATGAGTTGGATAAAAAAGGCTTTAGCTATTCATATGAGACTTTAGAATATTTCACGGAGAAGAATCCTGATGATGAATTTTATTTCATTATCGGGGAGGATTCTTACGTGGATTTTTCTGCGTGGAGAAATCCGGAAAGAATTCTGGAATTAGCAAAACTTGTGATTTTCGAAAGAAAGTTTTATGATGAGGATAGGCTTAATAAAGCTCGTGAGTTTATCAAAAGGACTGGATATGAAGAAATATTCTTAAATTCACTGACCCTTGAAATTTCAAGCAGAGATATTCGTGAACGTGTCAGAAAAGGAAAAGAAATTGGTTTTCTCGTTCCTAGGGAGGTAAAGGAGTATATTATTGGAAAAGGATTATATAGGAAATAACATGTGGTCTGATGAAAAAATTATCGATTATTTAAAGAACAATCTTAAACCCAAAAGATTGAAACATGTATTTGGCGTTGTTGATTCCATAGATGCTCTTGCTTTAAAATACGGCATTGATCGTAATAAAGCACGACTCTCAGCTTTGTATCATGATATTCTTAAGGAAAACAGTGCAAATCGTTTAATTGAGTATATTAGAGAAAACGGAGAAGATCCTGGCGAATTGCTTCATGCAGGCAAGGTTCTTCATTCGCAGGCTGGAGCGATATTTGCAAGAGTCGAAGGTGGAATTTTAGATGAAGATATTCTTAATGCCATCCGATACCATACGACAGGAAGAGAAGAAATGAGTACGCTTGAAAAAATGCTTTATTTGGCTGATGTTATTGAAGCAGGTCGAGACTACGAAGGTGTTGACCGTTTAAGGGATCTATCAATGAAAGATCTTGACTTAGCGATGCTTCATGCGCTGAATTCAAGTTTGCGTTTTTTAGAAGATAGAAACGATTATATCCTGATCTCTTCTGTAAGGGCTAGAAATTATTACCTTATGCTTACAAGAAAGCAGATGCTATAGGAAGGAATTATAATGACAAGTACACTTCAAAAACTAGAGAAAAATATCCCACTTTCATATGTGGGAAATAAAATAAAGAATTATCTCAAGGAAGAGATGGAACTATCTTCAAGGTTTGTAAGAAAAGCAGCCATTGAAAAAAGAATTAAAATCAATGGCAGAGTGATCATGCTTGATTATATCCTGAGAGAAGGCGATAAGCTTTCCATTTTATTGTTGTCCGATGAGACCCAAAATATCGATCCAGAGGAGATTCCGCTTGATATTGTTTTTGAAGATGATGCAATGCTTATTGTCAATAAAGCGCCATATATGGTTGTACATCCGACAAAAACACATGAAGGTGGAACCCTATCAAATGCGGTGATGAACCATTACTTGAAAAACAAGGAAGGCACGATTGTAAGACTGGTTTCAAGACTAGATATGAATACTTCAGGGCTCATTATTCTAGCTAAAAATCAATTCGTCCACTCAACGTTTTCGAAGGAAATGGCGGGTGATAATGTCAATAAATACTACATTGCCTTGGTTAAGGGCGATTTCCCTAAGGATATCAATCTAATCAACCTTCCAATTTATAAAGCTGAAGCGGGAGCGTTTTGCAGAGTTGTTGATGACCGTGGGCAGGAAAGCTTAACGAAAGTAAAGGTCGTTGAACAAAAAAATGGCTATTCGCTGCTTCTTTTGAAGCTCCTTACCGGCAGAACGCATCAAATCAGGGTTCATCTCAGCCATCTTGGCTATCCGATCATCGGAGATGAATTGTACGGTGGAGAAATGGAAATTATCAGCAGGCAAGCCCTTCATGCCATGTACCTGAATTTTAGCCATCCAGTCACGGGTAAAGAGATGGAAGTATATGCAAAACCACCAGAAGATATTATCTCGGCGGGTAGAAAACTAGGGTTTGAAATGGATAAATTAAATATTGAATTGATAAAGGAAAATCAAAAGGGATAACCCTTCTGATTTTCCTTTTCTTCGTTTAAAACCCACATTTAGGCTGTCAGGAAGGCTTTAATTATGGTATATTATAAATAGAAAACAGGAAATATTCTTTCAATGCTATTAATTCATGAAACCTTTGTCGGATCGTTGATAAAGGCCAAAACCATGTTGATATTGCATTAATGCCATTGAAGATCATCCTATGAACAATAACGACATCTTATCTGATTTAAATGCCAATCTAATCAATTCACTAAATAATAAACCAATGAAAAACTACATCATTTAGGAGGAGAGTATGGCTAAGTTAAAAGATGACAACACAAAGGTTATGAACACGGATTTCAATCACTATTTATTCAACACTGGTGAACACATCAGAAGTTATGAATTTATGGGTGCTCATCTAATCGAATTTGAAGGTAAGAAAGGTGTACAGTTTACAGTCTGGGCTCCTCACGCACAAAACGTCTGGGTTTCGGGCGACTTTAATGAATGGGGATCATCAGAAATGTTTCCTCAAGGAACAACCGGGATTTGGACGGCGTTCATCGAAGGTTTGGGAGAAGGAATTATCTACAAGTACAAGATTAAGAGATACGATGGCGTAATGTTCTTAAAGTCTGATCCTTATGCATTCTATTCTGAGTTAAGACCTCATACCGCATCTATCGTTAAAGATATTGATCAATATAAATGGGCAGATGGAACATGGAGAGGCAAAGTTAAACGTAAAGATAAATTCACCTCACCGATGAACATCTATGAAGTTCATCTTGGGTCCTGGAAAAGGCACTGGGATGGCGGATTCTTCACTTTTGAAGAATATATCAACGAACTTATTCCTTATGTTAAATCGATGGGTTATACCCATGTGGAACTTCTTCCAGTCATGGAACATCCTCTTGACGACTCATGGGGCTATCAGATTACCGGATATTATAGTGTTACAAGCAGATTTGGAAAGCCTGAAGAACTGATGGCCTTTATAAATGAGTGCCATAAACAGGATATCGGAGTAATCCTCGACTGGGTTCCAGCACATTTCTGCCGCGATTCTCATGGACTTATGCTCTTTGATGGAACACCAACTTATGAATATGAAGATCCAGATAAAGCAAACAATATCAGATGGGGAACTACCCATTTCGATTTTGGAAAACCACAAGTCCACAGCTTCTTGATTTCCAATGCAATGTTCTGGCTGGATAAGTTCCATGTGGATGGATTAAGAGTGGATGCAGTTTCATCCATGCTTTATCTTGATTACGACGATGGCCCATGGAAGCCTAATGTATACGGCGGGAATACAAACCTTGAAGCAGTCGAATTCCTTAAGAAAATGAATACGGTAATAAAACGCGAACATCCTGAAGCTTTGATGATTGCAGAAGAAAGTACTGCATTCCCACTAATCACCCATGACGTCGAAAAAGGCGGACTTGGCTTTGATTACAAATGGAATATGGGCTGGATGAATGATATCTTGAAGTATTTCGAACTTGATCCGCTTTATAGAAGAAACCATCATAATCTGATTACATTCTCCTTCATGTATATCTTCAATGAGCGATATATTCTTCCGATGTCCCATGATGAAGTGGTACATGGCAAGAATTCACTCGTGAACAAGATGCCTGGAAATGAAACAATGAAGTTTCAGGGACTAAGGACACTGATGGCCTACATGATGTGCCATCCAGGGAAAAAGGTCAACTTCATGGGTAATGAACTTGCACAGTGGATGGAATGGAGATTTAGAGAAGGACTCGAATGGATCAGCCTCAAGCATGAATCTCATCAAAAACATCAACACTTTATTCAGGTGCTGAATGAACTTTATAAAGACAGCAAGTGCTTAAGTGAAATCGATACTTCTTATGACGGCATTGAGATCCTTGATGCTGATAACAAGAGTGAAAGTCTCTTTACGTTTATCAGAAAAGGAAAGAATCCAAGAGATTTCTTTGTCATTATCTGTAACTTTACGCCAGTTCAACGGGACAATGTCAAAGTTGGTGTACCATTTGAAGGGGTATACGAAGAAGTTCTCAACACAGAACTAAAGGAATTTGGAGGTTCTTGGGATTTTTCCGAGAAGTCCTTTAATACAAAGAAAGAAAAAGTTAATAATAAGGACTTTTCCCTGGAGGTCATCTCACCTGGATTATCAGTCGTTATATTGAAACCAAAGAGAATTAAGGGGGTAAAGTAAAATATGAAGAAAGAAATCATTGCAATGATTCTGGCAGGAGGCCAGGGAACACGACTTGGCAAATTCACAAAGAACGTTGCCAAACCAGCAGTGCCTTTTGGAGGAAAGTATAGGATCATTGATTTTGTACTATCAAATTGCTCGAATTCTGGAATGAACACCGTAGGTGTTCTTACACAGTATCAGCCCCTAATTCTTAATACACATATTGGAATCGGCTCCCCTTGGGATATGGATAGGAACGAGGGTGGAGTAACCATCCTCCAGCCCTATGCCAGTGCTACAGAAGAAAAATGGTTCAACGGAACAGCGCATGCCATCTATCAGAATTTTTCCTATATTGAAGATTATGATCCTGAATTTCTCCTTGTCTTGTCTGGAGATCATATCTACAAGATGAATTATGAGGAAATGCTTGATTTCCATAAGGAAAAAGAAGCGGCACTGACTATAGCTGTTCTTGAGGTGCCTTGGGACGAAGCTTCAAGGTTTGGAATCATGAATGCTGATAAAGACCTAAGGATAGAAGAATTTGAAGAGAAACCAGAGAATCCAAAATCGAATTTGGCATCCATGGGGATTTATATCTTCAACTGGAAGATGCTGAAGAAGTACATGAATGACAATATCAATGCGGGTATTGATATGGATGATTTTGGCAAGAATGTCATTCCTGCTTTTCTTGATGCAAAAGAAAGAGTGTTTGCCTATCCTTTCAAGGGATATTGGAAAGATGTAGGGACTTTGGAATCTTTATGGGAAGCGAACATGGATCTGTTGGATCAGAATTCTGAATTACAGATTAATGATAGAAATTGGAAAATTTATTCCAAAAATCCTTCCATGCCTCCTCAATATCTGTCCAAAACTGCAGATGTTAAAGATTCTCTAGTCGTTGAAGGGTGCATCGTTCATGGTCTGGTAAGACGTTCAATACTTTCACCAAAGGTCGTTATCGGTGAAAATAGCGAAATATACGATTCTGTCATTATGGATGACGTAAAGATCGGCAAGAATTGTATCATCAAAAAAGCGATGATCGGATCTTCCGCAGTAATTCCAGACGACTCTATCATCGATGACAATGGTAAAATTGCAGTTGTCGGTGAGTTTGAAATTTATCAGGAGGTTAAGTAAGATGGTTAACAATAAATTATTTGGAGTAATCAATCTCAGTGAAAATGATTATTTTTTAAAACAGATAACATATAATAGGCCTGTAGCCTCCATCCCTTTTCTCGGAAGATATCGAATGATCGATTTTGCCTTATCTAATCTGACAAATGCAGGTGTCGTTACGGTTGGAATATTTCTAAATGACAGATATCGGTCGCTCATGGATCATATTGGAAGCGGTAAAGAATGGGATCTTGATCGAAAAAAGGGTGGCGTATTCTGGTTTTCTCCTTATGCAACTCCAGATATCCATAGCCAGTTAAGAGGAGATATCTCTACTTATTTTTCAAATATCGATTATTTTACGGAAGTCCCTGGAGATTATGCTGTAATAACCGGAACTTCCATGATTTTAAATATTGATCTCGATAAGGTTTTAAAAGAGCATCTTTCTACTAATGCTGACATTACTGTTGTCTATAAGAGTATCGATGAAGACGATTTTGGATTTGACCGTTGTAATACGGTTAATCTAAATGAATATGGCAGAGTGGTCACTTTTGGTAAGAATATTAAAAAGAATGAAACAGAAGCTGCCAAGAAGAAAATTTCCACAGAAATTTACATTGTAAGAAAAGAACTGATTTCTGATATGATCACTGATGCAATCACCACAGGACAAAACATCTTCCTGAGCGATGTTTTTCACAATGCGGTGACCAAGTACAAGGTTGTAGGTTATGAATTTAAAGGATATTTGAAGAACATTTCCTCAATCGAAGGGTATTTTGATGCCAGCATGGATATGCTCAACGAAGATCATATCAAGGAAGTCTTCTTCGATGACCATAAAATCAAGACTAAAGTCAAAGATGAGACACCTACCTATTATTCTGAGGATTCCAATGTTACAAATTCACTTATTGCCAATGGCTGCAAGATAGAAGGAACCGTCATCAATTCCATTCTCTTTAGAAGAGTTAATGTTGCCAAGGGTGCGATCATAAAAGATTCCATCATCATGCAAAATACAGATATCCGTGAAAATTGCATGATCGAAAATGTCATTACGGACAAATCGGTTATTCTCACAGAAGGTACTGAATTGAAGGGTAGTCCTAAAAATCCAGTGGTTGTAGGAAAAGGATCGATTCTATAGGAGGGTATATGAAAATACTATTTGCAACATCAGAATGTTATCCTTTTTTAAAAACAGGAGGTCTTGCAGACGTTGCCTATGCCCTACCAAAGGCATTAACAGAAATAGGCGAAGACTGCAGGGTGATTTTGCCGAATTACGGTACGATTAAAGAAGAATACAAGAAGAAAATGGTCAACCTTTTTGATACGACAATTAAGATTGGATGGAGAGAGCAGTACTTAGGTGTCAAATATTTGAAATATGAAGGGGTTGAGTACTACTTCATCGATAACATGTATTATTTTTTTAGGGAAACTCCTTATGGATACTATGATGATGGAGAAAGATTCTCTTTCTTTTCTCAGGCAATCCTCGAAGTCCTGACGAGATTGGATTTCATTCCTGACATCCTTCATTGCAATGACTGGCACACCGCTGTTATTCCGGTTCTTTTAAGAACCAAATATAAATGGAAAACTGAATTAACTCCGACTAAGACCATCCTTACCATTCATAACCTCAGATTTCAAGGAATATTTCCACCGGAGGTTCTCAGTAACCTGTTAGGTCTTGGCAATGAGCTTTTACAAGATTTTTGCTTTGAGTATTATGGAAATGTCAATTACCTTAAGGGCGGAATTAACTATGCAGACTTCGTTACTACCGTCAGTCCGACTTATGCTGAAGAAATTAAAACAGATTACTTCGGTGAAGGTTTGTCAGGTCTGATGCAAAAAGTCGGATACAAACTAAAGGGGATCCTAAATGGTATAGATTATGACCTCTATGACCCTGAAACAGATAAAAATATCATTGCTCCATTTGATGCGAAAAGTATTAATTTGAAGCTGAAGAATAAACTTGATCTACAAAAGGAACTTGGCCTTGAAATTAGAAAAGATGTCCCACTGTTTGCAATTATATCGAGGCTCACAGATCAAAAAGGCTTTGATATCATTGCAGAAGGGATTGAGGAATTCATCAGACAGGATATCCAGTTAGTGGTCCTTGGAACTGGAGAAAGACGCTATGAAGATATGTTCAGATATTTTCATTACAAATATCCGGAGAAAGTGGCAGCAATTATCAGTTATGATGGAGAGCTCGCACAAAGGATTTATGCTGCATCTGATTTCTTCCTCATGCCATCGCTATTTGAGCCTTGTGGTCTCTCTCAACTGATGTCGCTTCGGTATGGAACGGTCCCAATCGTTAGAGAAACTGGCGGCCTGAAGGATACGGTAATCCCGTACAACAAATTTACAGGAAAAGGAATCGGCTTTACCTTTTCAGATTACAATAGTTATGATATGCTACAAGCAATCTATAGAGCACTTGATGCCTATAAAGATAAAAAAGCCTTCAAGAATATTATTGCTCAAGGCATGAAAATGGATTACAGCTGGAAGAATTCAGCCAAAATCTACCAAGAGCTTTACTATGATCTTCTTGGAAATAAAAGGAGTTAACATAAATGATTTTAACTAAAGAGCAATTTCTAAGGGATTTCGACAAGAAAATGTTGAAATTATACGCCCAGGATATTGAGAATTCGACAACAAACATGCAGTACTTTACACTTGGATATCTTCTGAAAGAATATATTTCTGAAGGATGGCTTAAAACCTCGACAAGATATAAGAAATACGGTGAAAAACAAGTTTATTATTTTTCCATCGAATTTTTACTTGGAAGACTTCTCGCAAGCAACCTCCTA
>Ga0209100_1002884_pt1 | contig 10206 bp, 7 predicted proteins | sample lystaG_FD_185480 | JGI IMG/M metagenome (GOLD analysis project Ga0209100, IMG submission 185480) | Glacier valley bacterial and archeal communities from Borup Fiord, Nunavut, Canada, to study Microbial Dark Matter (Phase II) -... | ecosystem: Environmental > Aquatic > Freshwater > Ice > Glacier ...
GGGGAGTAAGATGTACGATTTTGATAAGATCATTGAGAGACGAGGGACATCAAGTACGAAATGGGATAAGTGCAAGCAAAATGGGTATCCAGACGATACCCTTGCCATGTGGACGGCAGATATGGACTTTGAAGTATTGCCTGAAATTAGTGAAGCAATGAGGAAAAGGATCGTTGAGCATCCGATCTATGGCTATTCCTTTAGCGTCGCCGGACAGGAGGAGTTATGCAGATGGATGAAAAGAAGGCATGGGTGGGATCCGAATCCAGAATGGGTGCTCATTACTCCAGGAATCGTTTGTGCGCTCAAAATGGCCGTGCAGAGCTTCACAAAAATGGGAGAGGCGATTCTGATTCAGCCACCAGTGTATTATCCATTCAAACGCGCAATTGAGGATAATGGACGAAAGGTTGTGGAAAATCCTCTTCAACTGATCAAAAGCCATTATGAAGTTGATTTCAAGGATTTCGAGCAAAAAATCATTCAGAATGCTGTCAAAGTATTCATTCTCTGCAATCCCCATAACCCGGTAGGAAGGGTATTTACGAGAACTGAACTGAAGAGAATGGGAGAGATCTGCTTAGAGCATGGTGTTCTGGTCATTGCGGATGAAATACACGCTGATTTTGTATTTCCCGGTTCGGAGTTCATTCCTTTTTTATCCCTAGGCGATCGATTCAGGGAGAATGCGATGGCCTGCACATCTCCAAGCAAGACTTTCAATTTGGCCGGGATGAAATTTTCAAATATCTTCATTCCCAATGGAGAAATCAGGAGGAAGTATGCGAAACATCTTGAACTCTGCGGAATATCCAATTGCAACCTGTTAGGATCAATTGGAGCTAAGGCAGCTTATGAGCATGGAGACCGGCATGTGGATGAGCTGGTTTCTTATATTCAAGGCAATGTAGATTTCTTCAAAAAGTATTTGGCCGAAGAACTTCCAATGCTCAAGATGATCGATCCAGAAGGACTGTATCTCGTCTGGGTCGATGTCAGCGCCCTCGGCTTGACCAATGAAGAGCTTACACATTTTATGATCTATGATGCTCATGTATGGCTGGATGAAGGCTATATTTTTGGAGATGAGGGGAAAAATTTTGAAAGATTCAATTTGGCATGTCCAAGAGTTGTCGTCAAAGAAGCCATCGACAGAATTAAGATGGCTGCAATAAAACGAGGAATCCTAAATTTCTAACTCTTCTTCAAACATAAGAAACTGAAGACTTTCATGAGAGAAAACGTCGAGGATACCAATGCCAAACGCCTTGAAGTTATCGATTGGTCAGAGAGAACCGGAATATCAGGGTTCAGCAAACTAATCCATGAGGCGATCGATAAGAAAGAACTGAGCTACAACAGGGATTCGGTGCTATGTTTTGAAACGAACAACAAAAATGAATTTATCATCAACATGTCTAGAATTGCCAGAAGATCGGCACTTAATCCCTTTGATCTTACAAAGGCCGAAATCGAAGGAAGAAAACAAATATGGGAAACCGTCGCCTTCCTTCGCAAATATATCCCTGGGTTTGAGAACTGCGTTCTCGCAACGACAGGACCGAGCATTGGAATCAGAGAATCAAATAAGATCGATGGTGTCTATATCCTTAAAGAGGAAGAACTCATTACAAATATGATGTTCGATGATGCCATAGCCATGGGGGGTATCCTATAGACATTTATTCCCCAGAGGGAAAAGGAGTAACAAATCATCAGTTCCTCAAAGAAGGTAGCTGGTATTCCATTCCCTATCGATGCCTGGTTACCAATCAAGTGGATAATCTAATTGTTGTAGGAAGGTCGCTAAGTGCTACCCATGGTGCCTTGGCAGCGGTACAAGTTACGCCCATAGCCATGGCCGTAGGCCAGGCTGGTGGAACGGCTGCAGCCATTGCGAATAAAGCAGGGGTCAAGACACGAGAAGTTGATACCGACCTCCTGAGAGAGACACTGAAAGTTCAGGGAGCATTCCTGAAGGAATATGTACAATCCGGAGAAGATCAAGCAGCTGGAGTGGCATTTGAAAGCTGATTTTTTGAATCATGCTTATTTGTTGAAACTCATAAAATAAAGTAAAAAGCCATATGTTTAAATCTGCATCAAAATGATGGATGAATTCTCATATATGGCCAAACCTAAAACATACAATAAAATGACCACTAAAAAGCGCCCCGTTACTTAGATAATCTCTCCTTGGATAAACAGTGAGTTATGCAACTGTTTATCCAAGGAGAAATTTTCATTTAGAATGCCGAAAATTATCAATTCTCTTTATTGAAAATACAAGACGATGTAAAAAAGACTTGATTAACACTCTACTTACAATCTGATTTTTGATGACATAGAAAAACTCAATGGCATAACTAATTCAACAAAATCTATTAAACTGATATATTTTAATAGTTTAGTTACTGTACTTATTCAATGGCGCAGAATTAAAGAAAAATGTGATTATAAAATAAATAAATGAATTTGAAAATCAAACCTATATTAATATTAATTTTATATTTCCATAAATTTTGAGAGTATAAACATATTTATAGATAACAAAAAATGATAGAATGTATTCATAAGTAATTAAGTAATATTATAATGTCGTGGATAGATAGTTTTATTAGAAATGGTGGGAGTGTGAGAATAAGGCAATGATTCAATTGAGTATGAGGAGAAACTGGTAATCCAGCAGATAAATTCGATAAATTCTAATACTGAATAAAGTGTTCGAAAATAAAATTGATACTTGTCTAGGTAAATTATATGTTGAACTTATGCCATCATCTAGTCATAATAGTATTAATAACGCAAAGAAATATAATTATTCAAAAAATATAACACTGAGAAATTGTTTGCGTTCCGATAAAATTAAAAGTCTGAAAAATCAATTAACAAAGTATAGTGCACTAATAACTAACGTACAATAAAATATTTTAGTTTATAATATGTTACTGTAAAAGCGATTGTTCTTGTAATATTTTGATGAAATTATAAAATGGATTTTTAATATAAAGTATATTGTTAAAGTACATTCAATAGTTAACTAGTATTTCTCTGTTCTCTTTTTAATTACCTATAATTGAGAAGATTATCGTTTAATTTTTTGCATATAAATATCAGAAGATTGCATTAATGGAGATTGTTAGTGAATGGATGACAAAAGGAGTAGATGAAATATCCTGATTACTAAATATCCATTATGGATGTCATAAATTTAACGAAATAAACTAGGATTAGCGGGAGGTGTTAATTGATGAAAAACATAGATATTTTAAGAAGTGCGATTGCTAATCTGCTGGCTTCAATATATAAAGCTTATGATTTACCATTAGTATGTATGAGATATGGTATGGATGCAGGTCAAGAGGATGAAGCTTATAAAAGTAAAAAGCAATATGTTCACAGAAGGCTCCAATCAAAACAATCTGGAACTGTGATTTCGTTGGCAAGACAACTTGTTGAAGAATTTGAATCTGTCGAGTTTGCAAAAGTTGTTGAGCAATTTACAACTGATAGTTTATTTGAAATCTCAACTATCACTAGGAGAGCAGTTCTTGATGAACTAATACTTATGGGTGATATTGAAGGGAAACTTGATATTGTAACTTTTTTGAAAAGAATATGGAATATTGAATCCTTCCCACCTCACTATGGTATTATCGGAAATTTAGAGGATGATATTAGAAAGCACATGATTGCAAATGATGATTGGAATTACGATTTCCTGTTTGATACTGTCTTAAATGTGCTGTATATTTCTGATGAGATGTTTAGTAGATTCATTGAGAACATAGTACATCCTCTCGTTAGAGATAGAGAAAACCAGAAAAATTATGTGGACAAAATCAATAATCATATTAGCAAAGATGGCTTTAATCTAGAGATAGATAGTGAAATTTCTGGATATCCAGTTTATCGTGTGTTAAGTAAGAATACAGGAGTCAAAGGTAAAATTAAAAACTTAATATTTGCTGCTGATGGACCGAAACCAGAAATTATTTTAAAAGATTCTTTGAATAATGATATTCAGATTGTGAAAAATGAGGAGTATTGTTTAGTATATGATAAAGCAATACCCCAGACCGGGCTCCGATGGATTGATTTGGTAAAATGGGCAAGTCTTAAAGAAGAAGTCGAAACGGAGTCGGAACGTAGATTATATAAAAGGCTAGAGAAGTCTTTAGATTCCAAGCCAGAGAAAACGTTATTTTATAATTACTTCAAGCACTTCAAAGGACAATTAAATGAAGATTTACCTGCATTAATACCTCAAGTCTATTTACATTACGATCCATATACACTACGCCAATTAGATGGAGATAGACGTTTAGTTCGTCAAAGAATGGATTTTCTAATGCTCTTATCTGATAAAATTAGAATTGTAATAGAGGTTGATGGAAAGCAACATTACTCAGAAGGAGATATATCAAGCCCCCGATTATATTCAGAGATGGTTTCAGAAGATAGAGCCCTTAGATTAAAAGGGTATGAGGTGTATCGATTTGGTGGCTTCGAGTTATGCAGCGATCAATCTGAAGCAATAGTAAAAGAGTTTTTTAGTAATTTATTTAGAAAGCATGGTTTGGTATAAGATAAAAAAAAATATAAGTGAGGAGTATCATGCTTGAAAATTTTACGAGAAGACTTCTTTTAGATAATTGGAGGACTAAATCGAACGGGTATAAAAGTTTAGGAATGAAATTTTGTCCGTGTTATTTTATGTATAGAAGTCAGAATGTTTTGTTTCTATAGTTAATTATCTTGGATTAACTATAGAAGTGTTGGAGTTTAATAGAAATGGAGGTAAACAAAATGAATTTGGATCTTTACAACGAATCAATTGAATATGAAAAGCTTACGTTGTCTATTTATCAGGCTATTTTGAAAAGTGATTGTGGAGAAAATATACAGGTCGAACATAATGTGGAAGTTAAAGGTAGATCAGGTGTTGCGCATCAAATTGATGTGTTGTGGCGTTTCAAGCTGGGTAATGTTAAACATAAAGTCTTAATAGAATGTAAGAGCTATGCTTCAAATTTAACGTTAGAAAAAGTTAGAAATTTCTTTGGAGTATTACATGATATTGGTAATGCACAAGGGATTATTGTAACAAAAACTGGATTTCAAAGCGGTGCTGCAGAATATGCGAATTACTATGGAATAGATCTTAAACTACTTCGAAAACCGACAGAAAAAGACTGGGAAGGCCTTATGAAAGATCTATATATTAATATAACTGCAAAAACTATTGTGAGTAGCGAAAACAAACCTTTAATGTTTCAAATAAGATTGAAGCCAAAAGATGAAGTTCATAGGGCGTATATTTCAGAACTTTTAGAAAATGGGCAATTGGAATTGGAGTCTGGTCTAGAATTATGCTTATTAAATAAGGATGGCAATGTTTGTAGTGAAGAAATGCGCTTGTGGTTACCTAGACATTTAAAAGTTTTAGATAAAAAAGAAGGCGGGCCTTATTTTCAACAAATTCAGCTAGAGGATAAATATATTTTGGCAAATAAAGGTTTGCATAATGAACAGCTACTCCAAGTTGACAGTTTTGACGTCTCATTTTATGTTGAATCATACAGTCGTGATATTATACGCCATGGTGAAGAAATTGTAGAGGCCATTCTTAAAGACTTTAATACTAGTGAAGTTGAGTTTGTAAAAAGGAAATACAATTAGAGTAAGTTGAATTGTGATGAATAAGAAAATATAGTATGGAGGGACTACTATGAAAGATATGGAGATGAGAATAAGTCTTAAGTGTATTGTGTGTGGGAATGATCAGTTTTCAACTATTGATGAGACTATTGAAGATTTATTGGATGCGCCTTATGATACTTTTATAAAGTGTTCGGATTGTGGGAGGATTGCGACTAAAGAACAGATAATCGAAGAAAACAGCCACGTTATTGATGCAAATGTCGAAGAATTCAAGAAAGATATTTTTAAGGAAGTAGAAAAAGAATTAAAGAAGGCGTTTAAGAGATGGAAATAAAAGAAATTATAGATATAGTTATAGGCTATGGAATTCCAGTAATAGCTATTATTATTTCGATATTTTCATTTTATGAGGCTAGAAAAGTGACTAAGGTTCAGCTGAGATTAAGTGTAATGGAAGAAAAATTGAAAAAATATGAACTTGAAGAGAAAGAAAAAGAACGAGAGGCAGCTAATAAATCTATAGTAGAAGCTAGGATTTATAATGTTTCTAAAGGTAAGTACAGGTTGAAAATCTGGAATTCTGGTCAAACTGCGGCATATAATGTCGATTATATTATGCCTGAAGATTTAAAGAATATTGTGCTCAGGGATAAAGTCCCCTTTGAGATCCTAGAAGCGGGTAAAAGTTTTGAAGAGCATATTATTTCTTATATGGGGATACCGTCAAAATTTTCTATAAAAACGACTTGGGACGACGCTGATGGTAATCGACATGAGAAAGAGCAGTTAGTTACATTTTAAGTGAACTTAGTATGCAATGAGCCAATCACAATTAACGGGACGGCATCTAAGTGTATTTGAGATTGATGACTATGATTTATGATGTCGCATGTCAAGGAGCTGAAACAGATCTGATTAAATAATAATTAACGAAAGCTCTGATGAGTGTGGTTAGAAGTGGAAGTAGAGTTATATAAAACAAAATAATCAAATCGGTGGTGAAGATATGAAAGCACGGTTGTATTTTGACAATTATATACGAAAAGAGCTAAAAGAACCATTTGAAATTTTCTTAAAAACATATGATGAAAAAGTAGTACCTATATTCTCCACATTAGATATAGAGTCAGAGACTATTGCTGATCAGAAATATAACGACCTTGGAAGGTATTTTGATCCTGAACGAGATGATCCGGAAGACTATGCTGAGATGGCGTGGGAAGCTGGACTTGAGCACTATGAGAGTATGTCACTTATGCAATATAATATGCGTCTGATGTGGATATCTACTTTATACCAATTTTGGGAACAGCAAGTTAGAAAGTTTCTCTTTGAAGAAGTGACAAGAACACACCAATTTCTTGACAAAAATGGAAATACAATTTTGTTTTCCAGCTTCTGCGCCAAAGGGATAGATGAGATTAAAGAGGTGTTTAATGAATTCGGACAAGACATAATGAAACTAAATTCATGGCTTAAAATCGAAGAATTAAGGCTTTTAGCCAATGTAATTAAACATGGAGATGGTTGGTCTGCATCAAGATTAAAACTTCTAAGACCTGACTTCTTTGAATCTGAATTTGCTTCAACGGATTTACTTGATTTATACAAGACAACACTTGGAGAAAGAGTTCTAAATATCGAAGACAGTGAATATAAGATTTACTGTGATGCAATTATTCTATTTTGGTATGAACTCCCTGATGTGATGTACTCGAAATAATCAAATTCTGGCAGAATATAGGCGTTATAATGAACTTTGATATTGAGATTTTATTGTATTTACATATTTACCAGATGCTAAGTATTATGATAATTGTGAGTAATTCTATCAATAAAATCTGATCCTATTATTGATACCAGAAAAATCTGAATATTATTTGCGTTTGTAAGCGGACTTTAATCGCACGGGTATGTTATCCCAAAGTAGAATGAGACAATTAACTCTTTTAATCCGATTTGCCAGAGTGTTACTGCTTTCTCCTTGATTGTCCGCAAATAGATGGATATAATGACCATATAGAAGATATGGAGGTATGGAAAGGGCAATGTCATTAAGTTAAGACAAATGTAATTAAACTGATACAAGAGTAGCGTGCAGAAATTGGTTCTTTCTGGGGTTTGGGTACTATATTGTTACTGCTTTCTCTAGACGTCCAAAACATGATCCTGGGTTCTTTCCGGAGTTAGTTGATTTATACCTGTTACTATGATATAATATAGGTAAATACTATCTTGATCGGGGTGAATATTTTGGAGGAACTCATCAAAATCCTAGACAGCAATCTCACGCTGAAGTTCACAGAAATTATTGAAGACACCATATATCTGCATGTGGAATCCGTGTTGCCGGAGGTTGAATGTCCTTATTGTGGAACCAAGTCGGCAAGGGTGCACTCCCGCTATGAGCGGAACTTTCAGGACCTCCCCATACAAAACATGAAAACCATTATCGTCCTGAACAACCGCAAGCTATTTTGTGACAATCTGGAATGCGCCCATCGGACCTTCGCAGAACCTTTCGGTTTCATCAAGCCAAAATCCAAAAAGACAGACAGATTGATCAAGGAGATCATCAACTTGTCAAAGAGCATGAGTTCGGTTTCTGCCCAGAAATTTCTCAGGAAGAATGTTGTGAAGGTCGGCAAATCAACGATTTGCGAGCTTCTAAAAAAGGGGCAGAAATTATAGACCGATTTGGGGTCAGAATGGCCTGCATTGATGACTTTGCCTTCCGTAAGTGGCAAAGGTATGGATCCGTTCTGGTGGATATCGAAACCAGAAACGTAGTCGATATCTTGAACTCCAGGGAATATGACGATGTCAAACAGTGGCTGGCTGGATTCCCCAATTTGGAAATCGTAAGCCGAGATGGCTCGATCACCTACCGAAAAGCAATCAGCGACGCCCATGAGAACGCCATACAGATCAGCGACCGCTTCCATCTCCTGAAAAACCTCACGGAATATGGCAAGGGGTATATTAAAAGGAAGATTCCAATCCATATCGATCTGGAAGTGCCCTCTCAGCAGCATTACGAGCCCCAAGAGCTCCCGACAATCAGAAGAAAATACAAGTACACGACGAAATGGGAACTGATTCTTGCCACCCAGAAGATGCGGGAAGACGGATATACCGTCAACCAAATCTCAGAGCTGCTCGGCTTAGCAAATAGAACCGTAATGGCATATTGTAAAATATCTCCAGAGGAGAAGGCAAAATATGACACGATTTCAATGGTGAAGAAATCAAAAGTGATGGAGAACCAGGATCTTAAAGCCAGCACCATCCAGCTGATTCAGGACATGATCGCCGACGGATATTCCAACAAAAAAATCTCCGAAGCCATTGGAAAAAGCGAGCGAACGGTACGGCGTTACCTGAAGGCTGACCCCACTGGGAGACATGGCAAAACAGGAACTAAGCATAGACAAAAATTGGATCCATACAAAGACCAGGCTCTAGCGCTTTCTGCAAAAGGCCAGACCAGTCCCAAGATTCTCAACAGCATCCGGAACAGCGGATATACCGGAAGCGCCTCATCTCTCAGGGAGTTCCTGCGCAAGCACAGCATCGAGGCTGCAACCGAAGGGAATAAAAGCCATCTAACCGTTTGCAGAATCGAGCGGCCATCGCTCATCGCCTTGCTTTATAAGGATATTTCCAAGGTAAGGGAAATCAGCGATGACAACTACCTGAAGATTATCGGTCTCTTTCCTGAATTAGGCGCTGTGCTCCAGCTCTTGAAGACGTTCAAGAGCGTGCTGATGGCTGGGAAACCGAACGACCTTGATGCATGGATCGAGGCTGCAAAAGGCCTGGATATCTCCGAACTTAACAGCTTCCTGACGGGAGTCGGAAGGGATTTGGAAGCCATCAAGAATGCCATCCTGTTCCCCTACAGTAATGGTCTTGCTGAAGGGACCGTGAACAAAATCAAGGTGATCAAACGGATCATGTCTGGACGATGCGGGTTCCACTTGCTGAGAAGAAAAGTCATGTTGAACAACATCAACTAACTTCGGAAAGAACCCTTAAGAATGGCACGGTTCATCTCCTGGATGTTGAAAAATTTTCGGTTCCTAAGCTTCGCAATGACCGCTGTGGTCAAATTTCCCACCATGGATTCCACCGCTGCCTTGTCCTTGTTATCATCAATTGATGATAAAAAACATTATCTTCAAAAAATTATTATCCTCAATTTTGATCGAATCCCCCCAATGAGGCCGAAGAATCCCATCTTGATTAGCGATAATAAATCAGACCAGACTGTAGTTTCCTAATCACTGTCGTCAGGTTAAGCTCTAAAACCGAAAAGCCAAAAATAATTTCAAAAATTTTTTAAAAAGACTTGACAAATCAAAAAGCATCTAATAATTAAAAAGAATACCAATTCTTATAGGTATATCTTAAATCGAATGGTGTGTAGATGATGAATATTAAAAAACAAAGAATCAATAACCGTAACACAAAAACTGTCAGAATAGATTTGGTGAATTACGCAACTAAAACCAGTACAACCGTCAATGATCCTAATACAAG
>Ga0209100_1002888_pt1 | contig 10199 bp, 15 predicted proteins | sample lystaG_FD_185480 | JGI IMG/M metagenome (GOLD analysis project Ga0209100, IMG submission 185480) | Glacier valley bacterial and archeal communities from Borup Fiord, Nunavut, Canada, to study Microbial Dark Matter (Phase II) -... | ecosystem: Environmental > Aquatic > Freshwater > Ice > Glacier ...
GATCGGCTTCTGCCTGAGTCCTGGCTCCGGCAACAGGATTTCCCCGTAAATCTTGGGGCGGTCTGTTGAGCTTTTCTTGTTCAGCTTTCCATCGGCTACGGCTCTTTTTACCCATGTCGGCAACACATCCTGTAAATTATTTTTCTGGTTTCATGCGATCGCTCTCTCTAAAACCTCGATCGGGATGACTTGTCTCCACGCCTCTCGCTCTTGATCGGTTTCAGCCGTCGCCCACTGCTCACGAATCTCGGATAGGGACTCAGGGGTGAACCAGTGGGCAATATTAGCGGTACTTTCAGGCTGCACACCCCCTTGATTTACATCTTGATTAGCCAGGGGTGTGCAGGTCTTAGCCCTACGATCGACAATGGCTGAAAGCTTCTCTAAGTGAGGCTTATCGATTTCACCGCGACTCACTCGCGTCCCGTCTACTGTTTCTTGACGACGCTTTGTCTTAATGCCCACCCATGCGAGAATTTCCCCGATCTTCTGCATAGGCGATACCCCGCCGATGTTGCCGAATCCAGCGATGCGGAATTCCTTAGGGTGAGCATCGCAGAATTCAGCGATCGGGGCGATATCTTGCAGTCCGTAGCCTTTGATGTCACCTGAGTAAATGCCGCGAATCAAATCACCCGCGCCACTTGCTTCTATCAGCCACGATCGCACAGCCGCCGCATCCCAATCTTGAGGGCAGTCAGGCGATCTGTTGATGCTGCCAGCCGTGCGATCAATCGCAATCTCAGGATTCAGCACAATCTCTAGAGCGCGAATTTGAGCGCGGGTCGCACTGCCCCGATCGAACTCAGCATCAGCGATCGTGACTTCCTCAAGTCGGTAGAATTCGCTGATATAATGCTTCTCAAGGCTTAAAGTCAGCTCTGGAGTGAGCTTTTCAGGATTCTCTTTTAGATGCTTGGCTCGCTCTGGAGTAAGAGTTTCGGCACTGGCAACCGCTTTGTAATGAGCGGTTTTAATTGCCTTCCCAGCTTCTTTAATTGCCTTCCCCGCCGCCTTCGCTTGCTCTTTAGTGCAAGTCGGCTTGATGATTTGCACCCGTTTTCCCTCATGTTTGAGGAGTGCAATCAACGTATGCCGCAAGTGCATCATGCCCTGATTACGTCTTACTTCGAGGCTTACCAGCATCTTAAGGTTCGCGCCCTGCCAGTCGATCGCGTCACTCACTGCCGCTGCATCAGGTGTGAGAGAATGTCTCACCAGCCGCGCCGCCGTCGTGTTCAGTTGCTCAAACTCTTTTAGGAATGCCCCAACTGATTGAGCTTTTGAAAGCTTGCTGTAGGCAGACCCATGATTAGCCAGCCAGAGGAACCGAGGGATATCACTCGATCTAGGGCGATCGGGCGCTTGGGCGATCGAGTCAGCAGAAATGGAGCAGCCCGAATAAAACCCCCAAACTGAATCAATCAACTCTGTGTAGTGGTTGATGCTAAAGCCCTGGCAGACAGAAGGCGATGAAATTATGTAGCGATACCCCATCGCAATGAGCTTGGGGGTAATCTTGCCCTTGCTGGATAGATAAGCGCTCTGAAGTGCCTCACTGCTTGTATCAGAATTGATTAGGAGACATTGATCGCGCCCCAAGGTATCGGCTAAAGATTCGGTAAACGCCTTCTCATCGCAATTAATGTAAATGAGTTTTTGATCGCCCTCGGTAACATCCGCTCTGCTTTGCAGCATCGCGATCGCGTCGTCTCTTGTACCGTCAATGATGAAAGCTTCGTAGGTTAGAGCCTTGAGATCGCTCTTCACCAGATAAGCGCGTTCCCCTCGAATGCTCTCAATCCACTCGATCGCTTCCTCAGTCAGATCGGCACTAGCCAAAATTACCAGCTTTGCCTCTTTCACCCGTCGAATGAATTCAGCCAACAGTAGAGATCGAATGCCATCCCGGTTGGCAAGCTTTGAGATGAGCAGAAACTCAGCGATCGCCGTCGTCTCATCTAAGGGCAGAACATCGGCTGCAACTCTTTGCACTTTGAGCAAGCTGGGAATACAGACTGATCCACCATTCACGGGCTGCCCGTACTCATTCAGCAGTTGACCACCATAGCGATCGCCGTCGTTGACAAACACGCCGCCGAAACCCGCCGCCTGGTCACGAGCGACCGATCGCAGTGCCGTCAAGGATAACCAGGTGCGACCGACTACCATAATCGCGATCGCTTCAGATTTCGTTGTGCCCTTGCCACCTAAAAAACCGACAATGCCGCTAGTTGGCAAGGTTGCCGCTATTTCTCTAAATTGCTTGGTTCCGATGTGCAAATCGGGCTTGCGTCTAACCGCGTTAGCCAGCTTGCGAGAGATCCGCCACTCTATAGCAGGTACAGCTTGCTCTAGGGCGTTCTCCCATGCTTTGACACCTACATTCACAATCAGGTCATCTACACCCTTGCAGCGTCCATTCTGCCCGTTCCACTGAACGATCGAAACTTTGCCGCCTGTCTGTTCAAGATGGAAGGCAAGATCAGCGATCGCACCCTCCACTTTATAGCGAGTCTTGGCACTAGTGTCCTCGTCAAAGGCGATTGACCATTGACGATCTGAGTGTGCAAATCGAGTCAGATCAGCAATCAACTCTGGCTTAAGCTTACGTACCTTCTCACCTGCGATGGTGTCCCATTTCCAAACTCCTGCAAATGCGCCGTAGAGAGAGATTGAGACATATCCCTGAGAGAGCAAACATAGGGACTTTTTGCCGCCCTCAGTGACGACGATCGGGATTTCAGGGTGATTCTCTACCCAATCCCAGAAACTCTCGCCTGACGGGGGCATTTTAAGGCTGTAGCGACGGGCGATAAACCGCCTCGTCTCTCGATTAACAGGAGGCAGATAGCCCCTAGACCCATTGGCTACAGGGGCTTCGTATCTTTGGGGCTTGCCTTTATCGTCAATCCTGGGGTTTGCTGCCTTCGCTTGCCAGAGGCTACCGTCTTCATTGAGAAACGCAGCGATCGCGCCGAAACTGTGAGGCTTTCTTGTCTGCCATTGAGTTGAGACTTTCCAGCCTAGCGCCTGCTGTGGTTCCCAGAATCCCCTGTCTTCAATGAGGTCGATCGCTGCCTCGAATAGGTCAGGCGCGATCGCGCTGCCCTCGATAAACTCGTGCTGAATCTTGCTCTGGAATTCCTCAAAGGTGAGGGGCTGCGATCGTTGCAACGAAGGGGTCATAACGCACCCCCTTTTTGCAGAGATGCCGCGCCTTGTGTGACTGAGTTTGGTAGGTCTGGCGGCGGCTCAATCCACTGCCAGAAACTGCGCGCCTGATAGTCGGTTAATTGTGTCGATCGCGCCGCTTTTTGTAGCGGTTTTATCGTGATTTGTAGCGATCGTGTGCCTACTTGCGCCGCTTTTTTGAGGTTGTAGCGGTGCGCGATATCGTCCCGTTTTCGTACTGCGATCGCTGCTAGAAACGCTTGTAAGCTTCTGTCTGTTAGCGTTTCGTGTCTCCGAAGGTTGCCTTTTTTCTGAGCGCTGCAACGTGGATTTTGGGCTTTAGTGCGCCCGATCGAAACAATCTCGTTTTGGCGTGTAGCGATCGACGCTGCGAATAATTCAGGAGGAATCTTTTGAGGCTCATTCCTGACAAGATTTCTGGATGACGATCGTGACTTAAGATCGTTACGCTGTATGAATTGCGTATGATCGCGAGTCGTGTAAGATGAGGAAGTGAATGTGAATGGCTCGCAAGACAAGTTATAGAAACTGCCTACGATCGTGGGATAGAAACTGGCACTTGAGAAGTTGCAGGTTGTTGCTATCGGGTTAAGCTTAAACACAAATCTGGTCCACAGATTTTACTGTGACTTTATCCAAAAGCGCCCTTCCGCCAAGATTGACCGCTTTCAGGTGAACATCAAAACGAGAAGCCCCTCTAACGACTGTTTTGCAGTTGTAGAGGGGTTTCTCGTTTAGCTTTTTTTCTAGCTGCTTTTTGTCGCTGGGTTAGCCCCCAGTACAAGCAATCACGGATAACAGCGGCAAGATCTTCGCCGCTTTCAAGCGCCTCTTCCTTTAAGCCAGCAAAGAGACTCTTAGGGATTCGCTCGTTCAGAATTGCATGGAAGACACGTTCACTCATAAATTTTTGGATTTTGATGTGATGAAACAGTCATGCAGAAAGCTTTGCAAATTGATCTGAATTATAATCCCAAACTTCGATCGCGAACCGTGTAAACGGTATAGAGAGAGAGACGCATAGATTATGAGACAAGTTATGAGACAAGCTGTTCGCTCTACTACCCCGCTACAGCAGGTTCTTTAGGCTTCTTTTCAAAGACTTGTATGCTTGGCTCTGCCAGCACAAAGCCTTTTTTTGTCGGCTGTCCCATTTTGCCAGCGATCGCAGCGACCCACATCGGAAAGTTTGCCTGAGCATCCTCTAGCTTCTTCCAGACTTTAGGCTTGACGGTGACAGAGATGATTTGCCCGTCGCAATCTATCTCAAATGATTTCCAGCTACTCTCAACCGTGGCGGCGTTTGGCAGCTCGCTGATTTTGATAGTGAGTTCAAGTTTTCCACTGACTGTCATTGGCGGTTGCCTTCCTTGTAGAGCGTTCTGTCTAGAAATTTCTTGATTAACGAATCAGCGATCGCGATCGAGCATTTCAATCAACCTAGAAATGTTGGCAGTCTGAGAGGCGACGATCGCTGTTGTTTCCCGTAGCGTTGTCTGCTGAATTTCTGCCATTTGAAGCATCTCCTTTTATAGGTAATGGCATTTTACAGGTAGATCAGCCTTGCCCGATCGCCCTTTTAAGTTTTCGATATTCAAGCCCTAGCCTGATTAAATGTTCTGCCTGCAAATTCTCAGAACGCCCGTCCTCTTCAGCCGTCTCAGCAATTTGTGCTTTCACCTCTGGAGCAAGCCTGTAGTTTGTTTTGACTTCCTCACGCTTCTTTCTGGGCACTGCCTGAACCATGAAACTTACTCCTTAATTAAATCTGAATACTCCTAATATAGCAGCACTTTAATTAAAGCAATGGTAAAGTGCCATTACTTAAACTTATGTCCTGATTTAGGCAGCTTTCTATACAGTGCGAGAGTTTCAGACGTTTTTGATTCAATCTTTGCATCAGAAAATATCATCTTATTTTAATGGTAAAATGCCATTACTTTAGTTATATTGATTACATCGAGTTCAACACGCCTCATGCCTCAATCAACCGACCAGCCCAATCAACTTCCTCCACTAGCTGACCTATTCACTGAGTCCGATCGCGTCGGTGACAAGTATCTGACCGATGAAGAAATCGAGACCCGCGATCGTGACTTAGGGCAGGAAATCAACGCCGCCGCCGCCGTTATCGAGGCTCTATTCCCTGGTCTTTAATCCAACTTCTCTCACCCCTAACGGAGTTCCGATCCTTTAAGTGGCTGAATCAGCCACAACGAGCCACAACGAGCCACAACGCGACACATTCAGCCAATCGCTAACAAACACGCTCAACCCATTACCCCGCAAAGGATTAAACCCAAATGACGACCAAAAACGACTTAAACCCTGCTGGCACGATTAGCCAAAATCAGCCAGATTCAGCCACGCCGCGACACTATACGCCAATCGGTTTGGATGTGGGCAATGGGGCAATCAAGCTCTACTCAGGAATGGGTGAAGTATTGCTCGAAAGCTACACCCTGTACCAGTCTGAACGCGCTACTTACTCGAATCAAGGCTATGCAGAGTACATCGACGGCGATCGCAAAGACTTAGCCGGAAAGATTTGGATCGGGGGCATCAACGCCTATTACGCATCACCCACCGCGATCACCCGCACCGTCGATACCAAAGACGGCAAAGTGTCTCAATGTCTGCAACTGCTCGTCAGTGCCATGAGCCACTACCCCCACCGCTCAGAGTGGAATCTGATGATTGCTTGCTCGATTCATGACGGGCAAACCTTCGGGAAGCAAGTTAGAGAAGCACTGCAAGGTTCTCACCACGTCAGAATGCGCGGCAAGGAATCACAGATCAACATTGTCGTCTCTCATGTAGTTGAGGAAGGCACCGGAGCCGCGATCGCGATTCATCAACAGCACGATTTTAGTAATGCTCTGGTGATTGACTTAGGGCATGGAACAGGCATCGCTAGTGCCTTCAACGGGCTGCACTTAAGCTATCGGGAATACAGCTTAGAGAGCGGGGTCGAGTCGCTAATTCACGCAGTTGCAAACTCTGAATCCGTCAGAAAAGCACTACTCAAGCCAGCCGATAAGCATCTGATTCGGGCTGGCATTGAGAAAGGCGACTTTTCTTATGGCACTCAAAACCCCGATTGGAATTTCAAAGATGCCTACGTTGCCGCTTTCCCTGACTGGTTTAACCGGGGGCTTGCCCAATTCGTGAAGACGATCGAAGTAAGGGTTCCGGCTGCTAGTTGCATGGTCGCGATCGGAGGCGGCGCACTGCTACCAGGTATCTCAGGAGCGCTCAAGAAAAAGAACTTCATCGTTCCCAAGAATCCCCGATGGATGAATGCTCAAGGGCTTTACCAACTAGCGCTACGGGCTTCTAGTAAGACTGAGGTTGATTTATGCGCTTAACCGTTTCCAAGCGCCATCATCAGCAACTACTGGCAGCGCTGGCAGCGCAATTGGGATCTGACAATCCGACCGATGCCCTAGAACACATTTTGAACTGTTGGATTGCTCTACCGCCCTCGTCATCCCCGGCGAGGGTACAAGTCACACCAATCTCTGAACCCGTTGATCCTCTAGACGGAATTGCTCAGTTCTAATCAAAAGCCGATCGCTCATCTACATCAGGACCCGCGATCGGCACTCTCAAACAACCGCTTAACAACCATTTGGAGACTCCCCGTGATTCGACTAATGCCCTTTCTAATTGCAGCCGCGATCGTCACTCTCGCCAGTTGCGACCGTAACCCGCAACACGTCCGGTATGAGAAAGACCCGCAACACGTCCGGTATGAGAAAGACGGACACGAAATCACAGAGCAGCAATATCGCGACGGATTCGATAAGAATCCCGCTTCTGTGCAGGAATGCTTCCGAGACACCAAAGACGGAAAAGTTTCGTGCGGTGCTGGTTAAGCCAATCAAAAGCCGATCGCTCATCTACCAGGACCCGCGATCGGCATCTCTCAAACGACCGCTAAACAATCACTTGGAGATTCTTTACCATGCCACAGAAAACCGACCTAATCAGCTATCAAACATCGACAGCAACATCGCCAATAAAGCGACTCATTGACGATTACGGGGACAATCTTGAACTACTCTCCGCAGCAGAGAAGCTTCACCTATTAGGCGTTCTGGCGATGTGGCAGGGGCGAGATACAGAATTGTCTGAAGACCCGGAGGATCAGGATTCGTTAGGTTTCAGCGACTGCTACGAACTGGCTGAGGGAGTCGAGGATTACCCTTTTGAATTTTCAGGGGATGTACTGGCAGCGCTCAAATGCCTGGAGGGCGTTGAAGTTGATCAGGTTCTCGATTTAATGGTGGCGATTTCAAGCCAGATTCGAGATGGAGTCTATCAAAAATGAATAACCACGAAAAATGCAGCATTTTCCCTAGCGGCACCAGATCAGAACCGTTAGCTCAATTGGCTCACTGGTTTGGCGACAACAGCCTAAAAGAAATGATGCCTGAGTCAAAACTTCACCTACTCTCAATCCTTGCTCAATGGCAAGCGGTTGATACGCAGCAAGAATGCTCTTACTCGCTAACTGAGTCGTTTTACGGTTACGCGATGTTTGACGATTTGCCTGAAGAAGTTGAACACGCGATCGTGTCTTTGTCAGGACTAACCGACGACGATTGCTTCCATCTCATGGTCGCTCTGTCTTTGCAAATCAAGCATGGAGTGTACCAATCATGAAGGCACTCATTCAAGTTTGGATCGTGATTGCAGTCGGAGGAATGATCGGATTGACTACCCTCGCGTGGAACGGGCGGTATGAGCAAGGCAGTGCGATCGACGCGCTCAAAACTCAAGTGCAGAGAGGTGTCAAATGAACAACCATCGCGACGACGGCACCTTCCTTACTGGCGTGATTATGACCGTGCTGATGATGGCAAGCGCGATCGGTGGCTATTGGGTTCGGGACCTTGGCATCACTTTTAAGGTTGAAACCCCGCCGATTCAAAGGGAGGTGAGGAAGTGAATCACCCGCTCAAACGAATCGCATTAGGCACCTCATCAGCCCTCTCGATCGGGGTTTGTCTTGCATCTGTTCAACCTCGGATCGTCGCTTGGAATCAAACCTCACAAGCGGTACTCATTGCCAGTCAGAGAGCCGCTTCATGTACCCCGCTCAACTTTGTCAAAGCGAACTCAATCCCCACCGATTACGCCTCTAAGCAGCCCTTTGAACCCGGCACCCTCGTTTGTGACTGGCAAGGTCGGACCGGACAAATCAATGGTTATCGAGCGGTTGATTATGTCAGGCAAGGTCAAGCCAAGCAAATCAGCGAAGTGCTTATCAATCGAGGCTTTCAACCTCCTCAAGCTCCACAAGTACAACGTTCACCCATTAACTAGGAGTCTCTTATGGCAGTCAATACCAGTTCACAGAAACGCACTCAAGAGCCGTCTAAATCTGCTGACCCACAAGACCAAACGGGCAAGAAAGAGAGCATTTTCGATCGCAATCATAACGGACGCATTGACCCCGATGATTTGCTGCTAGGCATCCGAGACGCGATCCAATGGGCGATCAGTTGGAGAGGCGCAATGATTTTAGCGGGTGCCTTCACCGTCTACGCTGCATCACTCAACATCAAAGCTTGGGTGTCTGCAATGGCAGTGACCGGAGCAGGTGCGTCTCTAGCGGGTGTTCTAGTTTGGGGGGTCATCCAAACGTTTGAATTGCTGCCGATCTTGGATGAACTCAACATCACAGCGTCGATCGGGTCATTGGTCAAGCTGCAACGCAAACCGCTAGAGATGCCCGTCATTAACGAAACTTTGAACCCACAAGCGAGAGCCAAGGTCAGGCGATATCTGGGCAGAGAAAAGCGTCAAGACATCGCTTCAGAGTTCATTCGATACGCTTGCTACGGTCTAGAGATTGCCGTCCTGGTCATTGGTGGAGGCATCCTTTCCCCAGTCGGTGTTTCGTGGTCTGGTGTGTTGCTTGCGATCGTCGGCATCTGTGGAGTCGAGCAAGGGTTACGCCTCTTTAGCCGATGTGCAGAGAACCTACTCTCACCAGATGAGCGTGAACAGGTTCGCAAGATTCGAGAGGCTGTGAGTCGCTCTACGGTTCGGTTATAGGAGGAAAAGGGACGGCATAACCAACCGTCCCTTGCTTGTTTTTACTGCTGGAGAAATTATAATGGCAACCTTTTACGAATCGGAGAACAGCCCGATCGCTTCTGAACTGGTTAGACAAGGCTTCACCCTCGATCGGGGTGAGGCTTTACGCATTATCGACATCGATGAACGTGCCAGTGGAACGGATACCGCGATCGCCATTGGCACCGCCGCAATTAGCCTAGTTGCTGCCTGTGGCACTCTCGCTCTATCAGGTTTCACTCTGCCTATTCTTGCCCCGATCGCCGCGCTAGGGTTTGCAGGTCTAACGGCTTGGAATAGTCGAGCAACAAAACAAGAGAGAGAGTTTGAGGCTGAATTTCTGCACAATCATCCTGAGTTTGTGGAGGCAATCAATCAGAAGCTTAGCGCGGGTGAGGAGAGCGATCGAGTAGCAGCCGCCTATGAACATACGTTGAAAGCTTTTATCAGTGGTGATAAAAGTCGGATGCAAAGCTTTTTGCCTACGGTGACTTCTCATCAGATGGCACCTTACCCAACGGATGAATCTCTGCCGGCAGCCGCGATCGCAACATCTTCACCCATTGGAAACACTACGCGCCTGGGAGCGGTCGAAGTGCCAAGTTCTCCGGCTGGTGAAACACGCGCACCGAACCCTGGCTTGTTTGATTTCAACTCACTGCGAACTGAACCCGACAACTACACAGGGTTTGCGATCGTGGGTGACATGGGGACGGGCAAGACTCGGCTGATTAAATATCTCGCTCGCAACATTCTCACCACGGGACGAATGAGTGTGATGGATATCTATGCTCGCAATCACGACTGGCAGGGAGCCGCAGTTTTAACAACTGTCGATGATTTCTTGCCTGAAATGGTGAATGAACTAGAGCAAATCGATAAGCTCACTGAAGCCTATCGCAATGGTCAGACCGTGT
>Ga0209100_1002893_pt1 | contig 10188 bp, 11 predicted proteins | sample lystaG_FD_185480 | JGI IMG/M metagenome (GOLD analysis project Ga0209100, IMG submission 185480) | Glacier valley bacterial and archeal communities from Borup Fiord, Nunavut, Canada, to study Microbial Dark Matter (Phase II) -... | ecosystem: Environmental > Aquatic > Freshwater > Ice > Glacier ...
TGCTAATGAAACCGAAGTCGCAACATCGGTAGAACAGGTTACAGGCGAAGGTTTACAAGAAGCAATACAAACACCTGTACAACAAGAAAGAACAGAGACACAGGCTTTTAGTGACCGTTTAAAGGAATCCACAACTAAGGCAGAGGATGCAGTTTATTCAAAGCTATTCGGTTCTGAACATGGAATCCACACTAAAGCCGCTTATGATGCAGCAATGGCTGCTCAGCAAGAAGAAGCAGACAACGCTCAATTCCAAGAAGTGAATGGTTTTGACCCTAATAGTGTCAAGCCGCTATTTGAGGAATGGAAGAAAAGCGACCCCGATTTTCAGGAACTAAGTTCAATAAGGCAAGAAAAGAACATTGCTTCTGCTTTATCGGAGTTAAACACTGAATTAAAAGATTGCGGAATCGACCTTAATATTAAAGATTTTTCAGATGCTGAGATAGCAAAACTTCCGAATGTTGACAAGGTTATGAGCCTTGTAAGTAACGGAAAAACCTTTGCAGAAGCGGTGTTCCTTGCTAACAAGAAGGAATTTTACGCAAAAACAAAGCAGACAGAGCAGCAAGACACTTTAAGAAAGATAGCAGATAACAAAGCAAGCAGTCCCGGGAATTTGTCTGGCGGTGGAGAAAACTCACAAACATTCTTCACAAAAGAGGAAGTTGACAAAATGTCGCAGGAAGATGTCAGAAAGAATTTAACTAATATACACAAATCCACTTCAAAGTGGTAGAAGAGAGAGGTATTAAATGAGTTTAGCTAATTTTAGTCCCACAATATGGGATGCAACGTTTTTAACAGAGAGAGAGCCAAAGTTCAATGGTATCAAGGGTTGTTACAGAAAGTATGAAGGAAAAATAAAGAATTTAGGCGATCGTGTCAAGATTAAGGCAATAGGCGATATCAATATCAACGATTACACCAAAAACAACTTTGACACTGGTTTGATAACTCAGCTTATAGATGATCAGTCCACATTACTCGAAATCACACAATCTAAATACTGGAACTTTATAGTTGATAGTGTTGATGATGTTCAAAGTGATGCAGACGTAATGAAAGAGGCAATGCGCAAGGCAGGATTAGGACAGAACAGTTTAGCGGATAAGTTCATTTATGCTAAATATGCAGAAGCTGGTAATGTAATCACAAACGCAGCAGTAACAAGTCTTAATATTACTAGCGTTATTGTTGATGGACTTACAAAGTTGTATGAAAATGATGTTCCAGAGGGTACAGAAATTAGACTAGAAGTATCTCCGTTAATCTATGCAAAGTTAATTCTTGCAAAAATTATAAAAGATACAAATAATAGTCAAACTCTTGCAAACGCAAAAGTTGGATCTTACTTAGGTTGCGACATTTACTTGTCTAATAACCTCACTAAAACCGGCAACATTAACCAGTGTTTGCTAAGAACAACCGAAGCTATTGCATATGCTGAGCAGTTAACTAAAATCTCCGCATACGAAATAGGAAAAGCTGGTTTCGGTGATGGAGTAAAAGGTCTTATGTTGTACGGTGCCAAAGTAATTAAGCCTAAAGAAATGGTAAGTTTATCACTTACACCAGCATTAGAAGCGTAAACAATAAATTATAAAGGAGATTAAAACAAATGGCAGATATAAGTGTATTGAACGGCAAGAGAGACGCACTACCAGTCGCAGGAGTATTAACGGTATTAGGAGCAGGAGTTCCAAGTACTATTCCATGGGGTGGTGTTGATGAAAGAATGTGTTTGTACTTAGCATCAACCGCAGCAGCTTCAACGGTTACGGTATCAAAAGGAACAGGAATCAGGGCATCAATTGGTGACCTTGTATTTACAACCGTAGCAAATAAAGTGTATTGTATAGTACTTGATTCTATGAGATTCAAGAATATGACCACAGGCAAGGTTACAATCACTTCCACAGTAGCAGACAGTGTGGCATTGATACAATTACCATAACAAAGATATGGCGGCGTAAAAGCCGCCTATTCTACTAGGAGGGAATATGAGATTTTATTCAGACATACCAGACTTACACATTATACGCCAAAGGGCAGTAGGTAATAGGATTGACCACTTTGAATTATGCGTATTTGATGAAAACGGAGAAGTTGAAACAGAAGATAAAGAAATTATAAGACAACTTATTAATATATACAGGCATGATGAAGTTGGAACAAAGAAGGTTGAAAAAGTAAAGATCGAGAAGATAAAAACATTTGAGTGTAAAAAATGTGGTGAAAAGGTAGACAATGCAGGTCTTTTGATGGCACATTACAAAACAATCCATCCTAAACCTAAAAAGAAGTAGGTGATTAAATGAAAACTAAAGGATATTGCCTTGCACTCTATCTTCGTTTTTTAGATGAGGCTACCCGCAAAGGAATAACCATACCTGAATCAAAAAACGCAGACTACAAAGACAAATTTAACCACTTTTTAAATGAAGCGCAAACATATGTAGCACAGCTTGTTAAAATACCAGCAGTGTTTTCCGTAACACAAAACTCAATACCCAACCAATTAGGGAGATTTAATGGTTTTGATGTGAAACAATATTTACCCGGGAATAATAAGGTTTATACCCAAATCGGTACAAAGTCTATGTATTTCGAGATAGATAACATAGGCACAGTCACAATTGCAATTAACGGCATAGTAACCAAAACCATAACCAATACCCTTAAGCGAGTATTTACGGCTTACAAGTTCAACACAGGGGCAACTAGCACGGATAATGTAACGGTGACCTTTACTGGGTTATACCCTTACAATATCCGCAATTATGCCTTGTATGCCTACGCATTTCCAACGGATGAAGATGTACAGGTATATTCTTCTTTTGTTGAATACTCAATGCCGGCAGACTTCTTAGGCTTTGATACGGTCATTATTAAATCAGATCCTCGAATCTATGAAGCCTACATTGCGTTTAAATGGGAAAACAACCGTAAGGTAATTCTCAACTATTACGATATTGGCAGTTTTGATATTCACTACTGGAAATACCCAAAAGTTATATTGCCTACAGATGCAGACACAACGCTTTTAGACCTTGAAGATAAAGCAATAGACCTAGTAGTACTTCAAGCAGGAATAATGGCTACAACAGCCGACAATCAAGCTTTATCGGCATGGTTGCGTTCTTTATTTGGTGAGAAAGTACAAAATATAACAAATAGCACGGCTATGCTAGAAACTTCAATTCAAACAATCTATTCAATGTAAGGAGGTAAAAATGGCATATAAAACAACTAAATTTAATATACAATCCCAACCACCACCACAGTTCTGGCCATCTTCACCTTCTTTACTGAATGGTGGAATTAACCTCTGTGAGAAGGAGTATAAGTTAAACGAGAATCAAAGTCCTAATATCTTAAACATGAACTTTGTAAACGGTGAACTGGGCATCCGTCAAGGTTTAATTAACCTAAATGCCGCCGAAATAGTAGAGCCAATATCTTACGGCACTTACAAATATAAATACATGGGCAACTATATCAAACATTGCGGAACAAAACTATACAAACAAGATGCAGTAACAGGAGTTTCGACTGCTATATTTAGCGGCTTAAATGCAAGTAAATCAAAAATCTTTAAAATTAATGGAAAGCTGTATTTAAAACAAGCAGCAAAATATATCGTATGGGATGGCACAACGGCAAGCAATGTAATTTCCTACATACCAGTCGTAATAATAAACCGTACACCAACAGGTGCTGGAGACACAAACGAGAATTACAACCGTCTGGGCGCAGGATTTACTAATAAATTCCACGGCAACAATGTAGCAACGGTTTACACTTTAACCGATGTTAACTTAGATGCAACTACCGTAATTATAACCGTAGGTGGTGTAGCTAAAACAGAGGGAACAGACTTCACCGTCAATCGCCCTTTAGGACTAATTACATTTTCATCGGCGCCACCAGTTGGCATAAACAATGTTATCATAACGGCTTTTAAAACAGTTCAAGCGGATATTGATGCAATTTTAAATTGTTTAGCTGCTATTCCGTTCGGTGGTCAAAACGATAATAGACTATTTATTGGTAGCAACGGCACAGGCTATTTCTTCTGGACTGGAATCACAACGGCAGGAATTAACCCGACTTATTTCGCTTATAACAATTATAACATCATCGGGCTAACAGATGAAAATATAACAGGATTCGGCAAACACTACGATACTTTATGTATTTTAAAAGAGCGCGAAATATACGGTGAGACTTACGCATATGACGGAACGAAAGGTGTATTCAATACCTTCTCAATCAGTTCAGAGATAGGCTGTGATTGCCCTGATACAATCCAGAATATAAACAACAACCTTGTGTTTTTAAACTCTCACAATGGCGTATATGTCCTAGTGGGAACGGCAGTAGGTAGTCAAAGAAATGTATTCCCGATTAGTAGGAATGTCAATCCTAGACTTCTTGCTGAATTAAACCTAATATCAGCATCAAGCATTGATTTTAACGGTAAGTATTGGTTATGTGTTAACAATAAGGTTTATTTGTGGGATTATTTTATCTCACCTTACTACGATACAGGCAACCCAGAAGAAAGCGCAAAACGGCTATCGTGGTGGTACTTTGATTCTATTAATGCTGCTAGTTGGATAGTTGATGATGTTTTAATGTATTGTGATAGGACAACAGGATTGACGGTTAAATTTCAAAAACAAATAAATGATTTTGGTGTAAAGATTAACGCCATCTATAGATACCCAATACGGCAAATGGGAGCAGGGGTAAGAGATTTTGACGTGATGCGTGGTTGGATTGGTGTTCGTGGTGATGTTAATACCTCTTATGAGGTTACCTACATAACATCTGACGACTTTAACGGAGCAGCAACAAAAGAATCAATCAATGTCGGTTCGTTCTCGTGGGATAATTTTTCATGGGATAATTTTACGTGGGATGTAACGGGTCCTTTGAGTGATTTTGTTTTGTCGCCATACGAAAAAGGAATCAACTATTTTGGTTGTGAGTTTAGAAATACAAAAATTAATACGGACATGAATATAGGTACTATGAGATGGCAGTACAAAATTGGACAATTAATAAGATAGTTTAAAATTAACAAGGATAACATTGTAAAATAAGCTATTTTAATCTATAATTTGCGTGAGGTGAATTATATGAAAAGAATATTTATTTTAGTAATGGCTGTCCTTGTTTTATTACAAGGAGGAAATTACATGATAATAAGAACGAAAATGCTAACAGATGCAATATACAGTCCTGCACCTTCCGTAAGTGGAACAGCAATAAGGACGCAGGTCAATGATTCAGTAGGGGAAGTCGCGGCATTAATAGAACAGGATATTACTGTTAATAAAAAACTTTCACCAGCAGGGGATTTTACAGGCACGATAAACGGCGGTGTTCCAACTTTAACCGAACCTGGTTTGTCGGCTGCTTTTAATGCGCATTTGTTAGATATAACGCAATTAGGCTTAGCACGTTATGGAATCCGCCACGTCAATTCGACGGATACAATTACTCGTATAGGTTCATCAGTTGGTAAAATATCAAACATATCGCCAAGTGTCAATGATTTCGATAGTATCATGCCTTGGGCAGGCATTAGACGTTGCAACCTTGCTGACAACCTTAATGTAAATGCCTATTATGGAGATGCAAGCTATACCGAAAATGGCTCTAATGGTCAGGTAATGGTGGAAGTTCCAGCGTTTTATTACAGTCGTGTTCAGGTAGATGCAGATACAGTAGAAACTTATATAAGCATGTTACCATTAGCAGGCTATAAACGCCATCCATGGTTTTATGATGCAAGTGGTTTCCCTGTAAATAAAAAATATATATCAGCATACGAAGGCTCATTATACGATGTTTCGGCATTAGCATATTTATTAACAGACCAACAAGTTGCAGATTTTACAGTAACCACCGGAGATAAATTATCCAGTATTGCAGGCGCAAAACCATGCTCTGGATTAACTCAAAATTTAACGTTGTCTATGAGTAGAATACTTGCGAATAATCGTGGTACTGGATGGCAACAACAATATTTCAATGCAGTAAGCGCTATACAGATGCTCTTTACTGTAGAATATGCTAGTTTAAATTCACAGGTTACAATCGGTCAAGGCGTTGTAAATATAGCCGATGATGCACTTACAAATATGTCTTTAATTACGGGTGGTACTTCATCCCTTGGTAATAAATCAGGCAGAGCTACTGGTACAGATGGATTAGTGTCTGTTTCGTACAGGGGCATCGAAAATTTCTGGGGTAATATTTGGAAATGGGTAGACGGTATCAATATTCAAAATACCAATGCATTCCTCTGTAAAATAAATGGGAGTTTTGTATCAGATGTGTTTACGGGAAATTACGTGCAAGCAATGACTCTAGCAAATGTAAATGGATATATGTCGAAAGCAGGATTAAATTACAACTTCGATTATGGATTTCTCCCCGCCGAGGTACTCGGCACGTCTAGTTCGAGATACGCAGACTATTTTTACCAAAACGGCGTTGGCGCTTTCGTGGGCATGCTCGGCGGTACTTGGGCTAATGGAGCGCTTGTGGGGGCGTTCTTTTGGAATGCGAATGATGGCTCGACTTATCGCGTTCGGAGTATCGGCGCGCGGCTCTGTGCTTAATTTTAAGCAAACAATATATATAGGCAAAATGGTTAAAACGTTAGCACTTTCGTAGTATTACTCAGCAGTAATTGGAATAAACGTAATTAACGTAATTAATGTAATTATATCGTATTTATAGTATTTACATTGCTGCTTAAATATGGTATAATTATATTATTAATTGATTAATTGATTACGGAGGTTATTATGGAAAAGAAAACAATAGATTATGATACATTATACAATCTTTATATTATCAAAGGTTTAAAAATGACTGAAATTTGTAAGGAATTAAAATCTGGAAACGAAACGATTTGTAGGGAGTTAAAAAGGCATGGACTAAGTAAAAAAACATCCGACTATATAACTACACATGGTATGAGTGATACAAGAGTTTATAAGATATGGCAACAAATGAAAGTTAGATGTGATAACCCTAAAAGTATTCACTATTCTAATTATGGTGGCAAAGGCATAACGTATGATATAAATTGGGAAAAGTTTGAAGGATTCTGGGAAGACATGAAACATGGTTATTTGGATGGGTTGACTATTGACAGAATTAATGGAAATAAAGATTATTGTAAAGAAAATTGTCAATGGTCTACTTATGTTGAACAAAACAATAATAAGAGTGATAACATTGCAACTTCTAAGAGTGTGAAAGAACTAATAAAAATAACAGGATTATCACAAACTGCCATTTATAGAAGAATTAGAAATGGATGGTCAATGGAGAAAATAATTAATATTCCTAAATTAACAGTTAATGGTAAAGAAAACAAAAATATTTGAAAGGGTTGGTGAACTTATGATAGGTTATTGTAATTTTATACCCGATGCAATTTGGGTTAGAGAAACAGAAAACGGCACAAGACGTATTACGCTGAGAAGAAATTTTACAGAAGAAACAATAATACATCAGGAAGCAGACGAAACGCAGTTCAGATTTGACGAAACGGATGTATTCATTCCTGACAGAGACAATATTCAGGATTTTATTGCTAACAATTTTGGTAATTTGTTTGACTTGGGGATAATGCAGATTGACGAAAAACAAACAAATGACACGAAGATCCAAACAGCACAGCAAATAGTACAAACTGGAACGATTGTAGATGATTTACAAGCTATGGGTCAAAAAATAACAGACTTGATGTTGGGGGTGTGAAATATGTTTGAATGGCTAAAAATGGCTTATACTAAAGGTATGGCAACAATAATTCAATGCAAATTAGCGGTAGTTAAAAGTAAAATAACAATTGGGCAATTCAAGGACATCACAGGAGAAGATTATGTAGTTTAAGAGGTGATAATTTGAAAAGATTTTCAGATTTTGCCACAGAAACTAATATTATGACTGGTGACAAAATAAAGATAGATGAAATTTTGGGTAAGGAGATAACAGTTACTGGTTACAAGGTTTCGGATAGTAAATATCAAAAATCGAACAATGATAAAGTTTTGACTTTGCAATTTAATCTAGATGGTATTGGTAGAATTTTGTTTATAGGCTCAAAAGTGCTTTTAGAACAGATAGAAAAATACAAAGATGAGATACCGTTTGGTGCTAAAATTGAAAAGGTTAATAAATTTTATACATTTGTTTAACGAACATACGGATAATTATACGCAGTAGATTTAATTAGAGAGGGCTATTAATTTAGCCCTCTTATTTTATACAAAAAGGAGTTGATAGAATGGCAATGACACGTGAACAAATTGAGCAAGGTTACGCAATCCTTAAAAAACAAAGTGAAGATAGACAAGCAGTTGCACAAGCAGCCGCAATAAAAACCGCAGGGCTTACAGCAGATAGCAGCGGATGGTATCAAATGAAAAACGATAGCTTAGGCGGTAGCGGAACATTTTCACCCGAAGCGGTGCAACAAGCCTTAAAAGATGGCTGGGGTTCTGCTTCAGCGCCAGTTGATTATAATAAATTAGGTCCAAATTCAGTATATAGACCCGAAAATGCGGCAGGAGTCGGCAGCGCACCAGTACCATACGCAAACTTAATAAATACACCAAACGGCTATAATGCGCCTTCAAGCATGACACAAGGAAACGGAAACTCTTTAGCACAAGCAGTAGGTAATCAAGCACCTAAAGCCGTTGATAATTCAGCAATGATTAATAGCGGCTACGATTCCATTGCGACCTCTTTAAAGGCAGCAATCCAACAGAGCATAAACAATAAGAATGAGAAGATAAAAGGCACATCGGCTAAATACCAACCGCAGAAGGACAATGTAGAAGTTGGCAGAGGTAATGAATTACGTTCTGCACTAGAAATGTCAGCTAATAGCGGTGACCGTGGAGGAATTGGTAGACAGCAGGCACTTGATACAAACAGCAATGCAGATAAAAGGCTAAATGATATTAATTTGCAGCAGACAGATGAAGAAACAAGCTTGAGAAATGACATTTCAAACCTTATTTTAGAAGGTGACATTCAGGGCGCACAGAATCAAGGTGCTAGATTAAAAGACTTAGTTGCAAATAGTGCTAATATGGACACGATAAATTATAACCGCGGTCAAGATTCGTTTTCTAACTCATTAGCACAGCAGGCAGCCAATAATGATCAAGCCATTACTGATTCTAATTTAAAAGACAAAGCAACAGAATCAATGGCTAAAGAAGTTGAAGTTCTTGTTGCAGCTAATTATAACAATATATCGGCATTACGAGACCAAATTAAGACAGCTAATCCTAATGATCCAAGATTGCCGTATATCCAAGCGGCTATTAATCAAAAAGTATCAGACCAAAAAGCGGCAGAGGCAGCATTACAATCAGGAGCGGCTAAAATAAAAACAGCAGCAGACCAAAAAGCTTTTGATAATGCGATTGATTTGTGGAAGTTAAAAGGGGTTGCAGACCAATCGATTGCAAACGCTTTAAATATTCCAGTTGGTACCAAGACAGCAGACTATAACTTAGATAGCATTAAGGCAACAGCGCAAGCGGCAAGGGCTAAAAGTGGCTCAGGTGGAGGGAAAGGTTCAAGCGGCAAGAAAGGTTCTTCAGAGAAACCAACTTACACTACGACACAAATAACAGCTCAAGCCAAGTCCAATATGAATGCCAAAGATGCAAACGGTTCGTTTCTTTATACTATTGGAGAAATTGAAAAGTGGCTTAACGGTCAAAATGTAACAGATAGACAGTTTGACGATATTATGAATGTTATAGAAATGCAATACCCAAATAGATATACTAAAATAGATTCGAGTGGCAGGATTAATTATGGCGTTCCAATTGGACCTGGATTAAATTAAGGAGTTGATAAAATGGCGTATGTATCTGAAAGAAGAAAAAGATTTACAAAAAGTGATACAAGCACAAAAGAAATAGTTCAAGTTAAGCCTAAAAGTGGCGAATATGTTTCTGCTCGCAGACAAAAAATCCTTAATCCAGTTGCTATTACACCAATCGCAGCTAAAAAAGAAACTATTTCTCCTGCAAGAATTGAACCAAGTCCACTTTCAAGAACTATGCAAGGGATCTTAGGCGGTAAATCTTTTAATTTGCCGTCTAAAATAGAATCAAGCCAACAACGCAG
>Ga0209100_1002898_pt1 | contig 10180 bp, 7 predicted proteins | sample lystaG_FD_185480 | JGI IMG/M metagenome (GOLD analysis project Ga0209100, IMG submission 185480) | Glacier valley bacterial and archeal communities from Borup Fiord, Nunavut, Canada, to study Microbial Dark Matter (Phase II) -... | ecosystem: Environmental > Aquatic > Freshwater > Ice > Glacier ...
TCATGGTAAAAATGGCCAAAAAGCTAAAATATGTCACGATGGTGTATACGGGTACCAGAACCAAATTCCCGATGAATATCCCCAGAGAAAATTCAGGCTGAAATGTAAGGATGATTGGAAGAGACAAAGATAACGCACTTAGCGTTAAGGCTAAGGGTTCTATGATAATAAGTGGCAGGTGTGTGAGCCGTTTGAGTATTTTTTGATAAAACAGTAGAATTCCCAGTGTGGAAAGATAAGTCAAAAGAAATCCAGTTTTGAAGATCAGGTAGGGGCTTATAAAACTTTGGATGAAAATTGCAAGAAGCAAACCTGTGATATTGTCCGGATCCTTTCGGAGATAAAACGCAATTGTCCTGTATAAGAGTGTGATCAGCGTTCTATAACCTGGTATAGAATCAATAAAAAGAGCATAAAGCAAGATGATAATGACGACATTGGATTTCTTACATTTGAGTTTTTTTAACGCCACTTCTATAAGTGCAAAATGAAACCCAGAAATGGAAAGAATATGAAGAACTCCAAGGGATTTCATATCCGTCTCTCTCTTTTCGTTGATGTTTTCCTGATAACCAAGCACCAGGGAAGCCATGAGGCTTCCTCTGTCAAATCCATATCTCTCTATCACTTCATTAATGAGTTCTCGCTTTAAGCTTCGAATTTTGGTTACACCGTCTTTTTTTATCTTTAAATTAGTTACAGTTAAGGTTCCAACATAACCGTTTCTGTTTTTCGGCATGCGTTCCAGTATAAAGTCACCCATAAGGATATCGCCTTCATCAATGTCACCGAGCGCGCCATTCACTAGAAATAGCCTTCCTTTGTTTTTCCCAATCATGTTGCCGTACTGGATTTTACTCACTCTAATTTCAGAAGGGGTCGGGCAAATATAGTATTTTTCGAGAGATATTAAGGCTAGTATAGGAATTATTAGCACTATGATGATATAGAACTTCTTCTCTTTTCCAAAAAAATAGATAAATGGGATGAGCATCATCGTCAATAATATGGTTAATTCAGCGCTCAGAAGATATAAAGAAGCGAGATAGACAATTACAGAAAGTGCTAGTAAATGCACTCTTTTTCCATCATAAGGTGTAGCAGCCTTATTCTAGCCTTCTTCTCTTCCCGAGAGACATAGACTTGTGATTTTTCCAAGATACACCCAATTTCTTGCTGTGACAAATCTTTAAAATAGCGATATTCAAGAATTTTCTTCTGAATCGGAGTCACTAATTCCAGCAAATCCTGTACCAGAATTTTATTATGGACATCACTCGAATGCATCCACTCATCATCCCCTTCATTCCTGTCACTTCTTATATACTCGATGACCTCCTCACTGGACTCCATGATAACACCCTCTCTATTTCTCAAATTAATGCTTGATATTGTTAGTTCTCTTCGACTGTGGTGTTCATATATTCTTTGGACTTCCCCTCGGATCAGATAATAGGCATAAGTGATGAACTTGTTTCCTAAAGATGGATCATAGTTTTTTACTGCTTTCAGCAGGCCAAGACAGCCTGCTTGAAAAACATCCTCCATATCTTGATGATTAAGGCTTGCGTAATAGTAATCTTTAATGATCTTATAGATGATCGCCTTGTTATTTTCAATAATTTCTACTTCTGCATCTTTATCCCCATTCCTTATTTTTTCGATCAGCTCTTCATTACAGTAGATAGTATCTCCCCCTCCCAATATTCCCTGTCATCAAATTACAGGTTATTACGGATTTAAACAAGATATATCCTTCGACATTCATAGTTATGCGCTATAAAATATTATTTATATAAGTATACATAGTTTCTATAACCAAAATCCTTAATTGTTTCAAATTTAATTGCCTCTTTTGAAAATTTACAGTTCTTTTTAAATTTATCTCATATAATTAAAATATATTTTGCTCTTTATAGGTTGAGTTCTACTCAATTAATTAATTGAAATCGAATATATAATATCTTAAGATATCCTTCGATAATATCATGTATTGTTACAGTTGAATAATACAATAATTACATAGATATCTTATCGAAAAATAAAAATAATTAAGCTACATATTGAGACTCGAAATTCCTAAATATGACAAGATGGTTGATTTGAAGCTCATTATAAGATTATTCATCGAAGCGCTTTCCCCTTGATTTCTGCGCTGCAATTCATTATTAACTTGTTTCAATTTATTGTTCAGCTGAATTTCTATACATCAAGAAATGAGATCTCACCTTCTTTTCAAAGGAGTCAAAGAAACCGATGATGATCCCAAAGCAATAATCTTAGCCAAATAGAAAATCCTTCGTTCAAAGTTCTGAACGAAGGATTTTCTATTTGGAATCAACTCTTATTGCTTTATGACTTAACATATTCGTGTTCAAATCATCACTGTCAATTCATCATTTTAGACTAGTTTAGATAGTTCATCGGATCAACACGTGTTCCATTTACCCTGATTTCAAAATGAAGATGTGGTCCAGTGCTAGAACCGGTACTACCAACAAAACCGATAATACTGCCCTGGCTGACTTCCTGACCAATACTTACATTAAATCCACTCATATGTGCATAGAGTGATGCTATTCCATTACCATGATCAATGATAACATAATTCCCGTAACTGGAATTATAAGTTTTGACTATAATTTCTCCAGCGCGAGTTGCTTTAATTCCGGTGCCATAAGATGCAGCAAAATCTACACCACCATGAAGATTTGGCAATCCTGTTACCGGATGGATCCTGTATCCGTATGGTGAGCTTATTCTTCCTGATACAGGTCTGATGTATCCAGAGGACTGATTGCTTCCGCTGGTCGTATTATTAGTACTGGTACTTGTATTGTTCTTAACTGCAGCGGCTGCAGCAGCGGCTGCTGCGGCTTCCTTCTTTTTCCTTGCTGCTTCCTGGGCTTCTCTAATCATCTTTTGAATGGAAGCTTCCATTTGTTCATTTTCCTGCATGATATCGCCGATTTCATTAGCGATATTCTTTTCCTCTTCAGTCAATGAATTGTAAACCGACTTTTTCTCGAATTCGAGATCCTTCTGATTTTCAAGCTTTGTCTGAAGTGAATTTTTCTGTGATTCTAAAGAACTTTTTTCTTTAATAAGTGCTGTCTTTTCAGCATCAAGTTTTACCTTGGTGTCCTGAGACTCTTTCATATCGCTTTCCAGCGCTGATTTTTTCTCTGCAAGGTCTTTAATGATGCCATCGATCAGATCCATGATTTCACGGTCTTTTGCGGCCATCTTTTCAATAAACATAAGTCTTTCAGTAAAATCTACAATGCTTTTTGATTCAATCAGTGTGTAGACAACATTATTGACAGAATTATACTTATAAGCTGCCCTTACTCTTTCACTTAACACATTTTCCTGAAAAGCAAGTTCATCTTCTTGAACTTTAATTTCAGCCAATTTAGTTGTGATATTAGCTTCAAGCACTGAAATTTTCTCTTCCATGGTCTTGATGTCATTTTCTTTTGTGGTGATCATGGATTCCTTAGCACTGATATCACTGCTCAAGGTCGTGACTTCAGAAGAAATTTGATTGATTGTCTCAATCACTTTATTCAGGTCACTATTGATCTGATCCTTTTTACCTTGGAGTTCTTCCTTACTCTTTTCTAATTCGTTTATTACTTCGTTGTTACTTTCAATTTTGTCCTGATAAGAATCAGGTGTTTCTGCACCAAATACATTTATCGATGTCGTTAGAATTAACGCTGTGGCAATGCTTATTATTTTGTTTTTCATAACAACCTCCCATCCATAAAAATATTCTACACTATCTATCCACAAATATTAAGGGATAACCTAAAGTTTCACATTTATAGTTTGATGATAATCTAATATTCAGAAAATAAATATGTTTATTGAAAAAATTTATAGAATATTCACAAAATTAATCCCTGAATGCAAGCATTCAGGGATTAAACATAGTATTTCTTTTTGAACTTTAAACTGAGGAATTTGGCTTCAATCATCTAAGAAGCCTTATCCAATTTAATATGAGACGTATTCAGGTTTTTATCCGAACCGTGCATCCAATGCGGCAAGAAGGTTACAATTATTCTAAGCCCCATAATTACGCCAAGTACAATAAGTTCATCTGTAGTATGAACGATAATGGTCTTTAAAACCTCTGCAGAAAGAAGAAATTCTAGTGACATGCCTAATCCTTTGGCAAAGTCCACCTTGATCAAGTCGTCTTGAATATTACCCGCCAAAACGCCTTTAATATAAATGACAAATGCGCTGATCGATGTTGCAATAATGATAATGATCCCCATGATTTCCAGCATATAGATGATATAAGGTAAATAATGATCGATAAATTCTCCCAACTTTACAACCCCTCCATATAACGTTTTCATCTATATTCTAATATATTGTTACGAAAAAGGCAAACTTTAGAAGAATAGCTGTTCAACAAAGTCTTCTTGAAAAAAACGATAACTTGTATAGGTCTTGAAAACTTCACCCTTTCTTACAATTGAGCTCTCTTTGAAACATTCTCTTAAGCCTATAGGTGGTCTTTGTATCTCGATTGCTACGGATTTCCGATCTTCTAGTGCTATACCCTCTCCTATGATTTGGCCTTGAGAATAGTTCTGTGTATAAACCACCACAGCTTCATTATCTGTATCAATCTCCATGACTCTGCCCGTGAAACGGTGTGCCAGCCTTACTTTCACTTTTTCTTCTTTCTTTAATAAAAATGTATGGTCATATCCATTCCCAATCTTTAGTTGTGGATCTAAAACATCCATATCTTCACCAATTTCCTTTTGATGATAGAAATCAAATGGAGTTCCTTCAATCTCAAAAAGCTCCCCTGTAGGGGCTGACGTTTCGTCAAGTTCCAGAAATCTTTCAGATGCGATAAATAGCTCATGGTATTTTATGTTTTCTTCAAAGTTTCCCGAAAGGTTGAAATAACTGTGATTGGTCAAATTGATCAATGTGTCTTCAGTTGGAATCGCTTCATAATCAATCCTGAAGATATTCTCTTCATTAAGAGAATAGGTGACATAAACTTTAACTTCCCCAGGATATCCTTCCTCCATATCCCTTGAACTGTATTCAAGCAGGACACTAATGGAATTCTCTTCCTTGGTAATCGTATAGTCAAAAATCTTTTTGTCAAATCCACTTTTCCCGCCTTGTCCTGAATTGGGGCCGTAGTTTTTATCCAGAATATAGGTCTTCCCATTTAAAGAGAATTCACCATCTTTAATCCGCCCCGCCGTTCTACCAATAATCGCACCAAAGTAAGCTGGATTATCGAGATATTCTTCATAATCCTTATAAGCGAGCACAACATTCTCCAATTGTCCCCTATTATCTGGAACTATAATTTTGGTGATGATTCCGCCAAAATTGAGAAATGATACTTCCAGGTTTTGCTTATTTTCAATTGTGATCTCATCAAAGACTAATCCTCGTAAATGATTTTGCTTAACGGATACTCTCATACAATGCCTCTCTGCATTTTTCGAAAGCAGCATGCCCTTCTGCATTGTCCTTGAATACTCCACAATTTAAAAGAACACGTAAAAACACATCACCGATTTCGTTATAAATAATGTCATCCATATTATCTTCATTTAAATCAGGATATTTTTTGATGATTTCTTTCGCAAAATTTCCGTGCTTTTTTAGTTCTTCGTCTTGCTCGATGAACGCCAAGTCACCTTTAAGGATGTTTTCCTTCATGCCGGTCATTTCCTTTTTTAACCTGGCAGGAAGAACTGCGAGACCCATGCATTCGATAAGTCCAATATTCTCCCATTTGATATGGTGATACTCTTCGTGGGAATGGAAGATACCAAAAGGATTTTCCTCGGATTTTCTATTGTTCCTAAGGATAAGGTCAACTTCATATTGATCCTTTCTAAATCTTGTGATCGGGGTAATGGTATTGTGCTCCTCATCACCTGTATTGGATATGATAGAAACCGATTCATCAGAATAGTTTTTCCACTTTGCCATAATAGCGGAAGAGGCTTCCACAAGTTTTGTTATGCTTTTTCCCTTAAGCCTAATTACACTCATTGGCCAATGCAGTGTGCAGGCTGTAATTCCGAGTTTTTCAAGTTTTACTTCATTCAATTCTTTTGCCTTGGCCATCGCAAACTCATAATTTCCGCCTTGAAAATGATCATGTGTCAAAATAGAGCCGCCAACTATTGGCAGATCTGCATTCGAACCCATCATATAATGTGGAAATTTCTGGACAAACTCCAACAATCTCGAAATCGTCTTCGGGGTAATTTTCATCGGGTCATGATCCCCTTTGAAGACAATGCAATGCTCATTATAGTAGACATATGGTGAATACTGCATGAACCAGCTCTCTCCACCCAATGTCATTGGAACTGTCCTGTGATTTTGCCTTGCTGGATGGTCTATCCTGCCCGCATAGCCCTCATTCTCTTTACACAGGAGACATTTAGGATACGAGGTCTCCTTATGATCCTTTGCCTTTGCAATCGCTCTTGGGTCTCTCTCAGGCTTAGACAGATTGATTGTCATTTCCAGCGGACCATATGATGTCTCATGAACCCATTTAATATCTTTCGCTACACGCTGCTCTCTAATATAATTGACGTTTCGAGCAAACTCGTAATAATATTCAGTGGCGATCTTCGGCGATTCCTTGTACTTCGCCATAAAGACTCTTGTGAATTCAGAAGGCTTGCTAACAAAGACACCCATAATTCGTGTATCCAACAAATCAAGAAGTTCATTAGAGTCATTTTCAACCTTATTATTTATGACAGCCCATTGTCTCATGCGGTTTAAAATATCCTCTACAGGTTCATCTGCAACTTCTTCTATTGTTAGGTCATTATAGTTGTCTTCCCCGAGGACTTCGAGTATCGCATTAACAGAATAAACACGATCTCTTTCTTCGATCAGGTTTTTCTTAATTGCATATTCCACTAATTTCTTAATTTCCAAATTAATATCTAACATCCTACACCTACCTTAATACATACTATATCTCATTATAAAGGAAAGCTCCAAAATGTGAAAGCTTTCCACCATGAATCTGTTCATCGATTAGCTCATAAATATAAAAAAAGTAATCCACTAAGGAAATCTGAAATTCCCTCAGCAGATTTTATTTTCCATCCTTTTAGTTCAGTTTATGAGCACCATCACCTATGCTCACAACATAGAAGTCTGCAGCATATCCAATGGTTTTCTCGTATGCTTTTCCAACATTTTCGATGAAATCATTAATCCTATCATTTTTGATGATTGTAACTGTACAACCGCCAAAACCTGCACCGGTCATTCTAGAACCGATAACCCCTTCTTGCTGTCTTGCAAGTTCTACTAAAGTATCAAGTTCCACACCCGTAACTTCATAATCATCTCTTAAAGAATCATGAGACTCATACATTAATCTTCCAAATTCTTCGATATTTTCTTTTTCTAGCGCTTCAACAGCTTTTAACGTCCTGACATTTTCGAAGACAGCATGCTTGGCTCTTTTTCTGATGGTTTCGCTTTTGATAAGATCAGCATTCTGTAAGAACTCCTCTTCAGAAAGTTCACCGAGTGCTTTTATATCGAGCTTTGTTTTTAAAATTCTTAAGGATTCCTCACACTCTTCTCTTCGTTCATTATATTTGGAATCCTGAAGGCCTCTTCTCTTATTGGTATTCGTAATGACGATGGAAGCGTCTTTTAATTGGATGCTTGCATATCTATACTTCAATGTGTTTGTATCAAGTAAAATCGCTTTATCTTTCTTTCCCATTCCTACAGCAAATTGATCCATGATGCCGGAGTTCACACCGACAAATTGGTTTTCTGCCTTTTGGGATAATTTTACCATATCAATCATATCCAACCCAAATTGATAGAGGTCATCAAGTATGATTGCCGTTAGCACCTCTATAGAAGCTGAGGACGATAATCCAGCGCCATTGGGAATATTACCTTCAAAATAAATCTCAAAGCCCTTCTTAAATTCCAAACCCTTTTCCTTATAGGTATAAACCAGACCTTTGGGATAATTCGCCCAATCATGATCCTTCTCAAACCTAATATCAGTGATGTCAAATTCTATCATTCCAATTTCTGGGAAATTATCAGAATATAGTCTTACCAATGTATCTTCTCTTTTTCTTGCTGCCCCATAGGTGCCAATGACCAATGCACATGGGAATACATTTCCCCCATTGTAATCTGTATGTTCACCTATAAGATTCACCCTGCCTGGAGCGAAGTAACAGCCATCCGCTTGAGCGTGAAATATATCTTCAAATCGTTTTTGCAGTCGTTCAATCACCAAAACCCCTCCGTTCATAGTTCAATTATACGATTACATCACAGATTTTACAAGATTTTAGTTAATATTTTAGTTAATGTTTTTTGCAAAATTTACTAACATCATTCTCTTATTCTTCACTTTACAAGATCAGTGAACCCGCTCTAAAAAAACAAGAGCAGCCAAACAGTGGCTGCTCCAGTTCTAATCACGATTTTGTTCTCTTCTTCGGACTTTTTTCCTTGGGTTCGTTAAGGTCTCTGACACTGTCTCTAATTTTCAGATTCACTGGAATTACTATCTTTTTAGCATATTCTCTGTCCGTTTCCATGACTTCCTTTAGAAGCTCTAAAGATGATTCGCCGAGATAATCGGAGTAAATTCTTACTGAAGTCAACGAAGGGATCATATATTTCGAACCAGGCAAGTCATTGAATCCGATGATGCTGATATCATCTGGAATTTTTAATCCTTTTTCATAGATGGCTTTGTAAGCACCAACAGCAAGATTATCATTACCACAGAAAAAAGCGGTTGGAATTGTTTCATGTGATAACGCTTCCTGCATCAAGCGATAGCCATCCTTATGGGAAAATCCTCCAAAGTAGCAGTTCTTCTCATTAAAAATACCATGTTCAAACATAAATTCCCGAAAATACTTATACCTGAAGTCATAAACTTCCTTACCATTGCTGTAGTATTCTTTCCCACCGATATATCCGATTTCCCGATGACCTTTCTCATAAAGGTAGTTAAGAATCTTATCCATGGCATCCTTAAAATCTAGCACAACAGAGTCATACTCGTCGCTTGGAGAGTAATCCACAACGACAATGTTTTCATTTATTGAGGCGAATTTATTGATTACATCAATGTCATATTTTCCTATGGCTATGATGCCATCAACCTTTTTAAAGTTCTCATACTCTCCAAGATTATCGAAACGCATGAAATCAAATCCTAGTTCCTCGCATTTCTTCTCTACAGCAAGTCGTATATACAAATAATACGGATCGCTGAGTTCTTTTTGCGAATCATACCAGTTGATGATTCCGATCTTGGAAATGCGCTTACTCTTTCTTCTTCGAATTGGGATATAGTCAAAATCATCCGCGACTTCAAATATTTTCCTTTTAGTCTCATCTGATACGCTAAGCGTTTCATCAAAATTCAGGACTCTCGATACTGTAGCATTCGATACACCAGCTTTTTTTGCGATATCTTTAATAGTTGCCATGTTTTCCCCCACTTTTACCTTTCCATAGTCATATAGAAAATCTAATCTTTTTTACTGATGTTTGTCCATTAAATAATACCATATTGACTCGTGCTTTTCATAAAGTAATCCAATTATTTACTGTATTTAAGTTAAATTTACTAAATAATATAAACGATTAGAATAAACCTCATTTATCCCAAATTATACTTTTTTACATAAAAACCGCTTATTCTATTTCTAATTGTTCAAATTGCTGATAAAATAGTAATAATTTCAAAAAATAGTTTAACTTTTTATATTAATTTGATTTCGAACAAATGAGGTGCACAAAGATGGAAAATCGAAATAAGTTCAAAGACGGTCTTAAAAGAAGTATCCCCATAGTAACCGGATACCTGCCCATCTCCATGGCTTATGGCGTGATTGGCATGCAAGCAGGAATTCCCGCCTGGGCGCTTATTGCAATGAGCATTTTTGTATATGCAGGTGCAGGTCAATTTATGGCGGTAAACCTTTTTGCGATTGGGGCTTCCCCATTGGAAATGACGATCGCAGTAGGTGTCTTAAATTTCAGGCATTTTGTCATGGGCCTTTCGTTTCAAACAAAAATAAAGAGCTGCCAATTGGATAAAATCTTGGTGTCCCTTGGGCTGACCGATGAAACCTTTGCACTATTG
>Ga0209100_1002902_pt1 | contig 10169 bp, 4 predicted proteins | sample lystaG_FD_185480 | JGI IMG/M metagenome (GOLD analysis project Ga0209100, IMG submission 185480) | Glacier valley bacterial and archeal communities from Borup Fiord, Nunavut, Canada, to study Microbial Dark Matter (Phase II) -... | ecosystem: Environmental > Aquatic > Freshwater > Ice > Glacier ...
CAAGATCAAGACATTACGACGTCAGGGATATGGCTATCCTGATGATGAATACTTCTTCCTCAAGCTATTCGATATTAGTCGGAAGGCTTATGTCAGGAACCCACCATCCCACAAAATTTATGATTGAGCCGTTTTTTTTCTTTATTTTTAGTATTGTTATTTTCCTTTGCACTTCTGCCGGCAAAAATGGCAAACGCTTCAGTAACCAGCACAGCGAAGATCGACTATTATTCAATCAATGATTTTCATGGAAATGTGGATAGCAAAGGTAGTTCGAGCAATCCTGGCCTTGCAAGGCTGCAGACCTACCTAAAGTCTCAAATAGCACTCAATCCTAACTCCTACTTTTTATCTTCTGGTGATCAATACCAGGGTACGGCAATATCGAACCTTACCTATGGGGAAGTGGTCAATGATATTTTAGATAAGATGGGAATGCTCACTTCAGCCATCGGAAACCATGAATTTGACTGGGGACCAGAGCATATAGTAGAGTGGGCAAAAGATGGAAGTTTTCAATTCATCGCTGCGAATATTGAAGTGGAAGCAGCCAAAAAACCTGCAGAATGGGACACTTATGTAAAGCCATACTATATCCATACCGTAAATGTGAATGGCGTTGACTATAAAATCGGATTCATCGGAATCGCAACGCCAGAAACCGAATATAAGACTGCGGCTGCCAATGTGGATGGATTTAAATTCACAGACCCTGTAGCTGCAACCAACACCTGGACAACCTACCTTAAAGATACTGAAAAAGTTGATGCCGTAATCGCACTGACACATTTAGGCGCATTTCAAGATGCGACGACAAAAGCCATTACCGGTGAAGTCGTAAGCTATGCCAATGGCATAGATGTTGATGCTATCTTCTCCGCACATTCACACCAGCTTGTGAATGGAAAAGTTAATGGCATTCCTATAGTTCAGGGATTATACAATGCAAGAGGCCTGTCAAAGATTTCATTGAATTTTGAAGTGGTCGATGCAGTTAAAACGTTGACCGTAACTAGCGAAGTTATTAGTATTAATAAAGATATGATTTCAAAACTTGCAGAAGATGCAGAAATTGCACAAATGGTGAAAGACTATTACACATTTCTGGCTCCAACTCTAAATGTAGAGTTAGCTGAGCTGAAGAATGACCTTCCTCATGATACAAACACCATGCAGCTGACTCCAATGGGACAATTTGTCAGTAAAGCCATGACAGAAATTACGGGTACACAGATTGCCATAGTGAATGGCGGTGGCGTCAGAAGAGGATTTACAGCAGGAACCATTACCATGGGGCTCATGTACGAACTCCTACCTTTTGACAACACTTTAGTTACCCTAAAACTTACCGGAGCTGAACTTAAAAAGGTCATCGAACATGGAATTATGCCAGAAACCTTTAAGCCTGGACAATTCTATGGTTTGGACGTCACCTATAATCCTGAGGCAGTAGCTGGAAGTCGGATCACAAAGATCACACTTCTTGATGGAACGCCGATTGAGGATGCTACAGTCTACACGGTAGCGACGATTGACTTCCTTCTAACAGGGGGAGACAAGTATAACTTTAAAGCCGCAACTGACGTTGTGGATACCTTGATTCCATTAAGGGAAGAAATCGCAAAATATATCAAAGACAAAGCAGTCATCGAAACCGTATTTGAAGATGACATGCACGTTCAATATGTTGAAAAAATGGTTAATGTTGATTATTTTTCAATCAACGATTTCCATGGCAATGTTGACAGCACAGGAAGCAGCAAGAATCCTGGATTAGCTAGGATTGAAACCTACCTAGACAAGATGAGAGCAATCAATCCTAATACGTACTTCCTGTCCTCTGGAGACCATTTCCAGGGAACAGCAATTTCAAACCTGACCAAGGGCGCTGTAGTCAATGAAAGCTTCACAGAGATGAAACTTTTGGCTTCAGCACTTGGAAATCATGAATTCGATTGGGGATCAGGCCTCATCCCAGCATGGGCAAAAGCAGGTGGATATGTCTATATCGCTTCAAATATTGAAGTGGCAGAAGCAAATAAACCAGCAGATTGGGATACTTACGTGGTTCCTTATCTCATTCAGGAAATTGTGGTCGATGGAAAGACAATCAAGGTTGGATTCATCGGTGTAGCCACACCTGAAACCGCATATAAGACCGCTGCCGCGAATGTTGTTGGATTCACCTTTACAGATCCTGTAGAGGCAACTAACAAATGGAGCAAGATTCTCGTTGAAGAACAGGGCGTCGATGCCGTTATCGCACTGACACATCTTGGAGCATTCCAATCAGGAACCGAGATTAGTGGAGAAATCGTAAATTATGCAAACAAGGTCACGAATGTAGATGCCATATTTACAGGGCACACCCACCAGGTGGTTTCAGGGAAAGTCAATGGAATTCCCGTGGTTCAAGGCGGATACAATGGACGGAACATTTCCAATGTTTCGCTTGCATTCAAGGTTGTAGGACCAGAAATCACCTTGGAGAATGCAACAGGAAAAGTAGTCAATTTGACTAATCTCATTCCAGAACTTACAGAAGATCCAGCAGTTAAGGCCATCACTGACAAGTATATTAAAGAGCTTTCACCAATACTTAATGAAGTGCTCGGAACCCTTGAAAATGATCTGCCTCATGATACGGATACGATGCAGTTAACCCCAATGGGACAGTTTGTGGCAAAATCACTTGCTGAACTGGGTGGCACACAAATCGCCATCATCAATGGTGGCGGAATCAGAAGAGGATTCGATGCAGGTCAAATCACGATGGGCTTAATGTATGAACTGCTCCCGTTTGACAATACCCTGGTTACCTTAAAGGTGACAGGACTTGAACTTAAGCAGCTGATCGAACACGGACTGATGCCTGAAAACTTCAGACCTGGCCAATTCTATGGAATAGAAGTCTGGTATGACGAAACCAAGCCAGCGGGAGAAAGAGTCACTTCGATGAGACTCCTCGATGGAACACTCATTAAGCCAGGTGAAGTCTATACCGTTTCTACACTCGATTTCCTTATTACAGGAGGAGACAACTATGACTTCACGAGAGCTACAGAAATAAAAGACACTTACATTCCAGTCAGAGACTTCATCGCAGAAATGATCAGAGAAGAAGAAGTGATCAAGCATACCTTTGTTGAGCATCTGCATAAAGGGGCAGATCTGACAGATGTCGAAGAAGATGACGAAGAAGTTCTACCTGCAGCAGGAGTAGCTGGAGACAGCATTTATTATGGATTGGGTCTGGTTTCACTCCTTTCAGCAGGATTCATCACCTCAAGGAAGAAAAAGAAGAGCGCATAGCATCTTAAAAAAAACAAGTCATTAAAATAGGGACACCGGAATTTTTATTTAAAATTCCGGTGTCCCTTAATTTTTCGGATGATTCGATTGGTGAGAGAATAATGAGAAGTTAAATCTCTTTATTTTGTTTTAGTCGCATAGAACTTAAGGAGAAGCCGTTCACTGTCCTTCAGGATGGATTTGATTTCCGTTAACGATATCTTGTCTGGTTTCGTGTATCCAGCTTCTATGGCGTTCCTAGAGCCCATGAAGACATGTCCGTTAAACCATGTGCTGAGATGTTCCTTCCCGTCAAGAGCTTTCAGGATGGAGATGGAACCGGAGGAGAGTGCCGGACCGATATAGGGCTTGAACCCGGTTTCCCTGATTCTGAAGTTTTCATTTTCCGTACGATTGGTCAGGTCTCTGGAAATCTCCCTGTCGTAGTGCTCAAGGGAGTTAACGACGACGAGGCCTTTTCCGTGGGGACCAAAGGTTCTAAGGTCTTCACTGAAAACATTCAGTTCTTTGGCTATGAAACGGGCTCTGGCTTCCATGACGCCTAGACCAAATCCTCTGATCCTGTGGCTTGCGATGTTTCCTTCCTTCAGGAGACTCATGCAGAGAAGGTCAACAGGATCGGAGACAATGAAATAATAACCCTTGAATCCTGCGGCTTCGGCTTGCCTGGCATATTCGAGCAACACCACTTTATTCTTTTCAAATTGCACCAGCCTGACATCTTTGACGTCGCTGCCCACAGACGGAATGAAGAGGGAGACGGTAAAAACAATGCAGTCCGTCTTAAAGATTGAGTCAAGTTCTGCCTCTGTGACTAAAGGCATATCCGTGCCATCACTAATTTCATTGCACTCCAGGTAATAGCGTCTTCTTTTATTGGCATCCAGATCAAAAATCTTAATTTCCTTCAGAATATCTTTTCCAAGGAGCCGAAGACCGATAAGGAGCGTACCTCCGACATCGCCCAAACCCAAGATGGAGAGGGTGAAGGGTTTGCCTTGATTTCCTTTGTTCGTCTGCAATGCATCTTCCTCAGTAACAATATGTACAGGGAATCCAATCAAATTACTTTGTTTAAAGAGAAGGGATACTCCTTTTTCGCCTATGATCTCTTCAACGCTTTCCGCAACGTATCTTCCGGGAAAGTCATCCTCTGCGATCATGCGAATTTTTTTGTTGTCCCTGATCAGTTCATCGAGCTCAGGGAGCAGCTTCTCCATTTTCTTTTTGTCCTTGATTACTTTTAAAACCCTTTGCTCAAGTTCTGGTGAAAGTTTGATAAAGAAAGGGTCCAGTTTGTTTTTTTGTTGTCGTCTGTTTTCTTCAAGATACGCAAGGAGTTCTTCTTTGTTGAAAGGTTTTCTCATGATACTTTGCACTTGGACCTCCTTTTTGACGTTTTAAAAATACACAATCGGTTTATTTATCAGGAATGATCTTTTTCAGTCGAAGCAGTTCTTCCAAGTCTGATTCCAGGTAATAGGAAGGAGCCTTGAAGAGGTCATACCGGATATCTCTTCCCTTATCAGGGACTCTTGGCATGGTGAAAACCTGTCCCAAGGAGGAGAGCGTCAATTTTCGCTCATAAACCTGATGGAATTCCTCTTCGATGACCTTCAGGATTTTGATGGAATTTTCGATGGATACCTTGGAGAGCATATATATGCGCTCAATTCCCGCATCTAATAGGAATGTCGGGATGGTATAGGGCAAAATCAGCGTGATGGAGGGGATCAGGTTCCTTTTGGGGAATTCCCCACGCCACAAGGCATCACCGCCAACAAAGGGGTAGAGGTCCTTTTCGTTGAACCATACCTTTAATCTTGGAATGTAATATACGCTATGAACCTTGTAGTCTTTGCTCGTCATCAGGTCCATGCCTTTGGCTGAGACGATTCCTGCGATGATCTTCCTTACCTCTATGTTTTGGGCTTTTAATAAAGGATTAAGGGCGTTCATCCGGTATCCTTTATGGAGAATCGTATCGACGAGGATGACAGACCGTTTAAAGGAGGATAGGGTTTTTACCTGATTTTCAAGATTCAGATAGAAAGGTACCTCTTTGATCTTGAAACCTTCCATGTCCGAGTTAAAATACTTTTCCGTATGAAGAGACTTGGTTACCGTATTTGGTACCACAGAACGGTTCAGCACATCGCCATAGGGAACGCACATGAAGTTCCCGAGGGTCCTCGGTTTTGTTTCTTCCATGGGGACTGCATTTTCTTCGCATATGGCACTGATGATTCCCTGCTGGAGCATTAGTGGCTCAAAGGGAAGAACTAGCTTTCCAGGATAAAGGTTTCCAATCCCTTCCATGAGGGTCACCCTCGTCTCCTGAATGATGCTCCTTACCCGCTGGTTGCCCCTGAAGGGATCCTTTAGGATATTCTCCATATCAAGGTTAAGTGCGATTGGAGTGCTCATATCGACGAAGTAATAGAGGACATCATGGTAATTAAGCGAATTGAAGTTGTAGAGCTCAAGAAGCGACTGGAATTTTTCATCCCTCAGCGATTTCAGCTTCGGGAGAAAAAGTGCACATTCGTAATCTCTTGAAACGCCAAAAGATAAGGTCTCCGTCAGGAGAATCTGGTGGTAGTTTCTTATTTTATCCGGAGGACTTACATAAAGACCGTCGAGTACCATGATCCTGCCAAGGTTAAGCTTCCTGATCCTGTCTGCAAATTCGGCTTCCTTAACCTCATCGAGAAGATTTTCGCTTCTTGCCCAATGGAAAAAGCTGATGCCCAGGGTTTTACCGGAATTACGGTCCGTGATGGTGAGAATCCTTCCAGAAGTCTTAGTGAAGGTTTCCTCCATCAGTTTTAGGATTGCGGCATTCTCCTTAGGAAACAGTTTTGCAACAATCGAAAGCAGAGATTCATCCATGACCCGATAAACTTTCTTCTCCAGGAACGTGAGGTTCACCAGTGATTTGTCCACTTGGGCCTTCTGATAGAAACCATTGAGGTAGATATAGCTTTGGGCCATGGGATCGATCAAAGTCGAAATATCCCGATTCTCATCGATATTTGTCCTGATCTTGGAGGAGCTGATTTCCTTGAGGTCTTTCGGGAGATCCATAAACAGGACATCGGGAAGAATCTTCCTGATTCTTGATTTCAGGTCCTTGCTTCGATTTCTTTCGAAAAGGAGATGCTTGAGGCTATGGATGGTGTTTTCTCCTTGTGCTCTTCCATAGCTTGAGGCATTGAGGACCACATCGCTGCCACAGACCATATAGACGTTTTGATTGAAGATTTCTTTAAGCGCCTTGATGTCGCTGGGATTAGAGATGTTGATGGGGATATCCTCCGGGAAGAGATAAAGGTCGAGCTCTCCTGCGGTACTCATATTGAGGATGTTTCGCCTGACAATGTTTGGCAGGGTTTTCTTCGACCAGGAGAATTCATCGATGGCAAGGTAAACTTCGTAGCCATGGTCTCTGATGAGCCTTGCGATCGCCAGATGAGAAAGGGTAAAGGGATCGAAGGTTCCCGGAAAAAAGGCGTACTTATTACTATCCTTGAATTCAAAAGCTTGATAGACATGAAGATATTCGCTCATGAACCTGTAGATGTTGTTAAGGCCGACACTCTGGCAAAGGAATAGAAGATTCTTATCCTCTGTGCTTAAAAGCGTGATGAGTTTCTTATTGATGAGGCTGAAGATCTGATTCTTACTCTTTAGAGAAAGGACCTCTGAGGCGAAGATGACTTTTCCAATGGTCGTGAATGCCGCCCTAACAGAAAGACTTTCATAATCGGCCATTCCATAAAGCAGCACACTGACCATGCTGACAATGCGCTTTTCCCGTTCTTCTTCGGTAAGATCAATGCTCTTCATTCCAATTTCGAGGAAGGATTCGAGCGTTGTTCCCAGCGTTTTGATGACCAGGGTCTTCACCGAAGGATTGGCAGTTTTCACCTTGATCAGAAGATCGTCGATGATTTCATCGAACTCCTTGATGTTAAGGTAGAGGAGCACCTTGCCGAGTGGTTTCGGAATGTATTCTGTGAATCGATGTCCTTCGATTTCGAGTGCCCGGAGAAGTTCCACGGAAACCTCATTCCGTTCATAAGGCGAAAGCTGTCTCATGAGCGATAAGAGGGCGTTTCCTGCTGTTCTTCTAACAGACTCTATGGCAGATACCTTTAAAAGGTTGCATAGATGCAAGGCTGTATTTAATGGCGTTACCGTATTGTCTTCCAGGGTATAGAAAAGGAGTAGCCTGATGTTGTTCCTCTTTACAATCCAGTGTGTAGCGGTTTTAAGGTTGTTCAGGAAAACCGCTTCCAGCTCCTTTGTCCTTTCCTTGAGCAGTTTTTCCAGGGAGATTCGTTTACTCATCAAGCCCATTTGTCCTGCTAGCCTCATATAGAGAAAGACGTTCGTGATCTCAGTGCTGCTTTTTACGGAGACAAGTTTGTTTTTAAGAAAGCTCTTGAATTCCTCGCTGAATTCATTTCCATCGTACATGGAGGTGATTTGTTCCAAGGTGGCAATCTGAAGGATTGTCCCCCCGCCAAAGCATTTCATGAGGAAAAATTCCTTTTCTTCTATTTCAAAAGGAATGTGCTTGATGGCCTCAAGGAGGAAAACCGTGGTTTCCTGTTTTTTGTGGGTCATATCCACATAGTATTTAGCGAGAACATTTGTATAACCCTCTCTTCTTGGGATGGGCAAGGTGTCATACAGGCTTTTGACCATGGTGCTGAATGAATAGCCAAGAAGATACTTGTGGCTGTCAATGACAGTATGTCCTGGGTTGATCATATATTTAACCAGGTCATTCAAGAGATTGATGCCCAAAATATTGGAGGAGGGTGCAACTTCTTCCAGAGGAAGTTCTTTTCTGTAATCCTCGTCAAAACTTCCGAGAAGTTTTCCAAGAATCTCTGCGCTGTGATACCTGATGTCGTCTTCTGGATGGATGAGGCATTCCATGAGGAACTTGATGACTTGAAGTTTTTGACCCTGCGTAAGATAGGTGGAATATTCCTCAAAAATTCGGATATATTCTCTAAGGTCTCTCCAATCTCTTAACGAGCGGGCCTCTTCCAAAAGGGTGTCCATGGAGTATTCGTTCCTTAGGAGGTCCATCACCTTGATGTTGTGGTCTATGGCATGATATTTAAGCCGGTCGATGATTTCTTCTTTGAAACATATGGCCGGTTTTTTAAGTGTTTGGATTTCTTTTTTGGACTCGATGACGCTTGCGTTTTCTTCCTTTGAGGACAATTTGGTCTCTACACCTAGCGTGATGAGGTAGTCCTCAAAGTCACGGAGCTTTGCGTATACACGTTCATAGCGTTTTTTCTTCGCATCGTCGACGTTATCAAGCTTCGATAGGATGACATTAAAGGACTCGTCCAAAGGATAGATATGCATCTCATCCTGCCCATCCGTCCATTTGTTTTTCACCCGAAAATCAGAATAGATGAGAATCAGGGCTTCCAGAGAAAGATTTTCCAGCTCAAGGTCCCAGGTGCTGTGATTCACAGCGATATTTCTGATATAGTTGATGCCATGTTTTTTGAACCAAATGTCGGAATAATAATAGTGGAGGTAGGGGACTCTGTTCATTTCACTCAGCTTGACCCCGTATTTCCCTATATCATGTCCAGCTAAAGCACCGGACACTCTTCCAAGGTCCAGGGGGAGGTTTAGACTTTTAAGCTGCCTCGCGATGAACATCCCGACAAAATGGACGCCCGTCACATGGTCCAAAGTGTTGAAACCATAGATGTCTCTCGACAGTTTCATGAGGGCGTAAATATTATCTTCTTTGAAGGCTCTTTGAAACCTTCTGTATTCATCATCTTCAAGCTCCTCGATTTCGTTTTTGCTGAGGAACTGAAAACTGTGCTCAATATAGAATTCCTTTGAACCGCTCTTTTCTTCCTCCTGGAGCATGACCTCATAGATGGCCATGAAGACATGAAAGAAATCTGTCTCGATCTTCGTGAAGGACCGTTCTCTTGATTCTTCGTCGACTTTTTTCAGCAGATAATCGTAGACGTCGAGGATTGAAATGTCCTTGTCATAATCAAGGGGTAAAACAGCTTTTTTTACCACGCTTAAGAGGCTTCCCGATGAAAAATCGCGTTTATCCAAAAGATTATTGATGCCTTGAATGAATTCCTGATCAGAGAAGAAATCCATAAGCTCTTTCTCCGTAAAAGCTACCTTCTTTAAAAATCCTGATAAGGTAACATTTCTCTTGATGGTTGAAATTACATTTAGTGCCAATGACTGTTTCATCGAAAAACCCCCCCGAGTATCCATATAAGTCAATTATATGATGATTTTCAGAAAATTACACTAAGAGTTCATCGGAGGCGTTTTTTCTCTACTTCTTTTTCTCATTTATAAAATCCATGATCGATTTTAATTCGGTTTTAATTAAGCTGGGTTATATTTAGAAAAAAGAGAAAGGAGGATAACCATGGACAGGAATAGAAACGGCAACGGTCCAAAATCAGGCGTTAGAATCATATTAGCCATACTCGTGATCATTTTTGTCGGACCGGTAGTCGTGAGCACCGTCGGTTCATTAATCATCGGACTATTTAGTATTTCACTATTCCTTTTGGTTATCGCCCTGATTTTATTGGCTTCGCCTATACTTGTCCTGGCTTTTCCGAATTCACTGGGCTTTAATGTCCCTCAAATGGCCTTATTCTTTTTTGGAATTGCAGTACTATCTGTCTTTGTCCTCTCTGTTGCCATCGTCATCAAACTAAGCAAATGGATCATCCTGACAATCCTTAACATTGTGAGGCGTCTGTTTGGCTATCTCTAATTTCAAATAAAAGGAGAACGAAAATGAACGGATTTAAAAAAGTCGTCGC
>Ga0209100_1002906_pt1 | contig 10155 bp, 9 predicted proteins | sample lystaG_FD_185480 | JGI IMG/M metagenome (GOLD analysis project Ga0209100, IMG submission 185480) | Glacier valley bacterial and archeal communities from Borup Fiord, Nunavut, Canada, to study Microbial Dark Matter (Phase II) -... | ecosystem: Environmental > Aquatic > Freshwater > Ice > Glacier ...
GCAGCGCAGCAGCGTGCTCCGTCCGGCTCCGGCAAGAGCACGCTGCTGCGCTGCATCAACCAACTGGAGCGGCCGGACGCCGGGCAGGTCTGGGTCGGCGGGGAACTGGTGGGCTACCGCCAGGCCGGGCGGCTGCTGCATCCCCTGCCCGACGCCGCCCTGGCCCGGCAGCGCACGCGCACCGCCATGGTGTTCCAGCGCTTCAACCTGTTCGCGCACCGCACGGCGCTGCAGAACATCATCGAAGGCCCGGTGCACGTGCTGGGACGGGACCGCCGGAGTGCCACGGCCGAGGCCATGGCGCTGCTGGAGCGTGTAGGCCTGGCCGACAAGCGCGACGCCTACCCGGCGACCCTGTCGGGGGGGCAGCAGCAGCGCATCGCCATCGCCCGGGCGCTCGCGATGCGGCCGCAGGTCATGCTGTTCGACGAGCCGACCAGCGCCCTGGACCCGGAGCTGGTGGCCGAGGTGCTGGCCGTCATGCGCGGCGTGGTGGCCGATGGCCTCACGATGCTGGTGGTCACGCACGAGCTGGGCTTTGCGCGCGAGGCAGCGGACCGCGTGGTGTTCATGGACGCCGGCCGGATCGTGGAGGCCGGGCCGCCGTCGCAGGTGCTGTCCCATCCCACCCATCCCCGCACGCAGGGCTTCATCGCCGCCGTGCTTGCCTGAAGGAGCCGCCGATGCGCCGTCTGCTTGCCGCCCTGCTGCTGCTGTCCGCCCCAATGCTTGCCGTCCCATCCCTTGCGGCCGACCCGCCGCCCCGTATCACGCAGGCGGGCAAGCTGGTGATCGCCACCTTCCCGAACTACCCGCCGCTCACCTTCAAGGACCCGGCGACCAACGCACGCATGGGGTTCGACATCGAATTGGGCGAGGCCATCGGCCGCTTGCTGGGCGTGCAGGTCGAGTGGACCGAGATGGCATTCGTGCAGATGATCCCCGGCCTGCAGACCGGGCGCGCAGACCTCGCGATGGACGGCATCGGCGACCTGCCGGCCCGGCGGGAGGTCGTGGACATGGTGGACTACCTACGCACCGGCGCGCGGTTCTTCGTAGCCGCCGGCAGCGACGTGCGGGCGCCGGCGGACCTGTGCGGCCGCAAGGTGGGCGCCAGCCGGTCCACGTCCTGGCCCGCCGACATCGCCGAATGGAGCGCGCGGGAGTGCGCGGCGGCCGGCAAGCCGCCCATCGTGGTGGTTGGGACCGAAGGCTCCATCGACACACGCACCCAGCTCCGCTCCGGCCGGCTGGACGGCGGTGTGCAGGGCGACGAGACAATGGCGTGGTTCCAGGCGGCGGAGCCGGGCGCCTACGTGCCCATCGGCGGGCGCTTCACCACCGTGCTGGTCGGCATCCCCGTCGCCAAGGCCGAGCCGGCGCTGCGCGATGCCGTGCGGTCCGCCGTGGCGGCGCTGATGGCGGACGGCACCTATGCGAAGCTGCTGGCCAAGTGGCAGCTGGAGCCGAACGCGATCCCGGCCGTGACGGTGAACGGCGCGCCATGACCCGTGACGACCTGATCGCGCACCTGAACAGCCAGGCGGAGGCGCACATCGCCTTCCTGCAAGGCTTCCTGCGCTGCCGCAGCGCCAACCCGCCCGGCGACTGCCTGACGGCCGCGGCCCACGTCACCGCGTTCCTCGACGACGCCGGGGCGCCCAGCCGCATCGTGGCGGGGCAGCCGCACCTGCCCAACGTGGTGGGCGGGTTCGATGGCGCGCACCCAGGGCGGCACCTGGTGCTGAACGGCCACATCGACGTGTTCCCGGCCTTTGACGAGGAAGACTGGTCGGGCGCGCGGCAGGACGGGCGGCTGTACGGCCGCGGGGCTGCCGACATGAAGGCGGGCACCGCCGCATCAGTCATCGCCTACCGCACGCTGTATGGCTTGCGGGCGCAGTTGCGCGGCCGCCTGACGCTCACGGCGGTGTCGGACGAGCAGACCGGCGGGCGGTGGGGCACCCGCCACTTGTTCGAGACCTGCCGCAGCGAGGTGCTGGGCGACTGCCTGCTGAACGGCGAGCCGAGCGGGGTGGGCAACATCCGCTTCATGGAGAAGGGGACGCTGCGGCTGGCCGTCACCGTGTCGGCGCCCGGCGGCCACGGCGGCTACCCGCATCTGAGCCGCAACCCGAACAAGGTCATGGCCGCGATCATCGCCGAACTGGAGGCCCTGCACGGCCGCGAAGCGCCGCTGCCGCCCGCAGTCCAACGCGCCCTCACGTCGCCCGAGGCCGTACGGGCGCTGAACGAGGGGCTGGGCGAGGGTGCGGCCGAGTGGGTGCGCCGGGTGTCGTTCAACCCCGGCGTGGTGCAAGGCGGCCTCAAGGTGAACCAGATACCGCACGAGTGCCGCATGGAGGCGGAGTTCCGCGTGCCGTTCGGCATCGAGCGCGAGGACATCCTGGCCGAGGCGTCCGCCATCCTCGACCGGCACGGCGCGGTGTGGGAGGTCGTGGACACCCACTCCTACCCGCCGAGCCTCGCGGACCCCGAGGGCGAGATGGTCGGCATCCTGCAGCGCGCCGCGCAGGAGGCCACGGGCGCCAGGCCGGTGCCTGTCAGCAGCCTGGGCGGGTCCGACAGCCGCTACTGGCGTTATGCTGGGGTGCCGGCCTACCTGTATGGCCCCTCGCCGATCGGGCTGGGCGGGCGGCGGGAGAGCGTGTCCGTGGCCGACTACCTGGCCGTGGTGCAGGTACACACGGTCGCAGCGTTCGAATACTTGTCCCATGCGGGCGGGACTGCCGATTGACCGCCGGCCCGCACGCAGCTTACCTGGATGGGAGTGACCGTGATGCCTGATCTGTTCAGCCCCTACACGCTCAAGGGCGTGACGCTACGCAACCGCATCGCCATGTCGCCGATGACGATGTACCGGTCCACCGACGGGAAGGTCGGCGACTACCACGTGATGCTCATGGGATCGCGCGCCGCCGGCGGGTTCGGCCTCGTGTTCCCCGAGCAGATCGCCATCACGCCGGACGGCCGCACCGGCACGTGCTGTGCCGGCATCTGGGACGATGACCAGATCGAGGGCCTGTCGCGCGTGGCGTCCATGATCAAGGAGATGGGCGCTGTCCCGGCGATCCAGCTCGGCCACACCGGGCGCAAGGGCAGCGAGCAGAAGCCGTGGGAGGGCAAGCTGCAGATCGCCCCGGACCACCCCGACGGCTGGCAGGTGCGGGCGCCGTCGGCCATCACCTATGGCGGGCGCTACACCTACCCTGTCCATGCGCTGACGGTTGATGAGATCCACGAGCTGCACCGCGCCTACGCCCGGGCCGCGCAGCGTGCGTTGCAGGCCGGGTTCGAGTGGCTGGAGATGCACTTCGCGCACGGCTACCTGGGCGCGAGCTTCTTTTCGCCCCTCGCCAACCAGCGCGACGACGAGTACGGCGGCAGCCTCGAGAACCGCGTGCGCTTCCACCGGGAGGCGCTGGACGCCGTGCGCGCGGTCTGGCCGGAGCGCCTGCCGTTGACCATGCGCCTGGGGTCCGACGACTTCAACGAGCGTGGCGTCCAGTTCGACGACGCGGTGTGGGCGGTCGGCGAGCTGAAGGCCCACGGGCTTGACCTGGCCGACCTGAGCCTTGGCATGAACACCGACGACACCCGGGACCTGCCGTTCAACGACGTGGCGTTCATGGTGGAACGGGGCGCCCGGGTGCGGCGCGAGGTCGGCATCCCGGTGGGCGTGAGCTGGAACCTCGGGCAGCCCGCCGTGGCCGACCGGGTGATCCGCGAGGAGCTGGTGGACCTCGTGTTCCTGGGGCGGCCCGCACTGTCGAACCCGCACTGGCCGGTCTGGGCCGCGCGCGAGTTGGCGCACAACGACCCGGTCTCGTTGTTGCCCCAGGACTGGTCCTGGTGGCTGCGGAACCGGCCGGGACCGGAGGGCACCCTCGGCTGGCCGCCAGTCGCACGCAGCGCCTGACGGGGTGCCTGCCTTGCCTCGCCCTTGCACCAGCCGCCGGGCCGCCGGCATCATGCGGTCTGGGGGTGCGGGGATGGCGTTGCTGGAGGTGCGCGGGCTGACCCGGTCGTTCTACGGCGTGCAGGCGCTGACCGGGCTGGACCTGCAGGTGCAGGCCGGCACCATCACGGCGCTGATCGGGCCGAACGGGGCGGGCAAGACGACCGCCTTCGGATGCATTTCCGGCGTGGTGCCGCCGGATGGTGGGCGGGTGCTGCTGGACGGGTCGGACATCACGGGCTGGCGGCCGGACCGGGTGACGCGCGCCGGGCTGACGCGCACGTTCCAGGTCGCCCGCGGCATCCCACGCCTGACGGTGATCGAGAACCTGCTGCTGTATGCGCCGGGCCTGCCCGGGGAGCGCCTGCTGCCCGCCCTGCTGGGCGGCGGGCGGCGGCAGGCGCGGGCGGCGCTGGAACAGGCCGTCGCCATCGCCGCGCGCCTGAACCTGCTGCGCGTGGCCGACACCCCGGCCGGCGCGCTGTCGGGCGGGCAGAAGAAGCTGCTGGAGATCGGGCGTGCCCTGATGGCCCGCCCCCGCCTGATCCTGCTGGACGAACCCATCGCCGGGGTGAACCCCAGCCTGGCGGAGGAGATCGCCGCCCACCTGCGGACCCTGCGGGATGAGGGCATGACCTTCCTGGTGATCGAGCACCACATGGACCTGATCGCCCGCCTGTGCGACCCGGTCATCGTGATGGCTGAGGGTCGTCGCCTGACCGAAGGCAGCTTCACGGCCATCGCCGCCGACCCTCGCGTCCAGGAAGCCTACATGGGCGTCCGCAAGGCCGTGGCCTGATGGTGCTGCTGGCGGAGGGCGTGGTGTGCGGCTACGGCGCGGCAGATGAAATCCTGAAGGGCGCCAGCCTGTCCGTGGCGCCGGGCGAGCTGGTCGCCATCATCGGCCCCAACGGCGCCGGCAAGTCCACCCTGCTGAAGGCCATCGCCGGGCTGCTGACGCTGAAGGCCGGCAGCATCCGCCTGGACGGGGACCGCATCGAGGGGCTGCCGGCGCGCGACCGCGCCCGCCGCGGCATCGCGTTCGTGCCGCAGGAGGCCAACATCTTCCCGACGCTCACCGTGCGCGAGAACCTGGAGATGGGCGGTTTCATCCTGCCCCGCGCCGCGGTGCCTGGCCGGATCAAAGGCCTGCTGGCGCGCTTCCCCATGCTGGCCGAGAAGCGCCGGCAGGCCGCCCGCACCCTGTCCGGCGGGCAGCGCCAGGTGCTGGCGATGGCGATGGCCCTGATGGTGGAGCCGCGGCTGCTGCTGCTGGACGAACCCTCGGCCGGGCTGTCCCCCCTGGCGGCGGCGGCGCTGTTCGGGACCATCGGCGACATACACCGCCAGGGCGTCCCGGTTGCGATGGTAGAGCAGAACGCGCACGAGGCGCTGGCCATCGCCGACACCGCCGTCGTTTTGGTGGACGGCCGCGTGGCCCGCACCGGCCCGGCGGCGGCGCTGGCCGGGGACCCGGAGGTGCGCCGGCTGTTCCTGGGCGGGTAGCCCAGTCTATCGTCCAATTCTATCATCCGTCCCGAACCCATAAGGAGGCCACCATGTTCCGCCCGACCCGGCGCGCCGCCCTGCTCGGCAGCCTCGCAACGCCCTTCCTGGCCCGGACCGCGCTGGCCCAGGCCAAGGAGCCGATCCGCCTGGGGACGCTGACGCCGCTGACCGGCGCGGGCGGCAGCTACGGCCCGGCGATGGTCAAGGCAGCCCGTGCCGTCGCGGACGCCATCAACGCCGCCGGCGGCGTGAACGGCCGACGGATCGAGCTGCAATCGGAGGACGACGAGACCAACCCGGACGCCGGGGTGCGCGCGGCGCGCAAGCTGATCGACGTGGGCAAGGTGTCCGCCATCCTAGGCACCTGGGCCAGCGCCGTCACGACCGCCGTGGCGCCGCTGTGCTGGGAAAGCCGGACCATGCTGTTCACCGTGTCCGGCGCGGACAGCATCACCAAGCTGCCGCACAACGGCTACATCATACGCACCCAGCCCAACACCGAGCTGCAATCCATGCGCGCCGCCAGCTACCTGGCCGAAGGCGGGGCCAAGCGGGTGTTCGCCCTGTCGGCGCAGACGCCGTTCGCCGTGGACAGCTACAACCGCCTCGCCGCCGTGCTTAAGGAGCGCGGGTCCGAGGCGGTGGGGGACGTGGTATATGACGCCAGCAAGACCTCGTTCCGGTCGGAGGTGGACCAGGCCCTGCGCGCCAAGCCCGACGCGCTGTTCCTGAACGGCTACACCCCGGACGTGACGGTGATCCTGCGGGAGCTGTATCGCGCGGGCTACGAGGGCAAGAAATTCACCTTCGGCTACGCCGCCAACGCCAAGATGCTCGAAAGCCTGCCGCCGGAGGTGACGGAGGGGCTGATCTCGTTCTCCCCGTCGCCGGACCCAGGCAGCCCGGCCTATGCCGCGGTGAAGCAGGCGCTGGGGACCGACACGCCGGACACCTATTCGTGCCAGATCCATGACCACGTGTCCCTGGTGGCGCTTGCGGTGGCGAAGGCAGGGGACGCCTCGGGTGCCGCGATCCACGATGCCGTGCGGACCATCAGCCAGGGCGGCGGCGCCAAGATCGGCAGCGCGCTGGACGGGCTGAAGGCGCTCGCAGCCGGGCAGGACGTCAACTACGAGGGCGCGTCCGGCCCCTGCGACTTCACGGAGCGCGGCGACATCGAGGGGTGCAAGTTCCGGTTCGAGCAGGTGCGGGCCGGCAAGATCACGCTGCTGTCCGTGTCCTGACCGGGTGCTGGCCGACGCGCTGCAACTGCTGTTGAACGGGCTGATGGCCGGGGCCGTGCTGGCGGTGCCAGCCATCGGCTTCACGGCGATCTATGCCGTGCTGCGCTTCCCGAACTTCGCGGTGGGCGGGATGGCGACGGTGGGCGCCTACGCCGGGTGGGTGGCCAACACCCGGCTGGGCTGGCCGGCGCCAGCGGCGCTGGCAGTGGCGTTCGCGGCGGGGGCGGCGGCCGGGCTGGCGTCGGACCGAGTAGCGTTGCGGGCGCTGCGTCCCAGCCGGGGCGGCGCCGGGGGCGCGCTGGCGGCGGCCATCGCCTCCGTCGCGCTGAACATCGTGATCGAGAACGCCGTGCGCTTCGTGTGGGGCAACGACCCGCGGGGGTATGACCTGCCGGTCTATCGGGACTGGCGCATGATGGGCCTGCGCGCCGGGCCGCAGCAGCTGGAGAACGCGGCGCTGGCGGCGGCGGCGATGGCGGCGGTGTTCCTGTTCCTGGGCTTCACCCGCACCGGGCGCATGATGCGGGCCGTGGCCGACAACCCGCAGTTGGCGTCGTTGAAGGGCATCGACGCCGGGCGGGTGGCGGCGCTGGCGACGGGGCTGGGCATGGGGCTGGCCGGGTTCGGCGGGATGCTGATCGGGCTGGACACCTCCATCGACCCGCTGACGGGGTTCCGCGTCATGCTCTCCGTGTTCGCCGCCGCCGTGGTGGGCGGCCTGGGCAGCGTGCCCGGCGCGGTGCTGGGCGCCTTCGTGGTCGGCGTGGGGGAGGAGTTGTCCCTGCTGGCGCTGCCGCCATCCTACCGCACGGCGGTCGGCTTCGCGGCGATCCTGCTGGTGCTGTCGTTCCGGCCGCGGGGATTGCTGGGGGAGCGGGCGTACTGATGGAGAACTACCTGCTCGCGATGGCGGTGTTCGCCGGGCTGTATGCGCTCATGGCGCTGGGGCTGAACGTGATCTGGGGCCTGGCGGGGATGGTGAACCTGGGGTTGGCCGGGTTCTTTGCCGTGGGCGCCTATGCCTCGGCGCTGCTGACGGTGCGGCTGGGGTGGCCCATCCCGGTCGGCTGGGTGGCGGCGGCGGTGGCCGCTGCGGCGGTCGGCGTCCTTGTCGCGCTGGTCACGGCCCGGCTGCGCGGGGACTACCTGGCCATCGTGACGCTTGGCTTCAGCGAGGTCGTGCGGCTGCTGGCGTCCAACGAGATCTGGCTGACGGGCGGCACCGACGGGATCAGCGGCATCCCCGGGCCGGGCCGGGCGGCGCTGTCCCCGATCAGCTACAATCTGCTGTATGCCGGGCTGGTCTGGGCGGCGGTGGCGGTTGTTGGCGCGCTGCTGGCCCGGCTGTCCAACGCGCCGTTCGGCCGCGTGCTGCGCGCGATCCGGGAGGACGAGATGGTGGCCGCCGTCGCCGGCAAGCGGACGCTGCTGTTCAAGGTGCAGGCGTTTGCGGTCGGCGCGGGCGTGCTGGGGTTGGCAGGCGGGCTGTATGCCCATTTCAACGCCTACGTCGCACCAGATGCGTTCCAGCCCCTGGTGACGATCTACGTCGTGCTGGCGCTGACGGCGGGCGGGACCGGGCGCATGGCAGGCGCCGTGCTGGGGGCGGTGCTGGTGGTCGCGTTGCAGGAGGGCACGCGGTTCGGCGCCGACCTGGTGCCCGGCGTATCGCCGGTGCAGGCGGCGGCGCTGCGGGCCGGCACCATCGGTGCGGCGCTGATCATGGTGCTGCACCTGCGCCCGAACGGGGTGCTGCCGGAGTTCAGCCGGCGCTATGGGGGACCAACATGACCGACGCCTTGATCGCCGCCCACGCCGACCCGGACCAGCCCGGCGCAACCTTCCGCGCCCTGGACGCCGCATTGGCGGAGGCGCCGGGCCACAAGCTGTTCACCATCCTGGTCCACCACCCTGCGGCCAGGCAGTCCGAGCGGTTCTACAGCAACCGTCCCGCCGAATACCCGGTCGGCGGACGTAAGCCGGTGACGGACAGCGCCTGGATGCGGCAGGTGATCCACGGCGGCCAGCCCTGGATCGGCAGGGACGCCGAGGCAATCCGCTGGGCGTTCTACGACGCGGACCTCATCCTGTCGCTCGGCTGCGCAAGCTGCCTCAACATGCCGGTGCGCTGGCGTGGGGAGACGCTGGGAACGCTGAACCTGCTGCACGAGGCCAGCCACTACACGGAGGCCGACCTGCCGCACGTGGCCTTGCTGGCGCACCTGGCGCTGCCGGCGCTGATGCTGATCTCCCGGGCGTAGGCGGCGCGCATGGCATTCCTTGGCGCACCCGTGCGGGACCACCGCCTGCAGCTGATGCGGGAGCTAATGGACCGGGATGGGCTGGACGCGCTCGCCTTCACCGGCGCGGACTTCTTCCAGTTCGCCACCAACTTCTCGACCGACGTGCTGCCGTGGGAGCGGCCGATCCTGTGCGTGGTGCCGCGGGACGGTGCGCCGTTCGCGGTGCTGAACGAGCTTTCGACCAACCACTGGCGCTATGCCGCGGAGGACGGGCGGCTGTGGGTGGCGGACGCGCATTTCTATGCCGAGCATCCCCGCAGCGCCAACCGGCTGCCGTTGGCGTCGCAATGGCCGGACCTGGTAGCGGGGCTGCTGCGCCGCGCCGGGCTGGGTGCGGCGCGCATCGGGACGGAGGGCAGCGCCATGCTGTCCCGCGCCGCCGCCCTGCTGCCGCGCGTCCGGCTGGAGGGCGCGGTGGACGGGATGCGCTCGCTGCGCTGGGTGAAGCACGCGGACGAGATCGCGTTGATGCGCCAGGTCGCCGCCCTGTCCGATTGGGTGCAGGACCGCTACCGCGAGGCCATCCGGCCGGGCCGCATGGTGCAGGAGATGGACATGGCGATGGCCACCCTGATGGCCGAGGAGGGCGGCCGGCGCTTCCCCGGCGAGCACCTGGAGATCATGCGTTGCTGGACCCTGTCCGGCCCGGCCTCCGCCGCGCCGCATGGCGACGGGCGGCAGGCCGGCGCGGTGATCGAGCGCGGGCACGGCCTGGTCAACATCGTCATCCCCCGCGTGAACGGGATGGTGGTGGAGAACGAGCGCACGTGGTTCTGCGGCAAGCCCACGCCCCGGCAGGCCAGCCTGTTCCAGGCTGCCGTGGACGCCATCGCCGCCGCGGCCGCCGCAGCCGTGACGGGCGCCCCGGTGTGCGGGATCGATGCCGCCGCCCAGGCGGTGATCGAGCGGGCGGGATATGGCGCGCACACCCTGCACCGCACAGGGCACGGCATGGGCCTGCTGGGCCACGAGTTCCCGGAGGACATGGCCTTCAACACCCGGCCGCTGCTGGCCAACGAGGTGTATTCCGCCGAACCCGGCCTGTATGTATTCGGCCTGGGCGGGTTCCGCAACGACGACACCGTGGTGGTGGGCGACGTGCCAGAGGTGCTGACGCGCG
>Ga0209100_1002910_pt1 | contig 10148 bp, 3 predicted proteins | sample lystaG_FD_185480 | JGI IMG/M metagenome (GOLD analysis project Ga0209100, IMG submission 185480) | Glacier valley bacterial and archeal communities from Borup Fiord, Nunavut, Canada, to study Microbial Dark Matter (Phase II) -... | ecosystem: Environmental > Aquatic > Freshwater > Ice > Glacier ...
GTGAAGATGCGCTGTAAGGTTTCGCTTCGCAGGTCGATCGGGCTTTCGGTGAAGGGGATTTCCTTGAGTCCTAATCGCTGGATGTTGCTAGACGATTGATCAAAAATGTCGTCGGCAGTGGTCATACATATGCCTCGGTAGTTCGCCGTTCCATTGCGCGTTGGGCAGCTTGATAAATATTATCGACTTCAGCCGCTTTATCGGGCTGTTGCAATTGATGATAGCTTTCACGCGCTTTATCGAGTTCGGCGAGACCTTTTTCTAAATATCCTTGAGACACGAGGACACTCCCCAATCCGGCGCGGCTTTTGGCGATGCCTAGTTCATTTTTGAGGTGGTCGTAGAGACGGAGGGCATCTCGATAATAAAGACGAGCGTTGTCCCAATCAGAGAGGGTTTCGTGAGCGCGTCCTGTTTGGAAAAGGGCGTTAGCGTGAGCTAGAGGATCGTCTCCGGTGCTGAGTTGTCTGACGCTGTTTAGTAAAAGCTGTAGCCCTTCCTGCCAATGACCGTCTCGCACTAGGCGACTGCCCAAAATCGATTGGGTGGTAGGTAGGGCTTGCCAGATTTGTTTTCTGTCGTAATGTTCAGGACTAATTGCGTCTAAGGCAATCTTATAAGCCTGCAATGCCTGCTCTAGGTCGCTGGAGTTTTGGCTGTGTTCGTAGCGCCTAGAGAGGACAGTCCCCAGCCGATATTGGAAATCAATAAAGTTAGGACTGTTGGGAGCGGCAACGTCTAGCGCTGCCTTTAGCAGAGTAATGGCATTCTCTAGATCGGTATCACTCTCGGTCAGGGAAGCACGTTGCACCAGCGCCTCTGCCAAATTTCCTTGACTCATTGCCCAATCTTCTGGGAATGCCTCACGGGTGTAAATCTGCAAAGCTAATTCGTAAGCTGCGATCGACTGTTCTACATTCTCTGCCCGATCTCCTCGAATACGGTTGCAGTAAGCATTTCCTAAATTGTTTTGCGTCATTGCCCACTTTTCTGGAAATGCCTCACGAGTTCTCACCTGTGAAGCTAACCCGTAAGCCGTGATCGACCGTTCCAGATTCTCTGCCCAATCTCCTCGAATGCGTTCGCCGTAAGCATTTCCCAGATTGTTTTGTGTCATTGCCCACCGTTCTGGCAATGCCTCACGGGTTCTCACCTGTAAAGCTAACTCGTAAGCCATGATCGACCGTTCTAGATTCTCTGCCCGATCTCCACGAATGCGATCCCGGTAGGCATTTCCCAGATTGTTTTGCGTCATTGCCCACCGTTCTGGGAATGCCTCACGGGTGTAATGCTGTAAAGCTAGCTCGTAAGCCGTGATCGACCGTTCTAGATTCTCTGCCCGATCTCCATGAATGCGATCTCGGTAGGCATTTCCTATGTTGTTTTGCGTCGCCGCCCACCGTTCTAGAAATGCCTCACGGGTTCTCACCTGTAAAGCTGACTCGTAAGCCGCGATCGACTGTTCTAGATTCTCTGCCCGATCTCCACGAATGCGTTCGCTGTAAAGATTTCCCAGATTGTTTTGCAGCGCTGCCCAATCTTCTGGGAATGTCTCACGGGTGTAAACTTTCAGTGCAAGCTGATAGGCTGTAACGCCCAACTCTAGATTTAGCATTCGATTTCCCAAAGGAAACTGCTGAATCAAATTACCAAACGCCCCAAAAAAGTAGGCAATGTTTTGTCGAGTTTCTGGCAACTTCTCTGCGGTTAACGTTGTAAATACGATCGGCAATGCTTCTAACAGTGACTCATTCAACTTTGCTTTGTTAGACTCAAAAAATTGATGAATTTGGGTCTGATCTCCCTCAGTCTCAGTCAAGCGCTCCACAAACGCTTGCATAAACTTCTTTGCATCTCGCATCGGTGGTTGAGATTGCCCAAATCCTTTTCTGTTCATATCCTCTAACTCATGACTGGATACTGCTTCAACCTGCTTCGGACATTTTCCCCATCAGTTGCCCGTCTTAAGCCGTAGCCGAAGTCACCGGATATTGCTCTAAAACGTGCTTGAGATATTGCCCTGTGTAAGAAGCTGGATTTTGTGCCACATCTTCAGGAGTGCCGATCGCCACGATCTCGCCGCCCAAGTCGCCGCCTTCAGGTCCTAAGTCAACAATCCAGTCTGAGCAGCGAATCACATCCATGTTGTGTTCGATCACGAGGACAGAGTTGCCTTTGTCTACAAGGCGCTGCACTACGTCTAGCAGTTTGTGAACGTCGTAGAACGATAAGCCCGTTGTCGGCTCGTCAATCAGGTAGAGGGTTTTGCCCGTGGCGCGGCGCGAGAGTTCTGTCGCGAGTTTGACGCGCTGCGCCTCTCCTCCTGAAAGGGTTGGGGCGGTTTGTCCGAGACGCATATAGCCCAGACCGACATCGGATAAGGTTTGCAGACGAGCCGCCGCTTGAGGAATGTTTTTAAAGAACTCGGCAGCTTCTTCGACGGTCATCGCTAAGACATCCGCGATCGACTTGCCTTTAAATTTCACCTGCAAGGTATCCCGGTTATATCGTGCGCCTTTGCAGACCTCACACTGGACGTAAACATCGGGCAAGAAATTCATCTCGATCACGTTCACGCCCTGACCACTGCACGCCTCACAGCGTCCGCCTTTGACGTTAAACGAGAATTGTCCCGGTTTATAGCCTCTGGCTTTTGCCTCGATCGTCTCGGTAAAAATATCTCGAATCACGTCAAAGACACCTGTGTAAGTCGCAGGATTTGATCGCGGAGTGCGCCCGATCGGAGACTGATCAATCACGATCGCTTTGTCGAGTCCGTTCAGTCCTTCAACAGGCTGCATTTCTCTCGGCTGCGGAACTTTTTGTCCAAAGTGGTGCTGGATTGCTGGATAGAGCAGTTCGTTAACCAGCGTTGATTTGCCCGAACCCGACACTCCAGTGATGCAGACCAGTTTGCCTAATGGAATATCGACATCGATTTCTTTAAGGTTGTTGCGGGCAGCACTGCGAATTTTTAGCGATCGACCGTTTCCGGGGCGGCGATCGGCGGGTGTGTGAATGCACTGCCGTTTTGACAAGTAGGCTCCCGTCAAGGATTCTTCAGTGTTGAGCAGCGTTTCTAAGTCGCCCTGAGACACAATCCGTCCGCCGTGAACCCCTGCACCGGGACCAATATCGACGAGATAATCAGCCGCTCGAATGGTTTCTTCATCATGTTCGACGACGATCAGCGTGTTGCCCAAGTCTCGTAGTTTGGTCAGGGTGTTGAGCAGTCGAGTGTTGTCGCGCTGGTGCAGTCCGATACTCGGTTCGTCCAACACATAGAGAACTCCGGTTAAGCCTGCGCCGATTTGCGTAGCGAGACGAATTCGCTGCGCTTCACCACCTGAGAGCGTCATGGCAGTCCGATCGATGGTCAAATAATCCAGTCCCACGTCAAGCAAGAATTGCAGCCGCGCCTTGATTTCTCGCAGAACGAGATCACCAATTTGCGCCTGACGATCGGTCAACTTTAAAGTGGTGACTCGATGCAAACATTCTCGAATCGAAACGCTCGTTAAATCGGTGATGCGAAACTGTCCGAGTCGCACCGCGATTGATTCGGGCTTGAGTCGTTTGCCGCCACAGTCGTCACAGGGCTGGTCGATCAGATATTGCTCTAACTTCTGCTTGTAGAGGTCAGACGAGCTTTCTTGATATTGCCGTTCGAGCAGAGGAAGCGCGCCTTCATAGCGACGGTTATAGCCTTTGCTTTCTCGATAGCGCGAGTCTGCCTCGATCCAAATCGGGTCTTTAGAGCCATGCAGCAAGACGTGCTGCTGCTCAGGTGTGAGCTTTTCCCACGGGGTCTGAATCTCGAACTTAAAGGCATCGGCGACGCTGCAAATTAGCGACAGATAATAGGTGTTGTCTTTGTCTGACCAGGGCGCGATCGCCGCATAAACAGGCAACTTCGGATTCGGGATCACCAGATCGGGCGAAAATTTGCGGTGACTGCCCAAGCCATGACAGTTAGGACACGCGCCATACGGGGAGTTAAACGAGAACAGACGCGGGGATAGCTCCTCCATGACTGCGCCGTGTTCAGGGCAGGCGAAATTTTCTGAAAAGACCAGTTCGGCAGGTTGAGCATCGGGTTTCGGTTCATCGACTTGATAGGCTCCACCCTTTTCAGCCGCCTTGAGACTTTGTGACTTGATATCAACAACGTTATTGACCGTCGATTCTTCTTTCATCAAATCGATGATGGCGATCCCGTTGGAGTGTTTCAAACAGGTCGTGAGCGAATCGACCAAGCGTTCTTCGATACCTTCTTTTTTGACGAGACGATCAACGACAATCTCGATCGTGTGCAGTTGATTTTTGTCTAGCTCGATCGAATCGCTTAATTCGCGCACTTCGCCATCGACCCGAATCCGCACAAATCCTTCAGCGCTAAGACTAGAGATGGTTTTACGATGAGTCCCTTTTTTGCCGCGCACGACTGGCGCTAAGACTTGAAATCGAGTCCGATCGGGCAATTCCATGACTTGATCGACCATCTGATCCACCGTTTGGGGCGAGATGGAGCGATCGCAATGAGGACAGTGTGGCTCACCAGCGCGCCCGTAGAGCAATCGCAGATAATCGTAAATCTCGGTGACAGTCCCAACCGTGGATCGCGGGTTGTGAGAGGTGGACTTTTGATCGATTGAAATCGCAGGGCTGAGTCCTTCGATCGCATCCACATCAGGCTTATCGACCTGTCCCAAAAACTGCCGTGCATAAGCGCTGAGGGATTCTACATATCGTCGCTGCCCCTCTGCAAAAATGGTGTCAAACGCCAGCGATGACTTTCCAGACCCAGACACCCCAGTAAACACAATCAACCGATCGCGGGGTAACTCTAGGTCGATGTTTTTTAAGTTGTGCTGTCGGGCACCCCGCACCCGGATTGTATTGAGAGATGAGGGATTTGAGGGTTTGGCGATCGAGTCTAAGTCGGCGCTTAGATTCTTGGCTTCGGGGCTGTTAGATTTGCTGACACGCTTTGGCATTGAGGACGCGATGAAATAGTCCTTAATGATTCTATCGCTCTCCTTAGCAATCTAGTTGTGACGTACTAGAAAAGTCAGGCTTCAACCCCATGCAGTGTTTGGCATTGCTGAATCTAGAGATGGATTTCCCTCACCCCCAACCCCTCTCCCGCAGGAGAGGACTAGAAATCCTGTTCCCTCTCCTGTGGGAGAGGGCTAGGGTGAGGGCGCAATTCATCGCTAACTATCGTCTCGTCCGGTGCTTATCTCGCCGAGAGCCGCCACGATCGTCTCTGCTTCTCCACTAATTCGCCAAAGGGTGCGGCTAGCTTCCTTGCTGACCAGTTCATATTCCCCTTTAAACGCTTCGATTAAGGCAGGAATGGCGGATTTGGCATCCGGTCCGATGCAGCCGAGGGCGTAAGCAGCCACCCATTGGACTTGCCAATCGTCATCTTTGAGCGCTTGAGTCAATGCTGGAACCGCTGCTCTCGCAAACTGATTAAAGCTAGACAGCACCCAAGCCGCCGTGCTGCGAACGTGAGCAGGTTTAGCTTCGAGTGCCACAATCAGGGCGGGAACTGCCCCGGTTCCTAATTTGCCGAGACTCGCGATCGCTTCTCCACTGACGCGGCGATCGTCATCTCGCAGCCGATCGACTAGAGCAGGAATCGCGGTTCGGGCTTCGGGTCCGATCTGCCCGATCGCTCTCGCAACTTCACGTCGAATCTGCCAGTCGTGTGCCTGAAATTCTCGAATCAAAGCTGGAAGAACCGTTTTTGCCGCCGATCCGAGTTCTCCGAGTTCGCAGATCGCGTCTAGACGCACTTGCAGATCGCCAGTTGCCAGATTAGGCGCGAGACGACGAATTCGCTGTTCAACTTGGGTGCGTCGTAGCGTTTCGGCACTTAAGCCTACTCGTTTACCCAACTCTTCTAAAACGGTGTCAGGCACATCGATTTCGGCACTGCGGGTCATGCAGCAATCGCGCATCGCCAGCAAAAAGCCTTGAATGCTCTCTGGGGCACCCGGCATCGCGTCGGCTTGAATCAGCCACTCTTGCCAAAGGTCTTTTTGGTCACGATAAAGCTCGACGAGATAAAGAGCCGCGAGACATTCTGCTAATGGGTCGAGGGCAAAGCAGATTTGATCTTGGGCAGGTCCGACGGCTTGCACAATTCTCAGCCGCTTTTCTAAATGTTTGAGTCTCGCTTTTACGGCTTCACTGGTTGCGCCCGATCGGGCTTCCATCTCTGCCAAAATCACGTCTCGTTTAGCAGGAGCGGGATAATAAGACTGTCTCAAACACTCCCAGGCGATGATCTGAGCGTCTTTGTGAATAGTGGAGTTGTCCGGTTCATCTGCGTCGGCATCGCGATTGAGTTCATTGAGATAGCTCAACATCAAATCGGGGATGTTGTCTGGCAGATTGTCTTCGCTGACTCCTTCTTCTTTGGCGATCATCTGCTCGGCGTAGAGTTTTGCCAACAGAACGGTGATGTTGCGCTGACCCACTAATTTAGAAAGCTGACTACACGCGTCAAAATATTCTGAGTCGGTGAAGAGTTCGCGCTTGTTGCGTTGCGTCAGATACGCCTCTAAGAACGATGAAAGGCGATTGCCCTCAATCCGCAGTGGTTTGACCGTGGTTTTGGGTACTTCGTCGAGAGTTTCTTCAACTCGTGAGGTCACAATCAGGGCATTTGCCGGAAAGTCAGGGTGTCCGGGACGAATCTGCTCACGGGTGGCTTCGCTGAGTTCTGAGAGGCGATCGACAATCACGAGAATTCGTCGCTGTCTCAGCAGTTTTTCTAAAAACTCATCTGAAATCGGTTCGGCAGCATCAATAAGCGCTTGCACCTGTCCCCGAATCGCTTCTCGAAACGGATGTTTATCGGCAGGCAGTTTGAAATCAAGTTCTTGCTCGATTAGAACAGGCAACATCCGATGCCGACACAGCCTTAAGGCACGATCGTCTGCCATTGCCCATCCTGCCAAATTGCACGCCAAACTGGTTTTGCCGATGCCGCCTTCTCCCCAGATCAATAGACACTGCCGCCCATCCCAAAAGGTTGAGTGCAAATCTTGACTCGCCAATTCTGCGACGGTGTTGCCGCCTAACACAACGGGGATCGGGATATAGACTTTACGATCGCTCACCGTATTTTTATGGGCAAAGGCTTCCCGCGCTACGTCAATATGTTCTGCGACCCAGGCATCTAGCACCCGCGGATGATAGTGAAACATCGCCAAAAACAGCACAAACCGCAGTGGCACCTTGACGCTGCCACCGAGAGGACTAGGAATCTCAAAATCGGTATAGGGTTTGAGCAGATTGTTGAGTTTGAGCAGCCAGAGCGGACAAATCAGCAGAATTAGCCCCCACAGCGACGGCATCGCCAGCAGATAGAGCAACACCCCGGCGATCGCCGGATTTGAGTGACTCCACTCAAAAAAGCGCCCAAACAACCGCGAATCTTTTTGCGTTTTGAGCACGCTCAGCGATCGCCGCACCGCAGTCAACACATCATCATTTTTGGATTCTTCTAAGATCGGTTGGGCAGACGCTAGAGCCGTGTAAGCGTCTGCTAACTCAGTGCCCGTCAGCGCAGAGGCTTTGTCTTGCAGTCTTCCTGAAATGAGATCGAGGGCATTGGCTGAACTGAGTCGCACCTCATAGTTTTCGTCTTTGAGCGTCTTTACCAATTCGGGAAGCGCCGATCGTGCCTCTAGTCCAATTCTGCCGAGTGAAGAGGCGGCTTTCGATCGCACATCTTTGTCTGGGTCAGACAGCGCTTTTATCAACTCAGGAACTGCCGACTTTGCCGCTTCGCCAATACTGCCCAGTGCTTTCGCGGCTAAAGAACGCGTGTTGCGATCGCTGTTTCCGAGTGCCCGCGTCAGAGCAGGAACGGCATCACTGGCATCGACACCGATGCGGATTAAGGTCATCGTGGTGTTGAGGCGAATTTGGCGATCGGGGTCAGATAGGAGTTGAGCGAGGTCTTTCACCGTAGGTTTTGCATCTTGTCCAAAGCGGGCGAGGGCGGCGATCGTGGCGAGTCGCACCTCGCTAGATGAATCAGAGAGTGTCGGCACCAGTTCTGGAATGGCGGCTTTTGCCTCTGGTCCTAAACTGGGCAGCGCATTGATGGTTTGAATCCGCACGGCTTCACTGGGATCGTTGAGTGCATCGATCAGATCAGGAACCGCCGCTTTTGCATTTGCGCCAATCCTTCCCAGCGCTTTTATGGCTGCCTGACGCACATCATCACCAGAGTCTTTATCCGTTAAGGCGCTCCGCAGTTCGGGCACTGCCGCTTTTGCATTCGCACCAATCTCTGCAAGTGCCTCGATCGCCTTTAGACGAATCGCGGGAGGCGAATCTTGAAGTGCCAACACCAAAGAGGGAACTGCCGTTTTTGCATCCGCACCCATCTCTGCGATCGCCGCGATCGCAAACAATCGCACAGATTGCGGCTCTTTACGGTCTTTGATGACATGAATCAGTGCCTCGATCGCCGGGGCACCTTCTTTTTTGAGAGTAGCGATCGCTGACTCAGGCGACGAGCTACTTGCCAACTTATGAATCTGCGCCGAAAGATCAGACGAGCTAGTTGCCAGTGCCTTTGGTGGAGTTGGCACCATCACTGATGTGCAAAGAAAACTCAACTGGAGAGCTAGAAAAAACGAAGGTCGGTTGCGCGTTGCCATACCAAAACGCCTGCAAGAGGATGAAAGGATCTCGTTGCAGAACTGCTCATAGGCTTCTAAGTGGAATCACAGAAAAGGAATCTCTCTGTTGATGCCGTTGATGAGTCTCGATCGCAGTCCTGACCGACTTATTGTTCCCCAAAAGCGCGGACAGATCTCGCAAGCTTCACACCGATACCAACCGTGTGCGGAATTTACGGAGATGGTCAACTTGAGACGGTGCCCTTCTCGTAAGCCAGTTCTCCAGCAATGTAGGTAGCACAAATCGCCCGATCGTCTCCCATAATGACGAGACTGAAGACTTTATCAGCAAGTTCGGCAAGCGAGAGGGCGGTGGAGATCGGGTTGCGAATCGCCATCAGCGGAGTCGATCGCACATCCAACACAATAAAATCTGCTTCTTTGCCTGCGTCGAAGTTTCCGATCGTATCTCCGAGCGACAGCGCTCTAGCGCCGCCCAGCGTTGCCAAAAATAGGGCTTTAAAGGGGGATAATCTCTGCCGTCGCAGTTGAGCAACTTTATAAGCTTCGTGAGCAGTCTGCAAGATCGAAAAGCTGGTTCCTCCTCCTACATCGGTTCCTAGACCGAGTTTGACAGGATGTTCAGCAGATTTAGCTTGCTCGATTCTAAACAGTCCGCTCCCCAAAAATAGATTTGACGTGGGGCAAAACGCGATCGCAGCATTCGCGGCTGATAATCGCTGAAACTCCTGATCCGTGAGTTGAACTCCGTGAGCAAAGATGGAGCGATCGCCCACTAGACCTGCTTGATCATAGACATCCAAATAGCCTGTGCAGTGGGGAAAAAGTTCCTTCACCCAGGCGACCTCATCAATGTTTTCTGACAGATGAGTGTGCAGATAAACATCTGGAAATTCTTCTAACAGCTTGCCTGCTAACCGCAATTGCTCATCGGTTGAGGTAATGGCAAACCGAGGGGTGACCGCGTAGAGAAGCCGTCCATGTTTATGCCACTTCTCGATCAGGCGTTTGCTGTCTTGATAAGACGTTTCGGCAGTGTCAGACAAAAAATCTGGGGCGTTGCGATCCATCATGACTTTGCCTGCAATCATGCGAAGATTTCGACGGCTGGCTTCTTCAAAAAAGGCATCGACCGATTCAGGATAGACGGCGGCAAACACTAGAGCAGTCGTGGTGCCGTTCCTCAGCAGTTCCTCTAAGAAAAAAGCGGCAATCTTCTGGGCATAGGCTTTGTCTTTGAACTTTCTCTCAGTCGGAAACGCGTATTGATTGAGCCATTCCAGAAGTTGCTCACCGTAAGCGGCAATCATTTCGGTTTGAGGAAAATGAATATGCGTATCCACAAATCCCGGCATGATTAACCGATCGGGATACGCCACGATCGCAGCCTCTGAATACTGATCCTTAAACTGCTGATAGTCTCCGAGTGCTTTGACTTTGCCATCTTCTAAAACCAGCAACCCATCCGCAAAATAG
>Ga0209100_1002914_pt1 | contig 10122 bp, 7 predicted proteins | sample lystaG_FD_185480 | JGI IMG/M metagenome (GOLD analysis project Ga0209100, IMG submission 185480) | Glacier valley bacterial and archeal communities from Borup Fiord, Nunavut, Canada, to study Microbial Dark Matter (Phase II) -... | ecosystem: Environmental > Aquatic > Freshwater > Ice > Glacier ...
TCAAGATACACAATTTCTTTTGTGTAGTTGAGGATTGCTGGAACATCAGAGGCAATGAAGTATTCACCTTCACCCAAACCGATGACAAGAGGACTGTCTTTTCTTGTCGCAATAATTTTCCCTGGTTCATCAGTGGAAATGATGCCTAAAGCATAACTTCCCTTAAGCTTCGCCATGGCTTTCCTAACAGCAAGAAGTAGGTCGCCATCATATAGTGAGTCAATCAGATTTGGAATAACTTCAGTATCTGTATCGGAGAGGAAGGTATAACCTTCTTCCATTAATTTAACTTTAAGTTCTGAATAATTCTCGATGATTCCATTATGGACCACAGAGATTTTGTTATTATTGCTGTTATGTGGATGTGAGTTTACATCAGAAGGCTCGCCATGGGTAGCCCATCTGGTGTGTCCAATTCCGAGGTGCGAGTCTAAAGGCTGTTCCTTCAGTTTCTCCACAAGATTTTTTAGTTTCCCTTTTGCCTTAACTGTTTTTAGTTGTTCATGTTCCAAAACCGTTATTCCTGAAGAATCATAGCCTCGATATTCCAATTTGGATAGACCGCTGACTAAGACCTCCACAACATCTCTGGAACCAAGATAACCGACAATACCGCACATAAAAAAACATCCTTTCTATTTTATTTTAGAAAGGCTTAAAACACCCGACAAGATTGTCCCAAGGATTGCTCCTTGTATTTCTCTAGTCTTTAACGGTAGTGTATACCGCGAAGCATCCGCCGAATTTTCGATAACTTCGTCCTCGTCAACCGGTTTTTATGCCGGTTCTGGCGCTATTCCATTTGGAATTTTAATTTATTTTATAAGCCTGTCTTTGATATTATATACTATTTTGTGTCCATTTCATACAATTTGGCCTTAAAGTTTTGTGATAAATGATTCAGCAAATGAATTTGATACAGTTATATAAAGCAACAAAAACAATAAAAAAGAGGAAATTTCCAAAGAAATTTCCACTTCATTTTAATCTATTCTTTTATAAGATTTAAGTGTGCACCATCACAGAAAGGTGGATTTTTTGTTTGTTTACATGTACAGAATGCTACATCGCCATCTTTTTCAGCGGTAAAGGCTAGTGGTGTGAATGCTGTTCCCTGATGAGATCCGTCACAGAAAGGTTGGCTTGCGCTACGTCCGCATGTACACCAGTAATAGGTTTCCCCGACCTTAACATCTACATGTATTGGAACATTTCCTGCTACGATTGGTTTTTCCATAATGATCACCCCTAGTTTATATTTGTTCAGTAATCAAACTGATGAATATATTATAATATCAATAATTTGATTATGCTATAGCAAGTCTTAAAGTTTGTTAAAAACTAGCAGAAATGTAACAGTTATTTTACAAGTTTGAAGAAGAGAAGTGGGTTTTTGATTATGTCCTGTATGAAGAGGATTTGTTTTACAAAAGGCAAAGGCCTGCAATACTGCAGGCCTTTGCCTTTTGTAAAATTGATTTATCCAATGATTTTAAAGTTCTTTTCTGGAGTTTTCAAAGTAATTTCCTTCATGGCATAATCAATGATCTTGATAAATCCATTTCCTTTTAAGATCGATTTCAGGAAAAGGGTTATCTGCTGATCATCTCCTTGAATTTCAACTTCGACATCTCCGTTCATAAGATTCCTCACCGATCCGGTCAAGCCCAATTCAAGTGCTATGGTATAAGTAAAGTATCTGAATCCCACACCTTGGACACGACCTTGGAAAATAATCAGGTATCTTTTCATATTAATCACGGTCCTTATCATGAGAAGAACATTTAACTTGGCTTAGTGCCTTCGTTTTTCTCATTTTGCGTTGTCTTTTTCAAATTTGATTTCCGCTTAAGATCGTTAACTTTGTCTTTTATTGAGCCTTTCAAGGATTGCCAAAATTTTGAGATGGTGTTTCCGATTTTTTTAGCGCTGTTACCTAAAGAAAGTGATAAATTCTTCAATGTGTCTTGGATGTTATGATCATGAGCATTCGTCAATTGATCTTCAGGCTGTTTTTCTTCGATTGCTGATTCAATCGAAGGTTTTTGTGTGCTTTTTGTAGGGATGTATTTTATTGAATTTGGATGGGGAGAAGAATCAACTTCTTTGGTTTTTGAGAGTCTCGGTGGATTAGAAGTGGTGCGGCTCTTTTCCGATTCTAATTCACTGATCGAAAGTGGCTCAGTTAATTTGGAATCCTCTTTATGATTGACTAACATTCCTTTTTTGAGCAGTTTTCTTTTTTTTCTGGATTCACTAGTCTTATATTTTGTTGCAGTATAAATATAGTCAAGATAAATCGCACCGATAACTTTTGCGTCAGCAACATGGTCTCCTTCGAGATTGGTCAACTTGAGATATCTTCTGACATCCCTAAGCGGCTTATTCATAATTCCATAAATATCTTTGCTCATGACCATGGCATCGATAAAGGAGATATGGATTTCCTTATCCAACATGACATTAAAATAAGTATGCGTAAAAGGCTGGTTATAGATAATGATAGGGAAATCACCAGCATATCTGATGAATCTGCCGACAGCTTCCTTTAATGGCAACTTATACTTTGCAATCAGAGGGTCTTTGTTGGTAAGGGGAATGTAGAGTGAATCAACCATTTTGGCATTGATATATTTAACCGCCTGCAAGGATGTAACAGTATCGTCGTAGGGGTCTTCTGACTTTCTCTCCAAGTGAAAGGCGATAAATTCCTTATACATGGGAAAAGCTTCAAACTCATCGAGGATTTCCCCTTTATGGTTGAAAAGGGCGTCCTGCATGATGATTTGTTTGTAGTCCATTCTGTCGGGGGTATAGATAAAGTCCTTAAGAATGTAAAACAATGAAATAAAGAGACCCACGGCAATGTAAATTAGGGCATACGCAATTTCCATACGGTCGTACTTTTTATAGAAATAAAAGAATACGATCATAAGCAATAGGAAAATATACATGAATATGAATTTCTTATTAAAAATCTTTTTCAATAGCTCCATTCTAAATGCCTCCACAATCTGATATTTCTAGGTTGTCATTAGATGTTCATAATTATCTTCATCATAAATATTATATTATGATTTTGCTTAAACATAAAGGAAATAAAGAAAACGATTCAATTGCTATTATTCATGGTCATATGTTCAGTACTGGAAGCATCACGCAAATCACCAGTGTATGTTCATCTTTCTTCTCTGCGAAGATTTTCCCCTTATGAATCGTGACGATGCTTTCGGAAATTGCAAGACCAAGTCCGCTTCCGCCGGTTTCACTGGATCTTGATTTTTCAAGTCGGTAAAACCGTTCAAACATCTTGTCGATTTCACTATCGGTTATTCCTTCGATGCTGTTTTCTACCGTGATTTTGACATAGCCCTCTTTGTCTGTGTCAAAAAGGTTCACGATAATAGGCTCTTTCTTATAGGAATATTTGATGGCATTGGTAATAAGGTTTTCAAACACCCTCACAATCTGAGTGACATCTGCAAGAAGAATGATATCTTTCTTGGCGAATCTCTTTTCAATATGCAATCCACTTTCTTCTGCCATAGGAATCATCTCTTCGACAAGTTGGTCAAGGAGTTCGCGAATATTAACAGGAGAGAGCTCTTTAGTGTTCTCAGGACTTTGCAATTTGGTATATTCGAATAGTTCGTTGATCAGTTCTTTGAGTCTTTCGGATTTTGAATAGGCAATATTGATATAGTCGTTCTTTTGTTTATCTGTAGTGTTATCTGATTTTGCAAGCCCGAGGTAACCGATGATTGAAGTCAGTGGGGTCCTCAGGTCATGGGAAACATTGGTGATCAGATCCTGCTTCGTTTTTTCCAGTCTTCTTTCTTCCTCGATTTTCGTGTCAATATCCTTTGCCATGACATTGATGCTTTTGGCGAGATAAGTAAGTTCATCATTTCCCTTAACCGGAGCTGCATATTTCAAGTTCCCGGTAGAGATAATTCTTACGGTATTGCTCAGTTCCTGGATATAATCCATCTTGTTTTTCGTGAGAATCATAAACCCAGCAATAAAGAAGATAAAAGCAATGAAGATTGCAAGGGAACTATTGTACTCGTAAGTGAAAGAAGTCTGTATAACAGCCTGTGGGGTATCCTTCACGATGAGATAGATATCTTCCTTAAGAAAATTCATCGGATAGACGAAAGTCATTTCACTTGCCGATTCACTGTTTTCGTTGTTCGCATTATAGTAATCAATATCATAGACAGATTTAATCACGCTAAAGACATCGATATTTGTTTCAGCAACATTTTCGGTCTTGAACTTGATATTGCCGCTTAGATCTGTAACGATGACTTTCAAAGTATCTGAGCGGGAGAAATCCTTGATGAGATTTTCCATGGCAATTTTCAGGTCGAATTGTTTGGTATCAGGATTGCTTTCAGATGAGTACCTTGCATTTGCTCTCATTTCATCGGTAATCTCGGATTCTTCCTTATACCTTAAGTCGTTTAACATTCTTTCAGCAATCTCGTTGGCGGATGTTGAGATATTGTAGATTCCTTCCTCATATGAGATAAACTGATGGGCGGTTTCTTTCCTTGTCATGTTGAACGTGATGTTATAGGAAAGAAAAGTAAGAAAAAGACAAAAAGCAACAGCAAAAATCAATTCAAGTTGAATATTGCTGCTAATTCTTGATCTTATAAGGTTGTCGATTGAACCAAAGAATCGATCAATTCGATTATCTGCTCGTTTGGTTTTTTCGGTATTAAGTTTTTTAAACTTATTTTTCAACTTTGTATCCTACTCCCCAGACTGTCTTGATATATCTTGGATTTCTTGGATCATCCTCAATTTTCTCCCTTAACTTACGGATATGTACCATTACGGTGTTTTCAGATTCAAGGAATTCTTCCTTCCAGACATTCTCATAGATTTTTTCTACGGATAATACGATTCCAGTATTTCTCGTCATGTATTCCAACATGTCGAATTCCGTTTTTGTAAGCTTAATGAGGTCATTTCCTTTCTTTACTTCTCTTGTGCTGATATTGATCACAATATCATCCAAAACCAGGATGTTCTCATTTCTGGGTTTTTCAGAGTTCAGGGTATAGTATCTTCTAAGCTGTGATTTTACTCTGGCAATGAGTTCCAGAGGATTGAACGGCTTAGTCAAATAATCGTCTGCTCCGGAAGTCAGGCCAAGAATCTTGTCCATATCCTGTGTCTTTGCAGAGAGCATGATTACTGGCATGTTTTTTGTTTTTCTAAGCTCCATACAAGCTTGGATGCCGTCTTTTTTAGGCATCATGATATCAAGAATGATCAGATCGACATGATGTTTATCGGCCATTTCCAAAGCCTCGATACCATTGGTCGCTTTTAGGGTCTCATAACCCTCGTTTGCGAGGTATATTTCAATAAGATCTCGTATTTCCTTTTCATCGTCAACGATGAGAATAGTCTGCTTTTCCATATGTATCCTCCAATATTTACTTGTAATTATTTTCTTAAGCCAAAGGCTCGGGGCAATGAATAAACATTTCGGTTTTTAATATTACCTTTAATTTTGGGATCAAGCCAGACATGATCCTGGATTAATTTATATCTAATTTCATGTTATCCAATATATCTTAAAATGATGACTTTAAAACCTTAAATGTTCATAAAGAAAACACGAAAAGTCAATGAAATCATAAGATATGACTCTATTATACTATATCAGATGGTAAATACCCAAAAATCTCAGCTTGGCCTGTAAAATGTTGACCGGAAATCTAAAAGTAATGAAACCTTTATGATTTGTTAAGAATTATAAACTATCATTAAAGACAACTGTTACCAGAAGAAAAGTGGATTTCCGTTTGAGATTCTAAAGGAATGAACCGCTGAATTTTTAGAGGTTATGGACTCATGTCAGTGTTTTTGTAGTATAATATTTTAGAAATTTACATAAGGATGTATTGTATGAAATTTGAATATAAAAAGAAGAAAAAGTTTAATAGATTTACCGGACTTATTGTTGTCATGATTTTGATTTTTTCAATATTAATCAATCAGATGTTTCAACTTCAGATTATTAATGGAGATGAATATGCTGAAAGGGCCAATACGGAATTCATTAGAAATATTACCGCTGCAGCACCTAGGGGGGAGATTGTAGATAAGAACGGAGTGGTTTTAGCTACTTCGGTTCAAAGCTATAGTCTGATTTACGTCGACACTAAAGATTCCAGAGAAGTCATCTACACGACGATGGATAAGGTTATCGAACTGTTAAAGACTTCAGGACAAGAAATCAGCGATGCATTCAATTTGAAGATTGATCCCTACAGATTTGAGTTTAATTCCCAGGATCCAAACTATATCAGGACGAATGAACTGAGATGGAAAAAAGACAGGGGAATCAACGACTATATTTTCAGTAAAGTTTTAAGTAAAGAGACCGGTAAAAGCAAAATCAGCGAACTTAACGAAGCAGAATCCGATCGGCTTGATGAACTCATTTTGGCTTTTACTCCTGAAGAGACCTACTACTATCTCATGAGCCATTATGATATGTATGAAGCCTTGAATCCCAGCGCAGAAGAAAAGCTAGCCATGAAGAAATTATCGGGAAAAGAAATTTACGATTTGCTTCTGAAGGAATACACTCCAGAACGAATCAGGGCTTACCTTACGATGAGAGACAGCATCACCATGGAAAGTTATCAGGGTTCACAGGCAGTGACCTTGGTTGAAAACATGAGCGAAGAAAGTGCATTTACATTTATGCAACTTCTAAATCAACTTCCGGGTGTTTCTGTAGAAACAAAGCCCATCAGGCTATATCCATTTAGCTCACTTGCATCCCATATCCTTGGGTACCTCAATCCGATTCCAGCAGGTTCGCAGGATTATTATGCGGAAAAGGGGTATGATGTTTCTTCTGATTACATCGGTGTCTCAGGTATTGAATCCTCCTACGAGGATATTCTAAAGGGGAATAAAGGCGTCAGCACTGTCCAGGTAGATAAAAGCGGAAGGACACTAAGTGAGCTTTTTGAACTTGAAGCTTATCCAGGAAGTACGCTTAAATTAAGTATAGATGCCAATCTCCAAAACGCAGCCGAACAATCCCTGGCTGCGGTGATGAAGAATTTGACCACTACAGAAACCAAGCATTTCATCGGAGGTTACTGGTCAAATTCGACCAATGCAACAAGGGGCGCTGTCGTCGCTTTGGATGTCAAAACCGGAAAAGTGCTGGCCTTGGCGAGCAACCCAAGTTTTGACCCCAATATCTTTGCAATCCCTGGGAGGCTTACGCCCCAAATGTATAAGGAGTATTTTAATCCTGATTACAAGGCCTTTGCAAATGAGTTCATCAAGAAAATGGGCCTTAGCATCACACCAGAGGAACTGTTCAGGTTTAATGCGGACGGAACCGTTTCAGATAACAATGATATTTATGCAAAACCATTTTTTAACTATGCAACGCAAGGTCTTGCTCCGTCCGGTTCTACCTTTAAGGTCATCACCGGATTAGCGGGACTTGAAGAAGGCGTCATCACACCTTCAACAATAGTTCAGGACAGGGGAGTTTATACGAATCCCAATCTGGGTGATTACAAGGTGACCAATGAAGGTGGACATGCCTATGGCAGCGTAAACCTTGCTAGAGCCATTGCGAAATCCTCCAATATCTATTTCGTCGATGTTGGTTACAGACTGTATAGCAAAAATGGACTTAACGCTTTGGCAAAATGGGCATGGGACCTCGGCCTTGGACAGGACCCTTCAGAAGAAAAACATAGCACAACAGGCATTGAGATTTCAGAAAACATCAACGGCAATGTTTATAACCATGTATCTAAGGTTCTATTGACACAAAAGCTGTTAATGTTTGATCTGGTTTCATTTTTACAGATGGGGAAAGGAAGAGATGTAGAGTCATTTAAACCACTCGACATCTCAATCAATGACGCAGATGAAGAAAATGTGGCTTTGGCAAAAGAAGCCATCAAAAAGGCAATCAAGGATGTGTTAGATATCACCTTGGATGAAGCCAATGCAGGAAAAACAGCGAGTTATAACGATTTTGTCAAAGTACTGACACCATTATTTCAAAACTACATAGACTTGTTGCCAGATGAGAAAAAGTCAGAAGTGTCGGAAACAGCTGTTTATGCTAAAGAAATTGCAGGAAAAGTCATTTTCGACTCCATGAGTCAGATCATCAGTCCGGTTAATGTCATGTCTTCATCCATTGGACAGGGAGACAATCAGCTTAATATGCTTCAAATTGCAAATGCAGTAGCTACAATCGTCAATGGTGGAACAAGATATCGCACTTCACTGGTTGATCAGATTCTGGATGCTGAAGGCAATGTGATTGAAAATGTTGAACCTGAAGTCATTAAAGAGCTTGATATCAAAGAATCCAGTGTAAATGCCATCCTTGAATCCCTCCATGCATCGACTCTTTCTGGTGGAGGTTCCTATAGCGTATTTAAGAACTTTCCAATAGCTACCGGTGGTAAGACAGGAACAGCTACATTCAAGGTTGATCAGGAAAAATACGGAAGAGCAGCCTACGCTGTATATACTGCGGTTGCTCCGATAGATGACCCACAAATCGTTGTTGCAGTCATCATTTATGATGCAACAAGAGGTTACTTTGCAGCACCAGTCTCCTTGGCGATTTTTGAAGAATATTTTGAAGAGGAACTAAAGAGCAGCTACCCGAATTATAAGAGACAGTATGACTATGAACTACCAAAACCCGTAACAAGTTATGGCGTGGTTGAAAGCTGCGTTGAAACGGCTGTGGAGACGTCAACGAATAGTAACCCATAAAAACACCAGGTAAAGAAAAGAGGATGTCCATAGCGCTGTATACACGCTATGGGACATCCTCTTTTGCAAGCCAAATTAATTCAATGGAGGAAGTGTTATCCACTGATGCAAGAGATGCGTGCTAGGGGCTCCAGGATTTTATGGGAGAGCCTATAGAGGGCTTAGATACATTTATGGATTGACTGCGGCTTAGCTTAACGTGGCTTCGTTAGACGTTGTGACCCTGGATTCAAGCTTGCCTTCGTTTACGCTGAATCTTACAAGTTAACTGCATAACCTCAAATAGTTCTCCTCCTCACCTGTAAAGTAAAAAAAGACATACCAAGCGGTTGAATTGGCTCTGCTGATATTTGCTTTTGACTTGAATGATCATGACCCCAAAATAGTTAGGTCACCTTGAAAAAATGAAAAGTTATGATATTCACAAACTTTGACGTGGATGATGTAATTGTTAAGCCTTTTCTGGTATAATTATGTTTTGAAAACAGTGTATAAACAATAAAGTCATATAGACAAGAAGGGAAAACAGTATAGATGAAAGTTAAGAAGTGGGATGTCATTATCATAGGGATATTTGTGATTGCCTCCTTTCTTCCGGCAGCGATATTCTCAATCCGCGCCAATCAGGAAGTCGGGGGATACTATGCAGTGATCACTGTCAAGGGAGAAATATACGATACAGTGGAACTTACCGGTCATAAGGGAAGAGATGAAATTGTCGTAGAAACGAATCTTGGAAAGAATATCATCGAGATTGTGGATAATAAGATCGGCATGTATGAGGCGGATTGTGCTGATAAGATTTGTTATGTGCCAGAATATATCACTAAATCAGGAGAAACCATTGTTTGTTTACCTCATCGCGTAGTCATTGAAGTCAAAGGCGAAATACCAGATAAGGACCAGCAGGATATTGTTACGGGAAGGTTCATACGTTATGAATAAGACGACTAAAATGATCTTTATTTCTCTCATTGTCGCTCAAGCCTTGGTTCTCCATGTTCTTGAGGGAATGATTCCTCTCCCCATAGGAATACCAGGTGCAAAGCTGGGACTTGCCAATGTTTTTTCGATCATTACCCTTTATGTTTTAGGGTTTAAATCGACATTTTTAGTTGTGGTGATGAGGGTTGCTCTTTCCACAATGTTCGGGGGCACCTTATCGTCTTTTCTTTTTAGTTTAAGTGGTGGTCTCTTAAGTTTATTTGTCATGACGATCGTCAAAAATCTTCTGAAGGATAAGGTAAGTATCATTGGGGTAAGTGGAGCAGGAGCTGTCAGTCATAATATTGGACAACTTCTTGTGGCTTCAGCCATAGTAAA